>SDBV01004327.1_pt1 | contig 20530 bp, 69 predicted proteins | sample 2277081 | NCBI WGS metagenome assembly SDBV01 (sample SAMN10402039, study PRJNA504765) | marine sediment metagenome | isolation source: marine sediment core GS10_PC15, 223 cmbsf | place: Arctic Ocean: Southern Knipovich Ridge | collected 2010 | reverse complement strand
TCTGCTAAGATTGCAGGGTAAAGAAGCAATGCAATGGGGGGCCTAAGATGGGACGTAAAAAGAAAGGTGAGAAAGTAATACCTCAAGGAGTAACCATAAAATGGATTGGGGGGGATGGGGTAGTCAAGGAAGAGAAACACATAGCCATATCGGATAACTACAGGCTAATGAGGAGCTATGTTAATTGTATCAAGCATCTCGAAAGACAAGTGTGGGAGATACAGGAAGGGATCAAGCTTGATGCATGGAAGGGGAGAAGTAGAAAATAGGCTGTGCATATTCGCACCTAAGGGGACAATGAATCATTCAATTCACCCCACCCATTTCGAGAAAACAAACATCATTCCGAAAATGGGGTGGGGGGTGACCTGAGTTTGCGATTTCAAAATGTCATAAAATTATAGCATGATATCAGGGAAGAGTAAGGGGACAAAATGGAATATATTGATCCAGAATATAACGATGCAGTAAATCTTGCAGCAAAGCAGGCTAGCAAGGCACAGAAAGCGAAAGCACGGAGGGCCATGCGTAAAGAGATCGATGCAGCCATGCAGGGTATTGGGGCTATTAAAGTCCGAGGGGCCGTTTCTGGAAAAGTCTATTGGGAATAGGAAGGGGATAAAAAGTGAAAAACAAAACTGGTAAAATGAAAGAGATGATCGATCAGATCGAGTATTTTTCCGAGAAATGTGCGAAAGAGGAACATACCGATACCGGGGATGCGTGGGATCTGCTTTTGGACATTCAAGGCAAGTTGACAGCAATGGTGTACGGGAGGCCATAATGACCAAGGCTGATATAGCTCAAACTGTGACAAGAATTCTAGCTAAGTGGGAAAAAGAGGAAAAAGAGGAAAATATGAAAAAGGTATTAGCACTAGTTCCAGAAGTCAGAAAACAGGAATGTGACCACAGTTGTGGGGGCCATTATACCGGTACAATACCTTGCACGGGTCAATTCGTATGCCACATGTGTGGGACAACCTTGGAGAAAAAATAGCATGTACAATATTGAAGCTAAAGTCACATTCTGTAAAGACTGCCAGGGGGTCTTGGAACGGAAGAAAGATTCAATGTTATTTGAGACCCCAGAGAAAGCACAGAATTGGGTCGATTGGAATCTGGCTTCCTGCATCTGTAAGTTGCTTCAAGGTAAAGGTTGCAAGGGATCGATACAGAATTATAAAGGGGAGTAGGATGTATAGAAAACCAAATACAAAAGAGTATGGGATAGGCGGAAGCCTGCGGAATGTGCCAGGTTGCTATGGATTCAGGTATATGGCTTACAGTATCCATAGCGGTAAAAAGACAGAGCACATCATAGGCTTGGATGGCTTTACTTCAATGGAAAAGGCTAAGGCACATTTTCACGGACTGCTCAGCAAGTGGAATAGCCAGGCCTATGGGAGCATTCAATTTTGGGAGGAGAAGTAAATGAAATTTGACCAAGATGAATTTTATATCAGGATCGAGAATTTTGTTAGTGTGTCAAACTACAGTGGGAAGGAAAGGCCCGTGTTGACCACTAAGGGGTGTAGCTGCTGCACCAAAGATTTTGATTTGACTAAGGGGACCTTGACTCAGGCCATTGGAGATGCGGCACGGTTTCTTAATGCGTTGGTAAAGTTGGACAGGGATATCGATTGGGAGAAAGTAGATAAACAAATTTTGGAATACCACAAGGGGGAGTAATGACCAAATCACAGGTGATCACAGAGGTTTGCGGAATTGTTGCTCTGGCATTCTTTTCCATAAACGATTTAAATAAATCGTCAGATTGTTTCTGTGAGGATGGCCATGGCATCGATTCTCATTTTCAGAATGATGGCGAAACTATTGCCTATGTACGTCAGGCGGTTATCGAGAAACTACGCAGGGACGGATTTGACGTAAAGGAGTAAAAATGATAAACGATTTTCCAAGAGTGAAGATTTTAGTTCCTTCACTAGTGGTACCATACCGGAGTCCAAAGTTAGGGAAGGCGATACAGATCCAAATTAGGGAGAGATTAATATTTGCCCTTCGTATCGGACTTGAAATTTTAGTCTTTGATTTGGAGGAAGAATAAATGAAAACCGTAACACTAGAATATCTTCCAGGAAATGGGCAGATATACTTGGTCAACGTTGCCTATATCACGGATCAAGGTGCAGTTGATGCTTATGGTCTTTGCGCCTTTTGTCATGGTGACCCATGCGCCGAGGAAACTGATAATCCAAATTCTGTTACAATTATCAAATATTATTTTGACTGTGTAGCAGGGGGACTTTTAAAAGTAGAAACGTGTCCAATGTGCCAGGGGAGGCCTAGCTAATGAAATTAGTATACTTTCACCTACTATACAAAGTTGGTAATTGTCTTAAGACTGTGGGCCAGAAGCTATACAATATTGGCCTTCGTGAGTTACAGGCAGAAACGGCCAGAGAAATTATAGATGAGATCCTGGAGGAAGAAAGGCAAGAAAATGAAAACATTAAGCAGAGCAGAATTGATTAATTTAGCAAAGTGGTTTGTCGAGGCTGACAATAATGGAGAGATCGAGCACGGGCCGTTTGCCACCAGGGGCCTAAAGGTTGCCAGGGAAGTTTTGGATCAGGAGAAAAAGATAACAAAGGGGAAAAATGAGGATTGGATCTAATGAAAGAACGTAAATCAACAGAACCAAAAATGATAGAAGGTCGGAAGGGTGAGTTTAATGAGTATGTCGAGTTTCGAGTGGGCAGACATAACATCCGGTTTGTTGCTCAGAAAAGTTCTACCTTTGGGTGGTTTGTTTATGAGGTCCATCCTGGGTCGGAGGGTAAAGTGGCCACGCTTGGATCTTTTACCCCTACGGAGAAAAACGAAGCAGTAGAGTTTGCACGTCTAAAAGCAAAGGAAATGTTTTGGGGGTAGAAAGTTTTTCATCATAAGGGGGAGTAATGGATAAAACAAATATCGATACTTGGACAGATGATGAATTCATCGATGGGATAGTGCGTTGGTGCAACACGTTTGAAGAGTTAGAAGAGTACAAAAACCATGTACGCCATTATAGGCGGTTTCTAAAGATCATAGGTAAAATGGAAGAGAAAAATATAGACAAGTGCGTTGACCCAGAGCATGAGATGTACCATTCTAAAACAAAAGGTAGCGTGTCTCTGTGTATAGCTTGTGGAAAGAGTTGGGAGGGTAAACCATGACAAGGGACGGACAAATGTGGGTAGGAATTTTAGCAAAGTGGAAAAAGGAAAAGGCAGAAAAAATAGGTGATAAAAAAGAGCCTGGATGGTTTCCGAGATTCGAGGCAGCAGTTATCCGAATCAATCCAGACTTACAGGGTTTGGTCCATTACACGGATATCCTATATTACTATCGGCATTATCAGACTTTGGAAATAGCTGCAAAGGAATTTGTACGGAGAGTAAAGAAGGGGTTAAAACATGGGTAAGCAGAAAAAATACTTGGGTCGGATACCATTACCTCGAAAGTCAGGGGGTCCACAGGGGTCCAAGAAAGGCAAGAAAGGGTACAATAGACGGAAGGATAAAAAGGAGATCGAGAATGGAAAAGAACGATAATCAAGATTTATTGGATCTATGCACGTTGAATGAATTAGAAGAACATTCCACTGGTACGGAAGAGGAAGAGACGGAATGGAAAAAGGCCATCATGCACAGCAAGCGATTTGTAATGAACACAGTTAGAGGTAAGTTGCCGGATGTTGACCCTATCGTGGAAGAGGTTCACCGGGAAAGAAATTTCGAGAAAGAAAAATAAAAGGAGATTGAGAATGGATAAGGTAACACGGGAGGCTGTGATAAGAACATTTCACAATACGGTGAATTTCACGGGCAAGACAATTAAGAGATTCATTGATGAACAAGAAAAGGCACAGACGGATAAAAAGGAAAAAAATGAACGCAGATACAGACAACAAAATTAGAGACAGGGTTAATGCTACAATGGCCAAGCTGGATTTTAACGCAGGGTATCAGATCCGCTATAAGAGGCTTGGGACTTCCATAGGTCAGTATAGTCCCAGGACCAACACGTTGACCTTTGATCCGTTATACATCGATCAATATTTGATTGAGTACCTGGGAGTTATCGTACCTCACGAGACTTGCCATATGGTTAAGCATTTAAAATACCATGTGAAGGAAAAGGCGCATGGTCGGATCTGGCAACACTTGATGCGCGGGGTTGGCTTGAATCCAGATCGATGCAATGGTACTTTTGAAATAGTACCTCTGAGGCAGGTGAGAAAAGTTACCTGGCATTGCAGTTGCAGGGAGTGGCCATTTACCATACGAAGGGTTAACAAGGACAGAACCTTCAGAGCAGAGCTAGCAGCTAAGGGTAAACCGGTGAGGCCTAGATATAGGTGTCCACTATGTAAGGTCGGCATTACCAGAACAGGGGAGGAAAATTAAATGGATTGTCAAAGATGTAAAAGTGATCGGGTGTTAACAGTCAGTGTCAAAGGTAGTGATTTGCACTTCTATATTTTTAAAGATCAGGAGCATCAAGGATATGCTCGTGATTTTAATGAGGGTGGGGACTACACAGAGTTTGACGTATGCTGTGAGTGTGGGCAGATGCAGGGAGAGTTTCCCCACATAACAGGGTTCGAAGGGGAGGAAAATTAAATGGATCAAATAACAAAAAAGGAAACAATAGCTGGAATCATTCTCGGCTTTTACTACGAAGATGATAACGAGAGGCCTAGTGAGGAATTGTGTCATGAGATAGCCGAGGAAATCATGGGTCGTTTTAAGGTGGGGGTAGAAAAATGAAGCGTCAAGAAAAGATAGATGCCATTGCGGGAATCATTTTCGATGGTGCTTTTTTGGTGTCACGTCTAACATCAGATGAGTGTCTTAATATGGCGGAAGATATCTTGGATCTTTTCAACGTGACACAGAAGCCAGATACGATCATTTTCGAAAATAGGTTCGGGGATGGGACCAAGACCTTCCCTGGTAGGAAAAGAAAGAGGGTAAAATGAAAGTATGTCCAGTCAATTCAGAGCATAAGGAATTTATAACAGGGGTGCAGGTAACGGAGCAGTGGTTAGTCGATGGTGAAGGGAACTTTCTTGAAAAGTATGATTCCTTTGACTGTGAAGTTGTGGTCAAACCAGATCCAGGGAATCTTTGGATGTGTCTTGAATGCGGTACGCCAGCAAATGACAAATAATGTCATTGTGCCAAAATATGGATGCCACTTTGTGTCACAAGACACACGCAGGCCTTGATATTACAGGCACTTATCTTGGCATGGGTATTGCGTATACATATAACAAGCGCGGGTGGGGCGTACAACCCACCACGATAAAAGGAGCGACAATGACTAAACACGAATGTGTAATTTATGTGGCTCAACCAGATAAATGGAATAGGCCAATTTACCAGGAGTGCAAGGAGTGTGCGGCTATCGAGTTGGAATATGCGCGGATGCGTGAGAACTTCGAATTTGATGAAAAGATAAGGGAGCTAAGGGACCATGACTATTAAAGTAAAGCCAATATCACAACGGGCAAAAAACAGGGTTAGAGAACACGGAGACACCTTTAGAGTACGGGCCACGGGTACGATGGGTACCGAGGCCCAATTTAGAGACGTGTTATGTGTGTCTCCAGATGGTTGGTTTGGTTGGTTCGAGCGCGGAGTAGACATCGCATTGGTCGAGGTGAGCGAATAATGTTGTACATACAGATACTATGGGAAAATGAACATTGGTACTTTGGACTATTGAACAAAGAGATGTTCCGTCAGTCCACGTACCACGTTGGAATAGTCCTATACGGGGAATCTGGCAAAGACTTTAGAGTGGCAGTGGCAAAGATAAGATCCTAGACTGCGGCCTTAAAATGGGCAGATACCAATCCCTAGGAGCCTTGCGGAGTACGTCTTGAAATATAGCGTGTGTAAGCAGAGGCGAAACGGCATAAAGACGGTAACCATCCCGGCTAGGGGCAGGCCCACCATACCTTACCTTTTATTAGGCAGGGTGGCACTGGACGGATGACTTCCATACCGGAATGGTGAGCCATTCTGAAATACCAGTGGGGCGCAGTGTGGGATCTTAATATGGGGTATCGTTCAAGGAAGGATATCAGGACCAGATGTTTGAATCAGAAAGTCTCGTCTGGGGACTAGTAAGTTTCATTCCCTGGAGATACGGGGTTCGACTCCCCGTTTACCCCACCAATTTATAAATGGTATATAGGAGAAAATATGAATTATCGAATCGTATCCAATGAAAAAATTAGAGATATGCTAGTAAATGAGCATCATGTTGTTATAAGTATCGATGGTAAAAAAGATGAGAAAGGTGAGACACCATTCACCATGTATTGGCTCACCGATTATATTCCAGGCCAAGAGGACAATGGTAAGTTGAAACTCAAGGCACAATGTTTTAGGACTGGCCGGGATATGTTTGCCCTTACTTTAAAAAAGGATGGTTATATCGTTCACGTTATCGATGCAAATGATACTTTATAGGAGGAAATATGAATGCAAGACAAGCACATCTTATTAATCGAGAAAGAACGAGATTGCAAAAACAGTTAGGTGAAAATTCTATCGGTTACAAGGTTAGATGTGTCACTGCGGTTACCCGTAGCATCTTATTGCACGGTGAATATACTTGGGATGGTCGGCATTGTAATCCTGTGGCCAAAAGCATTGGGGCCGGAGTCTATGAGGTATGGTTGAAGGAGAATAATTAATGTTTAAAATAGAGAACAGAGAATTTTGTACTTATTGTGTCCAGTTGATTAGACCTTGGGAAAAGGTAGACCGGGATTATAACGAAAATTCACATCCAGTACATGTCAAATGTCTGAGAGAGTATAGGGGTATAGACGAGGATATTGGTTTGGATATTAGGAGGAAAATCTAATGTTTAAAGCAGAAGTCATTGCAGATAATTCAGGTAAGTTCGTGGGCAACGGGTTAACATTTGACCACGTAGCCGAGGCAGAGGCATACGCCATTGACCTTATGTCGAGGTGGACCCTGGTTACGAAGTGGAGAGTGGTAAACGAAACGGGCGAAGTATTCCTTCAGGGATAAATTTATAAGAGGTCATCAAGAACCACTGGTAAGTGGCGAACAGAGAGAGGTGTTGGTCGTGTGCTCATCCACGGCAGAGTGGGGAATCTCGAAGCGTCTACCTCTTAATTTAAAAAGGAGAAGTAAAATGGCAGTTATAGTTGCAAAGTACAGAGGGCATTGTAAGTTCGAGTGTGGGGCTGGTATCCTAAAGGGAGACAAGATCGTATACCGTGGCTATGGTCAAACGTGGCATGTAGACTGCTATGATAAGACCGGGATTAAGGATGGTATCTATGGCCGGGGTACGGTAAAGACGTATACTCCAAGTCCTGATAACGATCCTGAGGTCCAGCTTGCCAAGAGAGAGTTGGCGCACGATAACGCAGAGTATCAAAAGGGCGTTACGGATGCGAATAACTACATGGAGAATAAACGGTGGTTTGGTGAGGAAGAGGCTGAGCGTATGGAGATCGAAAAAGAATTCAAGGAAGGTTGGGATTATTAATATGATTAGATTAGATCTTGATGAGGTAGTGAGAATAAAGAAAGAACAGACTTTCATTACTGCGATCAAATATGTTAGGGAACAAACCTATCTGCCTTTGGTAACGGCAAAGTGTTTGGTTGAGACTTTGGTTATCTTGGACAGCATGAACTATTGTACGCAATGCAATAGGTCAGATCTTGAAGATGTTGAACAGGTTCCTTATACGATTAAGAATATGCAAGATCGTTTGACCGAGTTCAATAGTAAATAGTTTAGAGGGGTAGGGGAGAAAATAATATCTGTCCATGGGTTGCAGAAGATGGCCTAGTGGGTAGCAGAAGATAATATTCTCCCCACCCTAAACCAATGTAAAATTTTTTGAAGTTGAAAGGGCATATTAATGGAAGCAATAGAAACAAAAAAAGTTAGAGGGTATACAATCGAGATCCACCAAGATACGGATGCCGAGTCTCCGAGAGAGTTTAGTTCATTTGGCACCATGCTCTGCGGTCATAGGCGGTACAATCTGGGGGACGTACAGATAAAGGATCAAGGGTATATCAACGAGGTGCTCCGGCGTAAAGATGTGGAGCATCTACCTTTGTATCTGTATGATCATAGTGGAATCACTATGAGCACGAGTCCGTTTAGTTGTCCGTGGGATTCAGGGCAGGTCGGAATCATTTATGCTACGCATGAAGATATCCGCAAAGAGTTTGGTCCAAAGGGACGGGCGTTGAAACACATATCCAGCAAGGCCAGGGCGAGTGCCTATAAGCTTATGGATCAGGAAGTGGAAGAATACGATGCGTTTCTCCGTGGTGATGTGTATGGGTATGTGATTCTGGACAAGAAAGGTGAAACCGTGGATTCATGTTGGGGTTTTATTTGCATCGATGGCAAGTTGGATTATGTCTACGAGCAGGCAATGGAAAATATTCCAAAGTAGGGGGATAATATGTTGATCACAATTTCAGAGAAAAATATATTAGACGCAATCAAGGCATATAAAGGTATTGATTGGGGTGATGCTTTTAGTTGTATCTGTCCCGTGACACAGGCGTTACTAGAGCGTTATCCTGAAGCTAAAATCAGTACGGGACCAAGTTATGTTTTAATTGATGAAGATAAATTTAATCTTCGTTATATGTTACCTGATGAATTACTGACTCCTCTGCATTGGGATGCTGCATTATATAAGATCCGTCAAGGTGGGCAGTTTGTGCTTTTTATAAATGGTCTTTAAAATGGATGGGGATAGGTATCATATACTCTTTGGAGCACATAGTAATTTTCCCCTCTGCTGCATAGCAGCATGGATGGCAGGGGATCTAGCTCCGGTAACCAGGGAACTATTGCAGGGGGTGGGTTACCGTCCATGTAGGGAGTGTATCGAGGGGCATTGGAAAGATGTTGTTATTCATCGTTGCACGGCAGAGTGTGTACCATTTGCAATATCGATTGGTGGCAGTGATAGATTAATTTCAAATATGAAAGGGAGAAAGAAAAATGAAAAAGACAATTGTAGTAACAGGAGAGGTAGAGCCAAAGAAGCCAGAGAGAAACGAAAAACGTACAAAGATGTCCAAGCATCAGTCTAACTATGCGCGGAAGTCTACTTATCTCAAAACTCTAAGTCGGCGCACGGGTTATAGGGTTTTCGGGTTCGAGGTTGCAGACAAGCCTTGGAAGATCAAGTAGTAATTTTTAGGATGCTAGCAATTGGGTTCACGGCTTTACAGTTAAGAACCGCCCAATAATTCTGTTCAAACGGGGAAGATGTGAATAGCCGTTTGGACTATAGAGGAGATTTTATGATTCGAGGAATGGTGTGTAATTTTTATGAAGAGGATGGTAAGACTCGTGTCCGGCAGAGTGGTGTGGATCATGGTGTGAATCCCATTGTGCTGGATGATCGTATTGTTTTGACTATAGGTCGAGTTGTCACAGTTAAATGGCCTGGGCATGGTTATTGGTCCGGTAGGTCGCAACAGAGTTATAGGCCAACTTCGTTTTGTGTTTTCACGATGGATACGCATAATATCTGCGATAAAATATTGTCGGAATTTAAAGCGAGGGGATAAGATGAAAATATGTCCGTTTAAAGGTAAGCGTAATGATCCTTCCCATACACAATTTTATGTAGAGGTTTCTGTCATGCAACAATGGACAGTAGGGGGTGATGGTCAATTTTTAAATATTTATTACCCATGCACCAAAGTAAATACAGATGTAGACCATGATACAGAGTTTAGGTGTACAACGTGCGGAGCCTTGGCTGTAGAAGGAAAATAAAATGGAAACATATACGTTAACAAAAGAACAGCGCGATTATCTGCATAATCTCTTGAAAGGAAGTATACAGCGTCCATTGGGGATAGCACGTAATGTATGGTTAATGGATCTGGTCATGATGTTTGATAATACGAACGATAAGACAATCATTATAAAGGGGAACTGAAATGAATAATGTAAAAAGACATTATGCAAAGATGCATAACGCAAAAAAGGTAATCGTGGTAAACAGAGATAGCTGTTCAGTTTCAGGTGCATCCGGTTGTAAAAACAAAGCGGCTTTTTCACACCCTTGTCCGTTTAACAGTGAGATAAATAATGATGGGACAGAGTGTGAGTGTTGTGAGATGTGCGAGGCCGGTTGTGCAGATGAAATTTAAGAAGATTATAAGGAGATAATTATGGTACGTAGAGGTTGGGATGGTATATTGTTGGCTAATTCTTTACAGAAATTGTCGGATGAGGCTAGGAGCAGTTCGCCTGGCCGGGAAGGGATTCGACTTAATACAAAACAACTTCAGGCTGTTTATAAGCGATATGGGGAGATCCTTTATTATGGTACGGAACCTTATGTGTTGAAGCATAAGTTGTTGTGTCCAGGCATATATAAATTCTGGCTCATCTTGGATTGATTAAGGGAGACAAAATGGATCTAGGTAAAATACATACGTGTACTCCATATTGTGATGTAGTAATTCCAGGTATGCACGTTGCAGTTTTTTATAGTGTGAAAGGCAGCACTAAGGAAGCAATGATTGAAAATGTTTCTCATATGTGCAAAAGAGTAATAGATCTACGGGAAGAACCGGATATAAGGCTTATTGGTCCTCTTTACGATTACAATAATCAAAGGTCAGTAACCAACGTTGGTCCGGCTACACATGATAAGGCATGGCTATTAATGTTTGAACCATATGATACATAGGAGGTAACATGGGGAACACAACAATAATTGAGATCAACCACGATCAGGCACATGAGATTCGGGAAAATGAGGAAGGGTTTGTTAATTGTGTTTTAGAACAGTGTGCGGCTGCAACACATACCGGTAAACGTATCCCTGGAGGTAGAGTGGTTGCATTCTTCCATAGGTCGGGGCCGTTAGATGCAGCATGGGATGACTTTAAAGAAAAATGGTTAAAGAAATTTAGGAGGTTTTAGTTATGAGTTGGACAGAAATTTTACTTTCAGTTAATGCAGGGGTATTCGGTTATATGTTGACAATAGTAATAGGCACAGGTGTTTGGTCCGTTATATTGAAAGTGCTTCTTGTGTCTTCAAGTATTTTGAATCTATTGTTTGCAACGGGCAAGTTACCATTTTAGGAGGGTGTATGTTTTTTGATGATTTTATAGTTATCGGTTTTTTCATGACTATGGGATTCCTTCTCTGTAAGGCTATTGATTGGGTGCGAAGGAGATTCCATATTTGATCGAATAGGGGGTTTTTAAATGGCTTTGATAATAAAGAGTGAGGGTAAGTTTGAACGATTTATGATCACGGGAGATAACTCAGATTCCAAGGAAGCATGGGAGATGGTTGACGAGATGGAGCTACATGTGATAGCGTGTGTTCCTTACCATGATGGATTTCTGAAATATGAGGGGAAGAGGTTTCGTATAGTGGCTGAAAAGGAGTTGGATTAAAATGCATACTGAGCACGAGAAACTACATATACATGCGAAATCTGCACTGGTGGGTTGCCGGTGCGGAAACAAGTTCGAGTTGGCAGAGGGATCTGTCGAAGAGGTCACCTGTCAAACTTGCGGATCTATGTTTCGTCTCAGTGACTACAGGTCCCCAGAGAAGTATGTGCGTGGGGGCCATTTGGAGAATGATTGCGAATAGGGTTTCGGTTTGGGGGTGTGACAATGGTATGAGAGGGTAGGGACGCTTATCGTATCCGATGTATCCTTGGGACACCCCCTGCCGTGGTTTATAGCCAGTGTTGTCGAGATGCCCACGGATGGGCCAATCGATAACAGACCTAGGCCATATGTCCGGTTAAATGTCCGGTTGCTTAAAATCGATCCTGGAGGCTTACAATGGGTAAAATAGAAAAAGATGGCGAGATGGAAGCGGAAAACATGAATTATGTCCAGTTTGCTATGGAATGTACTGATCGGGCCAAAGGATGGCTTGAGAAATATGAGGAACAGCCAGCTATATTAGGGCCTATGCCTGGGCGTTTGGTTAGGTTATCTATTATGACAGCAAGGAGAAGGAAGCTTGAATTGGCTGTTAAGAATTTGAAAACAGCCATTGCGGAGATCGAGGTCGAGATGTCCTATACAGATATGGATATCGAGAAAACGTGAACGTTTTTTCACAATATGTCCAGTTAAATGTCCGGTTTCGACTTCGGTGAATGTTTTTCGACATTAATCTAGAAAGGCGAAGTTATGGAATATTTTCCAGGTACGAGACTCATGGTGTTTGATAATACTTTGTTTAGAAACGATATTGATACACCCTTGAGTGTAACCATGAAGCCAGCTACGGTGACGTGTTGGTATGGTTATCGAGACAAACAGTTTGGGTTGTATCCAAATATGGTGGACGTACTCTTCGATCATAGATCGGAGAGAGTATCCAGGGGTCATTTTATATGGGCAACAAAAAGTTTATAGGGGCATGAAGTGTCAAAAAATGGTACTAATGACAAAGTTTGGTTACCATTTTATGTCATATTCTCTATACGCGAATTGCGAATAGCCTGAAATCAAGGGGTTACGGGCCGGGAGAAGTTGGCACGATTCTTGCTTTAGTCAGTCCCGTGGGCGCGATTCGCCTAAGGACCCAAGGCCATAAAGATGGGTTCCAGCGTCCCTCACCTTAAAAGGGTGCAATCGTGAAGAACATGGAGACAACAGATAAGCCAAAACCTAGGTGTCCTAGGTGTGGTCGAAAGTATAAGGGTGATGTTCGGCATCAACAGGAGAACGGGCAAGAGTGGTGCCGGAATTGTGCCAGGGCAGTTTATCCTCTGACAAGGAGAAAATAATGAAATATATAGTTTTTGAGGTACCAGATTTACCGCCTACTCCGGTTATCTTTCCAGACCATATAGCACATAGTGATATATCTATGACAATGAGGAAAGAGAAAGCATGGTTACCTGTGTCGGCTGGTTTTATGGGCCATATCGATGCAATGGGTTACTTTTGGGCCAGTGGCGAGTCAATAAGTTTAAAATTAAAATCGAATCCTAATGATGCAACTCTAATTCAAAGATTTTTTGACTTATAAGGGAGAAATTATGTATAGTCAATTGACTCATACAGAGAAAGTTCTTTTAAAAGAAAGCTACTTGGAAGCGATAAAGCTAGGGCCTATGGATGTGCTCCATGCAGTGGCTTGTGCTGCTCATGACGTGCTCGTTCCAGAGGCTGAGGAATGGTGTGGTTCAAAGGGGCAAGATGCGTTTGCGGCTGCATTGGCCTCGCTGGTAATGGACAAAGTTGTCAAGTTAAGAGGTGCAACTAAACGCACATCAACACAGAAGATGGTGGCTCAGATCGAAAATTATTATACCTATCCTAATCCAGGGTGGTGGGCAGCAAAGGAAGAGAAGGCAAAGAAAATGAATTTGGCTGACTTGGTCTATGCCAGGAAAGATTGTCTGGAGACTATAGACAAGGGTATGCCTGAGAATGAGGGTAAATATACCGATGAGGCTAGTATCTATTCCAAGTTTATAAATAAAAAGACCAAGGGTGTAGATGTGAAGGAGGTACATTAGATGGAGACTTATGATATACCAAGAGATCTAAAAGATATACCTTCGCTGGAGATTTCTAATCCGGGAAGCTTAATGTTCACTTGTAATCTGTGTTACCCTAAAATAGTTTTTACGGATATAGAAGGCCATGCATTACATTACGCAGAAATCCATGGTCAGTCAGTGTCTTATAAAAACATAATGGTCCGTCATTGTGGGTTCGAGGAGAGCAAGAAATTGGGCATATCGGCTATGTCAGAAATACAAGTGGTAGATTTGATTGTTCGATTCAATCGTCAAATGGCCAAAAGAAAATAGGTTTGCGGTGCTGTGCGTTATTCCCTTTACGCATGGCGAGTGAGGTCAGATTTTGCCCTATCTGGCCTCACTATATTTTAAGGAGATTAATATGGATTTAATTGTAATGTTTTTAACATATGTCTTTCAGGGTTTCTGTTTCACGGTGGGTATGATAATCGCTTTCAGTTTGGTGTTTCATATTGTAATGGCTAAATTAAGAGATGAGAATAAAAAGTTTAGTTTGATTAAAGCGATACTAGCTAAAAAGTTTAAGTTAGGTTAAGGGGCAGTTATGATTTGTATCGAAATAGTTTTATTTTTATTGGCAGCTAAGTTTATCAAGAAAGATAAATGGAGAAAATTGTATGAAAGACTTCTGGCAAAAATGGGATGTGTGGACAGACGAAGTAGAAAAAGAATTCATGGATAAGACCGGGGCTGCACCAGATTCATTTTGGGTTCAGGATGACGGTTCAGTTGTCATAAAAGCATTCAGGGTTATACCTGCTGTGTTTCCCCCTAAGACGGTAACCTCATGGGAGACATGGTTAGCACAGGAAAGAGAGATAGCAGCTTTGGATGATGGTATTGAAACTTTTGTAAGGAGATAGATATGGAAAATAAAAAACTTACTTTTAGAGATGTGCTCGTAGCAGTACAATTGGCAGAAATTGCACATACGGGTCAAGTTGATAAAAATGGTCTTCCATACATTCGGCATCCCTTGAGTGTGATGCGCCGAGTATATGATGCAGGTTACACGAGTCCGATCATGCTTATCACGGCAGTGTTGCATGATACCATTGAAGACACTCATGTTATGATTTTTGATATCCTTACGGCCTTCGGATTCGATGTCGCTACGGCTGTGGATTCGGTAACCAAGACACCTAAGCAAGCGGAGGTTCAAGAGACGTATCGAGAATTTGTGCTCCGGGCCATGATGCATCCGGTTGGTAGGGTTATCAAGTTTCATGATATCAGTGATAACATGGACCCTGCTCGTGCGGTTAAAGACAAGGCTATGCATCTTACGGATCGTTACAAGTGGGCCATGGCCGAGTATGCGAAGAGGCCAAGTGGAATTGAAGGGAAGACATTGTTTGATCTTATGGAGAGGGCAGGATTGTAAAATGATGGAATTAAATTTTGTACAAACATTAATAGTCGGTGCTGCGGGTGCTTTGATCTTCGCTACAGGCTATATCTACGGACTTTTGACTAACGTAATTAAGATGGACAAAAAAGAAAGAGAGAAAAAAGGATGAATAAAGTAGAACACATATTTGGTATTTTTGTCGGGGATCGGATATTTAAGACAGTATTTCCTGTGAGAACTTATCCAGGGGGGAAAGTGGAGTTTAATATTGAGGAAGATTTTAACTTGGTAAGTGCTTGTGATGTCCTTATAAATCTTACCACTAACGAAAAACTGAAAGACAGGTATGATTTACATCCAGTTGTCTATAAGAGGATTTTCGAAATGAGAAGCGTTGTCCGTTATACTGAGGTTATGGAATTTGTAAGCTAAGCAGGAGGGATTATGGAAAAGATAATAACCAATAGAGAGTTCTCAAAAAAGGATGAGCGTTTCATCCAGGCTTGCACGGATGCCAATATTGAGGCCACGGTGCGTCAGGCTTCCAAGTACAGAAACAAAAAGGGCCGTGCGTATCTAATGCCCCGTACTACAAAAGTTGCTGCGCTACAAGCCTAGTAGCTAGGCGGGACCAATCCCGTTGAAGTAACTCTATGTGGCGATAGAGAACAAAGGCCAAGCCTTGGATAGGGCCGGTATGGACCATATCGTTAGTGAACCTATGGTGGAGATCTTCTGAGTGAAGATCGATGAAGCTACGGTTCACGGTCATATTTTAGGAGAATAAAAATGGGGCGATGGTGTAAGGGGGCAGCACATTAGACCGTAACTCTAAAAGTACAGGATCGTGGCCTGTTCGCCCCACCAATTAAGGAGAGATTATGTGTTTATTAAAAGTCACTCAAAAGTTAGCTGGTAAAGGAACAAAAATTTATACCGGATGGAAAGTATTTGATACAGGTGCTTTGCACGAATACCTTCCGGTCCCAAGATCTAGATATTTATTTCGATATTTCCTTCATGAAGGAAAAGCAGATGTTCCGGTAAATCAGTGGTTAAAAGCAAATGATCAGACTATAAGAGCCAGTGGGACGGTTTCAATATTAGGAGATATGTATCAGGCGGGTTTTCACATATACAAACATAACTATTCTCCTATGCGTCAGGCAGGGTTTGACAATCAGTTCGCAGCAGTTAGAGTGAAATTTAGGGGAGTGGTCGCTATAGGTAAGGAAGCTGATAATGTAGTGATAGTGGCGAAAGAAATGTACGTGCCGTACAGGAAATCAAAGCGTACACAAAAAGTGAACAAGAAGAAAAAATGAACAGGAGGGTTTATGGATAGGTTTGAGAGAAGAGGTTTAAATTCTGATCTACGTGCCTTGAAGATACAGATGGCAGATGTACAGAAAAGACTAGAAGAAGATGAAGAGGAACAAGAATCTCTAGGCGTTAAAACGATAGAGATGGCGAGTGATGGGGCTTACAATAAGTCATACACGGTGTCCAGGATGGTTTTAGTTAAGTGGCATTGTACGTGTCCAGATGCCAGGTATCGATCACCAGGAGAATGTAAACATATTTTGAGGGCGCAAGGGTTACCCTTGTATCGATTTAAGTAGGAGGAATTATGCAACGATATGATTTTTCATATGAGAATATGGGTTATTTGCACATTGGTTATCATGAAAATTTAGAAATTGACCTTCCACGTCATTGGGGTGGTCCCATAGCTGTTCCCTACTATGGTTACAGGCTTCGACATCAAGGTCAGAATGGACCAATTAAGGAACTTAAGGATTTCACCGTGGAGGAACTTCGACAGTTGGGTGAGAAGTATGGCTTTGATACAGGAGTTTAATATGAATACCAATCGTATATTTTATGTAGTAAGCATGTGTGCGCTTGTGGCTATTGCCATCCTTATAGGAATTGATACGGGTAGAAACTTGATCAGTAGACAGCCTGCTAAGATTTGGGTACTCCCGGAGCACCAGACTTATTCTCAGGTGGCTGAGTTTGAAGTCACAGCCTATGATGCCTATAGTAAGCAGTCTATTAATGTTGAGAGATGGCGAGATGGTAAGACCGCCTTAGGTCGAGTGGCTAAACCGGGACGCACGATTGCAGTGGACCCTAGGATTATTCCGTTTGATTCTCTCGTCTACATTCCTACTATGGGTTGGAAAGTAGCGGAAGATGTAGGTTCAGCAATCCAGGGTTATCGGATTGATGTGCTCCTGGGGACCACGGGGACTGCTATGAGGTGGGGTCGTAAGATGGTACCCGTGCTCTGGATTCCACCCTATGCAATAGATGTGCCTATTGAGAGGGTGAAGAGAAAAGCAGCACAAAAAGCTAAAAAGCGCACGACATCAAAAGCTAAAAATAAGACGGGGAAAAAGAAATGAAGGAGTTACATATTCAACTAGAAGATGATGCGTATAAGACTATACGCCAACATTTACAGTTGTGTTTCATGGTTGACAGTGTTCATGGACCAGTAACGGAATTTGTCGTAATGGTAGTGAAGGCCATCGATAAAAAAAAGCAGTCAATTCTCATTAAAAGTAAAAGTGGAAAGAAAGGAGAAAAAAATGATAGAAAACGATAGAAGTCATATACCTAAATTAACTTTGAATCCTACACCTAAGAGTAATGAAGAGATAATTTTTGAGCATTTTAATAATTACCATAATAGTACGTTGTTAGATCCTATGCAGGTCATGCAGTGGCGGCTAGGCTTTGCGTGTGCTCTTTTAGACGTGGATAGGATTACTCTACAGGAATGGGGACAGATTACCAATAGAATTAATAGAGAGGGGAGAGGTGTTTTCTAATAGAGGTCTTGTGTGAATAGGAGGTTCTATGATAGCTACAATGGGTATTATGTTGGTTTTACATTTTAGTGATTTGATGATCACGTTCCCTCCTGAAGCGTGGGGCATAGTTACAGTGGGTATTGTGATCGAAGGGTGGATTAGATTATTTACCAGGGGGTAATTATGAAGATCGGAGATCGACTCTTTCAGAATCTTGCGCCATTTGTTTTTTTGATCGTTGCGGTTACTATTATAATTGGAGAACGAATAGGTTTAGAGAGGTTACTTGATTTAGTTTTAAAACTAAAAAGAAGAAAGTAGGAGAAATTATGTCACACTTAGTAAAGAGGAATCACGTTGTGGGAATCTCTTTGGCCGTGTGTTTGTTGGTTACATTGGCTTTTGTAGATTTTGGACTGTCCAAAGTCGAGGGTAGATACCTAGATAGATCATACCGGATATGCAGAAATCATGATGGTCTAGCGGCTGTGGATCTTGGATACCAGACGGTTACTTGTAGGGATGGTTTTAAGAAAAACTTTGTCACGGGGAAATAGGAGGTTTTATGAATTTTAGAATGGGACTTTTATTGTTGATCGGACTAGCAGTAGCCGGTTGCGAAATAGAAGGCTATCACGTTGATAAGGCAGTCCAGATATGCCGGAGACACAAGGGCATTCATATAATAGGTCTTAGTGACAGTATGGTTATTTGTCGAGATGGATACAAGGAAACTTATTCACTAGTAGAAGGGAAATAAGGTGAAAGAGCCTAGAAGCATATGTAATAATTGTGGCGAAATAACCCCGTGGTATATTCGTCACCCGGATGGAAGGATAGAACCTGGAAAATATTACGTGTGTTTAGGCTGTAAAAAAGAATTCTGTATTCTATGTTGGGCCTCTGTACCGGGAACCGAGTACCTATGCCCAGACTTCCCCAAGACACAAATAACAGGCGATCCGTTACAGTGGATACAAAGGAGATACTAATGACAGCAACTATTGAAGAATTTGTAACGATAATGGCAGATGACAATGATACATTTGATAGTGACTTTTTTCACAAACTTAAAGATGATAATGCAATGCTAGGTTTATTGCTTATCAGAAAGTATATGCCACTGGCTGGTATCACGGGAGCAGATCACGATGTCATTTTCAGCGTGGGGGTTGATGATTTGGTCGAGGCCGGAATCACTAAAGAAGATACCTTCATGTTAAAAAAATTAAACTGGATGATTGAGCATGATGTGTTAGCTTGTTTCGTATAGGAGAATGTATGTTCAATAGAAAAGAATTTGATAAAATAAAAAAGAGATGGCATGGATACTTTCAGGCTAATCCTAAGAGAATGAAATCCATAGGCGAGAATGACACTAAAGATCTTATTTCCATGGTGGATGATCTGAGGCATCAGTTGGCTAATCATCTAGATGATGAGTCTACTGTGGAATGTCCGGGTTGTTATATGGAGAGAACATGGGAAGATCAGATCAAGGCCCGGAACAAGTTTATTAGGAAATTGATCAAGCTTCACAAAAATGTGTTGGAAAATGGATCAAGTCACGCCTTCTTTATTATGCAACAGGCCTATAAAAGTGAGGGTGAATTGGGTTGGGATGAGGGCAAAGCTTTATTTGACAATATGATCAAAGTGGCCAGAAACATTAAGGATTTGGCTGCAAAGGAGATCAAATAAAGATAATGGTAGACAGAAAACATTGGTCGTGCTATAATTAGATTATCGATGGCGGTGATTCTAAATCACCATAAATATCCCACGGTAGGGGAGTATCCCCACAGTCGGGAATAGGAGGCATCTATGGAGCTATTTAAAGCTTCGAATCAATGGGCAACACGTCCAAGTGACGAAAGATTTTCCAGCCTGGAGGATCTTTATCAACGGTGTAACGAGTTCAGGGTAACGGCAAAGCAGAAGACAGTAGATTTTGGTGATCTACGTGTTAATGCTGATAAGGGTGAGGTCGTAATGACCGGTAGGGCCAACATGCCTGCCAGGTTTACACATTGGGCCTTTGGCCAGTTGTGTGCAAAGATCGGAGCACCGGGGTCTTATATTCGGGAGTTACCGGCTACCCTAGCTGCTCAGAATATCAATCACGGGTTAGCCAAGGGTCACTTTCTTGAGAGTGGTGAGGAAAGAGAGGCTAGTCTTCTTCTTCATCGTAATGATGATCAGGTTATGCTTAGTGCTATCACAAGTCCTAAGTATACACGCATCTGGAATTCTCAGGTTGTTAAAGAGGCCATGGATCTTAAAGAGTTTGGTTGGAGAGTACCTCCAGCAAGACCAACATTTGGAGGTTCAGTTGGAGCTAGGCCTGCTACTGAGGCTGATGTGTTACAGCATAAAGGTGGTGGTTTTGGTTTGTCGGTAAACGTGGGTGATATGATTGCTCCGGCTGGCTTGTATGCCAGTGATCATGATCTTTTTATTTTCAGCCGGAATGAAGAAATAGTCTTAGATGCGAATTTTATTGAAATCATTGATGAGGACTCAGGAGCATACACAGAAGAGATATATACTTAATAATTTTTCTACTTTTTTATCTTATAAATTTATTAAAAAGGTCATTACTATAGGATCAGATTTATAAACAAACAAAATAATACTATTATTAGTATTAAAAGTATTAAACTAAAGGAATGAAAAAAAATATGTGTTCTTACGGAATGATTTGGAAACAAGAGGAAGAAGTAATTATTGATGAAGAAATTAAAGAATTAACCATTAGAGA
>SDBV01004326.1_pt1 | contig 20533 bp, 21 predicted proteins | sample 2277081 | NCBI WGS metagenome assembly SDBV01 (sample SAMN10402039, study PRJNA504765) | marine sediment metagenome | isolation source: marine sediment core GS10_PC15, 223 cmbsf | place: Arctic Ocean: Southern Knipovich Ridge | collected 2010 | reverse complement strand
CAGGTTTTCTCCGCCGTCCCCGTTCAGGCCGCGAACGTAGTGCTGAAAGTTGATAAACGTCGTAGCCATAATGTCCATGAGCCGGTGCACCCGCTCCGGCTCCTCTATCATCCACAGGAACAGGTTTTGGCCGGCCAGGGCGTAGGCATCGGGAATCGGCCCTCCACCCGAAGATATCGTGACGCGGATGGCGAGCGGTTCCCCGTTGAGACGGACGTCGTAGTCCTGGGCCATCTCCTTCATCCGGTGGAACCACTGCACCATGCGCCCGTAATAGCCGTTGTCGACCTCGGGAACCGCCAGGGCGTCGATATCTTCTGGTTTGTGTAGAATGGGAGCGGCGCATATCGAGCTGTCGGCAAAGCGCTTCAATTCGACGTCGAAGTACCCTCCCCGTATGGTCGAGCGGTCGGGAGTTACACCAACAGTCCGTGTTTCGATGATTCGATCGTCGACAACGTGTTCCAGGTGCCACTTGTGGTTCAGCAACTGCTCTTCCATCTGTGTGCGAGGATTGTCGTAGTAGTCTTCCGGTGAGACCCCGCGCGCATCGAACACGTAGCGGTTGCTGATGCTGAATTGCACGGGAACCCTGTCCGGGCGGCTAAAGCTCCGGCACGCATCGAATCGCCGACTATTGCGCGTGTTTTCTTCGATTCGGGATGCGGGACAATCGATCCGAACAACTCTGTCCTCTGGGCTGGTTTTGGTACTCAATACGGAACCACCTTGTTTTGCCGGTTTTCACCAAGTCTATTTCGGCACCGGTGAATGTCAAGAGCCGCGCCCTCGATGTCGGGAGGGTGCCGCAACTCCCGTCAGAAGCCGCGCGACAAGATCTTTACTTCCGCTTTCTCGGCGCGGAAGCTCTTTTTCAATTCCTCTATGGCAATCTCGGGGTACATCTCACCGCAGGTAAATATATCGAAGGCGGCATAGCCGTCTTCCGGCCAGGTGTGCACCGCGAAGTGAGACCAGGCGATGAGGATGACGCCGCTCACCCCACAAGGCTCGAACTGGTGGAAGTGATAGTCAATTATGGCGGCCCGGCTCTTCTCGGCTGCCTGCAGAAATGCCGATTTTACTTCGGTCACGTATTCGAGCATGCCGCGGTCGCAGCCAACGAACTCGACGAGATAGTGCTTGCCAAACTCCTTGCCCATGTTGCTCCTCATATCTTTCTGTCTGGTTTGCGTGCCGCGGGCGGCTGGGTCAGCTTATTTCTTTGCCTCGTTCCAGCACAGCTCTGCGTAGTAGGTCGAGGCGCCCGTTTCGAGAATCTCCAGTATAATTTTTTCCGCAACTTTACCAACCCCTTTGATCTGCCGGAGGAGCAGTTCTCAATTTGGCGGAGCCAAATTGAGAACTGCCGCCAAACCCTGATAAAATCCCGCATTTTCATGCGGTGCGACGCTTCGCCGATTCGCCCAATATATCCTGCGAATCGCAAGAAAATGATGCACTTGCTGACCTGTAAAGGTCAAATTTAGAACTGCTGCTGCCGGAGCTTGTGTTTCCAGGGATCCGGAGGTTCCTTCAGCTGGGAGATCTGCCAGGCGGCGTACCCGAAAGGAGACGACTGGCCGCGCAGTTTCAGATAGTAGTCTATGTGCTCCAGCAGGCATATTACGAGGTCGGTCTCACACCGGCCTCCTGACCCGCCTGCACCGACCGCTGAATGTGAGCCGGAGTATCGGTTACAAAGGGGATCACCGGCAGCAGAAACATGCCGCAAGGAAGTCCTGCCCTTTTAGCGCGTGTCAGAGTGGCCAGGCGCGCGTGCGGCGGCGGCACGCCCGGTTCGAAGATGGCGCTCAGTTTTTTCTCCACGCCGGAGAAGCTCATGCTGACGATGGCCCCGCTTTTGGCGTCGATTTCCCGCAGCAGATCGAAGTCGCGCTCGACTAGGGTTGATTTCGTCAACACGTGCACGGGCAAGCCGTAATCGCGGATAACCTCGAGAGCTGCTCGACTCAGCTCGTAGCGCGAAGCGAATCAGGAGTCGATCTTCTTGTGTTTGCGCAACAGGCTCTTGGCCCGGGTTTCATGAATAGTCACACCGTCGGTAGATCCTTTTCTTGTACCGATATTCATCAATTCGAAGCAATTCCATCACGGCCAGGGGCTCTTTCTTGACCAGATTGCGGCAGGCAAGGTACGCGATCCAGTGAAACAATAGCAAAATGATGGGCTGCGCTCATTTGAAAAGCTGCGCGATAGTAAGTGCCGGTATGAAAAAGTTGTTCGATAGGAATGTCAGATCCAGATCCGTTTTATTATCGAAATCATGCGTACATCTAAGCTTGTCCGGATAATCTTTTGCAGACTTGATGCCAGTTGGCACTATCGTTTGCTCACTTCTCAATCCCATGGGCTTATCGATCGGATGAGTATACAGTCTACTAAACTGAAGGATCGATTGTGGCCGGGCGATCTTTAGGGGTCACACATGGTACGACGCGTTATAATGAGCGGGTTCAGGATTGAATGAAGCTCTTTATTGGTCATAGTCTTGGGATTTGCGGCAGGTGCTCGAAATGACTGTCTCGGCTAAAGAGGAGCAGGTTGTGCTGGACAGCCAAAGCGGCAATCCAGATGTCATGTACAGGGATCATGGTTCCCTGGCTTCGTAGTTGAAAGAATAAACGGGCATAGTGAAATGTCGTCTGCTCATCGGCAAAGAGAACGAAGACTCGACGCCGGTTCAGGAAGCTGCTAAGGACTTTTTCGTTTTCTCTGCTTCGACTCGCGGCCATGAATCCAGCTCTGATCTCGGCGAGTACCACGAAAGGGATACATATCCGCTCCGCTCGCTGAAATATCTCCAGCGCTTGCAGGATGTTGTCACAGAAGTCACGGTATCTTTTCGTGTCGATGACGATCCTCATTTCCAAAGCTCCGGATCGATTCTGTGTTGTTCCTCGATCGCCTTGTCGAACTCCGGATCGTCAACCCAGGTGCCGGCCAGATCATCGAGATCGTGGTAGACGTTCTGCTCACCGGTCAATCCCAGGCCACCCTCAAAGCGCTCAAGCAGGTGCCCCTCTTTTTCTTCTGCGTGGGTATAGGTCTTCATTCAAGTGCTCATCTTGACAATGCTAATTTTAATGTGTATGTTTCAGGTGTACACATTGGAGGATCGCTCATGTACACGGTCACAGCTCGGGAAGCACGGAAAATCTTAAGTGATTTACTAAATGAAGCGGAGCATGGCGCTGTGGTTTCGATTACCCGTAGAGGGCGGGAAGTTGCCCGTCTCGTTCCTCCTGAATCGGTTGAGAATGTCGTATTTCCCGACATGACTGAATTTCGTAATTCAATCAAAGTGAAAGGGAAACCGACCAGCCAGGTCGTTATCGAAATGCGTGATGAGGCGCGCTTTTAATGTACTATCTCGACACAAGCGTGCTGGTTGCTCTGTATCTTCCCGAACCCAGAAGCAAAAAAATCCAGACGTTTGTTCGCGGCGAGGGGAAAACAGCGCTCAGTTCTTTAACTGAGGTCGAGTTTAACTCTGCTGTATCCCGTCGCGTTCGCATGAAAGAAATTTCCCGCGAGCATGGACGTCAAATTATTTCACAATTTCAGCTTCACATGAAGAACCGTATCTTTGAAACCTATCCAGTCATGCAGAGAGAGTATGATCTCGCACGTTATTGGATAGGTAATTTTGAAACACCATTGCGCACCCTTGATGCCTTGCATCTGGCTGTCGTTTTTTCCAATAAATTGGACTTTGTTACTGCGGACACCGCTTTTGTGAAATCAGCCAAAAAACTTGGCATTAAAACGAAAGCGATCTGAAAATAAAAGCCGGTGGGAGTTGACTCATTGCAGGGCATGAATTCCGGTTATTTTGAAACGTTGAGCCGAATCGGCAGAGACGCGCGCCTGGTGATCGGCGCCAATGGGTTTTTCAGCTTCGGCATAATGGGCCTTTTCAACACGGTGCTCAATCTCTACCTGCTGCGTCTGGGCTACGGGCCGGAATATATCGGCCTCGTCAATGCGCTTATCGCTCTGAGCTTCGCTCCTTTTGCCTTACCCGCGGCCGCGCTGGGCGCCAAATGGGGTTACCGGCGCGTTATGATAGTCGGTGTTTTTTGCACTGCCTTGGGCTACGGGTTGATCCCCCTGGGTGAAATGATGCCCCCGACATGGAGGAGTGTCTGGATCGCGACTGCTGCCTGTGTTGCAGGGTGCTGCCTGCCATTTTTCATCGTAAACGGAACCCCCTTTTTATCGTCTTCCACGAACGGCGAGGAACGCGGGCACGCCTTTTCCGTGCGCATTGCCCTGGAGAGCCTGGCCGGTTTCAGCGGCAGTCTCGCCGGCGGGTTGATCCCCAGCTTATACAGCGTGGTCTCCGGCGTATCCCTCGCAGCCCCCGGGCCCTATCGGTGGGCTCTCGTTGCAGGGGTCGCGCTGTTTCTGCCGGCCGTTCTGCTTTTGCACCTGTCTCGAGAGCCGGAGCGCGGTCAGACAGAGCCCGGCGCTCACAAGCAGGCTGATTCCCGCCCGTCCGGCAGCGCGCCTGTTGCCTTGATCGCCATGCTGACGCTCGTCATGTTCGCCTTTCGTCTGGGTCAGGGCTCTTCCTTTACCTTCTTCAACGTCTACCTCGATGATGGGATGCGGCTGTCCGCCGCGGGTATCGGCGCGATCAGGGGAGTGGGTCTCTTGATCGCCATTCCGGCATCGCTGAGCATGCCCCTTATCGCGGCGCGGCTCAAGAAGCACGGGACAATCCTGGCAGCCATGATCACATTTGCCCTCTGTCTCGTTGTGCTCGGGCTCCTGAGACACTGGCTGGCCGCGTTGCTGGCGTTTGCCGTGCTTCGGGCGGCCTTCGCCGTACATTCGGCGAGCTATACCGTCTACTCCCAGGAGATCGTGGAACCGCGCCGGCGGGAGGTCATGTCCGGCAGCGTGTTGATGGCCGCGGGCCTGGGAATCGGGATTATCTCTATAACCGGGGGCTTCATCATACGCAGTTTCGATTACCGTACCTTGTTCCTGGCCGCCGCCGGTTTGGTGCTGGTGGGAGCCGCGATCTTTGGCGTCTATTTCCGCAGGCCGAGGGGCGAATACACCTCATAGGCGGCGTTGGACACGGGTTCGGGCGCGTGCGGTTAAGACAGCTATAGAAGGCGCGGCCGGCCCGCAGCTCTTTGTTTGGTTGACTTCGCGGCCCTCATGGTTTATAGCTTTCCCGTTAACCGTCATGACAAGCAACGAAGCGACCGACTGGAAGACCCAGTTCAGGAAAGAACGCCTCATCGTCTATCTGCTGACTTTCGTCATGGGCGGCTGCGGCATCGCCTACGAATACACGCTGAGCAAGATCTCTTCAGACTTGCTCGGCAACTCCGTGGCCCAGTGGGCCATCATCATCGGGTTGATGATGTTCTTCATGGGCATCGGGTCAGACCTGCAAAAGTACATCAGGGACGAAAACATACTGGACCGGTTCATCGTGTTCGAAATCGTCCAGGGAATGCTGGGGGCCTTCGGCCCGATCGCGCTGTTCTACATCTTCGGTTCGTACCGGGACTACTACATCCTGGTGCAGTACTTCCTGGTGGTGTCGATCGGCCTTGTCATCGGTCTGGAAATCCCCCTGTTAATGCGCATCAACCAGCGTTACACGCCGGATCTCAAGATCAACCTGGGCGGCATTCTCAGGATGGACTACATTGGCGCTTTCGTGGGCGCCGTATTCTGGCTCTTCGTGCTGCTGAGGTTCCTCAGCCTGATCCAGGTCGGTTTCGTGCTCGGACTGCTGAACGTACTGGTTTCGGGTATCACGTTCTTCTACTTCCGGCGCGTCTCCCTGCGCCGCGTGCTGTACAGCTCCCTGATCGCATTCTCGTTGCTGCTGATCGTCATTGGGTTCGCCAACGCCCCGACCTGGTCGCGGTTTGCCGAACAGCAGTTGTTCCTGGACAGGATTATTTTTTCCAAAACTACGCGCTACCAGCACATCGTGATAACGGAGACGGACTCCGGGGACATCTACTGCTACATCAACGGCAACCTTCAGTTTTCAAGCGTGGACGAGCACATTTATCACGAATTCCTGGTTCACCCGGTCATGCAGTTGGCGCCTGCACGCAGGAAGGTGCTGGTGCTAGGGGGAGGGGACGGCCTGGCCGTCCGGGAGCTGCTCGAGTATCCCGATGTCGAATCCATCACTCTCGTAGATATCGATCCGGAGATGACGGACATCGCCAGAGACAATCCCGAGATCAGCCGGCTGAATAAAAACAGCCTGAAGAACGACCGCCTGGGCATATTGAAGAATCACGCCCTGGTTGAAACGGGCACGCAGGAGGTAACTCTCGAAGACCAAACGCGGTTCAATTCGGGACGCCGTGAGGCGGTTGCCACGGTCTACACCGTAAACCTGGACGCAAAAAAATTCGTCGAGCAGATCTCCGGTGTTTACGATGTGATCATCATCGATTTTCCCGACCCCAACAACATCGAGCTTGCCAAGCTCTATTCGCTCGGTTTTTACCGCAAGATCTACACAAAGCTGTCCCAGTACGGCGTCATGGTCCAGCAATCCACCTCCCCGGTTCACGCCAAAGAGGCCTTCCTGTGCATCGGCAGGACCATGGCCGAAGCGGGATTGGCCGTGGTCCCCTTCCACCACAACGTTCCTACCTTCGGTGAGTGGGGCTGGTGGGTCGGCGGCCGCGACGACGCCTATTCCCCCTCCCGCATCAAACGGGCCCTTGAAAGCCCGGCGCCGATTGCGGCGCCCACCAGGTATCTGAGCACCGACCTGCTGTCCGCCAGCCTCGTGTTCGGCAAGGGCAGTTTCGACACGGTCAACGACGACGTAAACACCATTCTCAACAACACCGTTTACAAGTACTACTTCGACGCGGTGGAGGCGATGGAGTAGCCGCCCCCTGTCACTGCGAGCCGGCGATGCGGCTGAGGACTTTTACCGGCGGTTCGGCGCGAGTGAAAATCTAGCAAAAACGCATTGTTTTTTTTGCCGATGTCTTATACTATTGATGTAACGGCGGCAGACAGCCGCAAGCCATTGTAAAACGGAGGCGTGCCTATGAAAGGATCAGCCGGCAAAGCCCTTCTGATCGTCGCTTCGATAATTGTTTTGTCCCTAGTCGTGTCCTGCTCCGCGAGGACGGTTTACAACGCCAACATCGCAGTCGTTTCCGATGCGGCTGACGGACTCGATCTCCAGGCCGTATCGGAGCTGCTGAAAAAGGCGAACAGCGCCGAAGCCCTGGAGGAGGCACTGAACAAACCCGGCGGGGTCAACAACCTGGATCTCAACGAAGACGGCAAGGTGGATTTTATAAAGGTCACCGAATACGGCAACAAGAGCGACGCCTACGGGTTTTCGTTGACCGTCGAGCCCGAAAAGGGTGAGGAACAGGAAATCGCCACGATCGAGATAGCCAAGAGCGGGGAAGATGCGGAAGTAGAGGTATACGGCAACGAGCAGATCTACGGCCAAAACACGTACTACCACTACCGGCATCCCGTGAGCTCCTACCTGCTCTGGGGCTACTTCATGCGTCCCCACCCGTACTACGCCTCGCGTTGGTACTACGGCTACTACCCGCGCTACTACGGCGTGGGCTACGCGTCTGTCGGCCGCACGGTCTATACCCAGAGAACCAGCACGATAAGATCAGGCAGCACGGCCACCAGAGCCTCCTCGTCAACCATGACGTCGAGGTCGGGGCTCAGCAACCCGAACGCGGGCAAGACCGCCAACAGCGGTGTCACGTCGAGACTGAGGAGTCCTACGGCGACCCAGAAATCGTTTCAGGCCCGCAACCCGAGCAAAGCCACATCTTCGGGCGGGTTCGGGCGCTCGACCAGAACGTCGTCCCGCACCAGGACTGCATCGGCCAGTGCCAAATGAGCTGCCGGGTCTCGCTTGTGTTTGAGCAGATTGGGGTAAAGCAAACCAAAAAGATAGGAGTATAAGATGACATTTGACGTGTTGGAGCATTTAAAAGCGTACATTCAAGTGAACGAGGTATTCGAGTATCTGAGCTGGGAGGCTGGGATCTACCTGATCGCGGCGTTCATCCTGCTCTGGATCGGCAAGTTGATCAACGACTGGACGACACCCTACAAGATCGATGAAGAGCTGACCGGCAAGGACAACAAGGCGCTGGCGGTTTCTTTCATCGGCTATATGATCGGCGTTGCCATCATCATCGTGGGCGTATTGTCGGATTCCACGATGTTCGCGACAAGCAAGGGGCTGACCTTTTTGCAGCGCCTCAGGATCGTGGGCTTCGAGCTCATCGATGTCGCCATCTGGAGCATTGTGGGCATAGTGTTATTGATTCTCTCCCGCGTCATCAATGACAAGCTGGTGCTCGGAAGGTTCGATAATGTCAAAGAGATCATCGAGGACAAGAACGTCGGTACCGGCGCCGTGCAGTTCGGCACATACATCGGTACCGCCTTCATCGTCAAGGCCGTCATCTTCGGCGAGGCTTCGCACTGGTTGGGCGACATTATCAGCACCGTGGTGTTTTTCATCCTGGCGCAGATCGGGTTCATCCTCTTCGGCGTCATCTACCAGAAGATAACCTCCTACGATATCCACGCGGAAATCGAAAAGGATAATGTGGCCGCCGGCGTTGGGTTCGGACTGCATCTGGCCGCCATCGGCATCATTCTTTCCAGCGCCATCGAGAAGAGCGAGTCCCTTGTCATACTGGCGATCTGGTTCGTGGAAGGTACCGTTCTGCTGCTCATAGCGCGCGTACTGGTCGACAAGATCATCCTGCCCGGTTCTAAGCTGAACAACGAGATCGCGAAGGACCAGAACTGGGGCGCCGCCCTGATCTCGGGAGGCATCGCCATAATGATCGCTTTCTTGCTGAACGTTTCCTTCGCTTGACGGGCGGGACCAGATGCCCAAGACCTACTCCATAGGCGAAGAGCAGAGAAAGCAGTTCGCAGGCGCTTACCTGCTCGAGAAAATGATAAACGAGCGCCTCTCCATACCCATCTTCCTGGACGACAACGATCAGGACCTGGAGCCCGTTCTCGAATACCTTATGGCTAAAGGCTACACGGAAATCGAGGACAACAAAAAGTACATACACACAGAGAAGGGTCGGGAAGTGCTGTCCCGCTTCCTGCAGCGGTATCACGATTACCTGCGCCACTTCGATATCTACAACGCGGTCGATCTGGGAGAGGGCAAATTCGCTTTCGCTGATTATTTCGAATTCGACCACCTGGAGAGCACCGGAGAAGGCGAGTGGCGCCGGTACCTGAACGAGGACCGCTGGGAGGACTTGCGCGTAGCCGTAGCGGGGTTCAAGAAACTCGACCCGGTGGAAATCGTGTTCATGAGCTTTCTCAACGAGAAAAGGTTCGGCGAAACCGCGGAGGGCTGGCAGTTCGATCTGCTCCTGGGCTCGGTGTGGGATGAAATCCTGGAAATATGCAGCTCGGCGTTGACGGCCGACGATCTCGGTTACGAGGCGGAAGATGGCGAAAAGGTCAGCGGCGAAACAGTAATGAAGGACATCATATCGCAAGGCGCGGAACTGGGGCTCGAGCTGCGCAAGAAGGAAGAGGAGCTCTACGGAGGCGCCGGTGAAGATGTGGAGGAAGAGGACGAGGAAGAAGAGATCGTGGAGAGGGTGATCGTGGAAGAGGAAACCTACGAAGTCTACGAAAGCTACTACGATCCCTACTATGTGAGCCCCTGCTGGGGCGCCGTCGTATTTTACTAGCGGTTCACCGCCGCTAGCTCCGGCGGTGGATGGGCCCGGGCGGCTTTACTGAAGTTCGCCGAGGCGAAGCCGCCGGACACAAATCATGCGAGGAGGAGATATGTTTGAAAACGTAGTCATCAGGGACAAACAGGTGAGGCCTCTGATGGATTTCCTTCAGATGAACGATTATTTCGTTGAACAGATAACGGACAAGGTGCTGAAGGTAGTCCGGACAGGGGAAATACCGGTATTCCTCAACGTGGATGAGAAGACCATCTACTTCGAGGTCGATCTGGGCAACATCTCGGAGATGGCCAACGAGGAGCTCTACTTCAAGCTGCTCGATCTGAACACCGAGATCCTGCCCGTCAGCCTCGGCATCAACAGCACGAACCAGGATGATCCCAGGCTGGTGCTCGTGGAGAGCCGCGAGACGGCGAATCTGGACAACAACGAGATTCTCGCCGTTTTCGATGCGCTCGAGATCGCGGTGGACAAGAGCGAGGGCGTGCTGTCGCATTACCTGAAGTAGAGGAGGAGAGCATGAGCATTTTCAGCAGGATGTTTAAAGTCGGCGAGGCCAAGGCCAATCAGCTTATCGACGGGCTGGAAAAGCCGGAGTTGATGCTGGAGCAGGCCATCAGGGACCAGGATAAGGGAATCCGGGAAGCCAAGGAGAAAGTGGCCTCCGTTATCGCTACGGAGAGGCAGAACAAGGCCCTCGTGGATCGCGAGGCAGAATCTGCTTCGGAGTGGGAGCAGAAGGCGCAAGCCGCGCTGAAAGCCGGCAACGAAGAGCTGGCGACCAAAGCCCTGGTACGCAGCGAGGAGCACGAGAAGAAAGCGGCCGGGCTGAGACCCCAGTGGCAGGCCCAGCGTCAGTCCGTGGAGGGCCTCAAGGGCGAAATCAGGCGCATGGAAGACGAGCTGGCAGAGCTCAGGCGCAACAAGGATATCATCATAGCCCAGAGCAAAGCGGCCGAGGTAAAGAAAGAGATCTACGAAGCTAAGGCCAAGATCGGCAAGGGCGGGACCACCGATCTGATCGAGAGAATGAAGGCCAAGGCGGAACGCGCTTCCTACGAGGCCGAGGCGGCTGAAGAGATGGCCTCGGACACCGGGGGCGATACTCTGGCGAAGGAATTCTCCCAGATCGAGGGGACTACCAGCAGCACCGCCGTTCAGGACAAGCTGGCGGCTATGAAAGCCAAGCTCGGCTGACCGAGTAGGCAGAGCGCCGGCGGGCAGCAAGACAGACGGTATGTAAAGGCTGCCGGCGGGCGAAGACAAAGCCCCGCCGGCGCCCTGCGAAACTCATTGCTTCGAGTCAGTTGCGAATTTGAGCTTCAATTCTTTCAATTGGGCGGGTTCCACTTCCGAGGGGCTGTCGTCCATCGGCGAAACGCCCACCGTGTTCTTGGGGAAGGCGATCACCTGGCGGATCGTCGTTTCCCCGGCCATGAGCATGACCAGCCGGTCCAGACCGGGCGCTATTCCCCCATGCGGCGGGGGGCCGTAGCGGAAAGCCCTGAGCAGAAAACCGAACCGACGCTCGGCTTGCTCGTCCGAGAGGCCGATTATCTTGAAAACCCGCCTCTGCAGCTCGGGGTCGTGGATTCGAATCGAGCCGGAGGCCATTTCCACGCCATTGCAGACCAGGTCGTACAAATCACCTTTGACATCTCCCGGGTTGGTCTCCAGGACCGGCAGGTATTCGTCCTGGGGCATGGTAAACATGTGATGGGCGGGATTCCACTTTTTTTCGTCCTCGTTCCACTCGAAGAGCGGAAAATCGGTGATCCAGCAGAAGCGAAACTCCTTGCCGGAAATCAATTCCAGGTCGGCGCCCAGTCTGCTGCGAACGGCACCGAGAGACAGGCAAGCCGTTCTCCAATCCGAGCCTACGGTCAGGATGAGGTCGCCGGCTTTGGCGCCCAGTTGGCTGAGCACGCTGTTTTGGGTGTCGGCAAAGAAGCGGGATATTCCGCCCTCGAGGCCGTCCCCGGAGACTTTCATCCAGGCCAGACCTTTGGCGCCGTAGACCCGGGCGGTTTCTTCCAACCCCGAGATCGCTTTACGTGAGAGGGATGCCCCGCCCGGCACATTGAGGGCTCTGACCGTGCCGCCTTCCTGGACGATGCTCTTGAACACCTGGAACGACCCGCCCTCGGCGAGAGCGGAAAAATCCACCAGCTCCAGGCCGAAACGCAAGTCCGGTTTGTCGGAACCGTACCGTTCCATGGCTTCCGAGTAGGGCAGGCGGGGGAACGGGGTCGAGAGCTCGACGGGCATCGTTTCCTTGAAAACGTAACTGAGCATGCCCTCTGTAAGGGCAAAGACGTCTTCGCTGGAGACGAAGCTCATCTCGATGTCGATTTGGGTGTGCTCGAGCTGTCTGTCCCCTCGGGCGTCTTCATCGCGAAAGCAGTGGGCTATCTGGAAGTAGCGGTCGAAACCGGATACCATGAGCCGCTGTTTGTAGAGTTGCGGGGACTGGGGCAGGGCGTAGAATTTGCCCTGCTGCAGGCGCGAGGGCACGAGGAAATCCCTCGCTCCTTCGGGGGTCGAACGCATGAGGGTCGGGGTTTCGATTTCGTAAAAGCCTTGCCCCACCAGGTACCGTCGAACTGCGAAAGCCACGGCGTGCCTGAGAGCGATATGGCGCTGCATGGTAAAGGAACGCAGGTCCAGGTACCGGTAGCGAAACCGAAGATCTTCCCTGGCGTCGCTCCGCTCGTCGATCATAAAGGGCAGCACGTCGCTGCGGGACAGGATGCGGATTTCCGCGGCCTGCACTTCTATCTCGCCGGTCGGCATCGGACGACGCCCCTGACCGCCAGGCAGTACTCGAACTTGAGCTCTGAGGCCACACTGCGAAGCTCTTCTCCGGCATCGGCGTCGATCATGACCTGAGTTATGCCGTAGCGGTCTCTCAAATTGACGAAGGTAATGCCACCGTGATCGCGCAGGCGGTGGACCCACCCGTTGAGCACAACTTCACGGTTTTCCCAGGACTTATCGAGGTCTCCGCACGTAGCGGTGCGCTTCATCTCGTTCATAATGCAAGAATCTAACATGTAAGATGGGAAAGGGACAATAAGGGCACGGGCCGGCCCCGCACCCTGAGACCGCCTGACAATGAAGTGGCCGTGGCCGCGCGGCGTCCGGCGCTCAGCCGAACACTATGGTGGCGATTCCGGCGGGCAGCAGATAGATGCTGAACAGAAACAGCCGGCCTTGCCTGACGAGGCGCAGGAGCAGGATGAGCGAAACAAGTCCTACAACGAAGGCGGCGGCCATACCCGACAGAAGGATCAAGGGCGAGACGGGCATACTCTCGAAGTCTGCGATTTTCAACGCCAATGCCCCGCAAATGGCTGGTATGGAAATGAGAAAGGCGAATTCCCCGGCGGCTTTTCTGTCCAGGCCGGAAGCGAGAGCGGCGCTGATGGTGATGCCGGATCGGGAGATTCCGGGAAGCACACCGAGCCCCTGGGCCAGTCCTGTTATGAGGCCTACCTTGAAGCCGGGAAGAGAGTCGCAGCTGCGAGGTTTGAGCAAACGACTGCCAATAAGAATGAGCGCGGTAAGCACAAAGCAAACCCCCACCGCTTTGGTCGAAAAAACGAGGTGGTCCTGGAGCTTGGCCATCGCCAGGCCCACCGCAGCTGTCACGACGCTTGCCAGAAGAATGAGCACTATTAGCCGCAAGTTGGGTTGGTCTTCTTCAGTCGACGAACGACGTGCGAAGCGCCACAGAGAAACCAGCATGGCCGCGATGCGCTGCCGGAAAACGACGATTATGGCGATCAGAGTGGGGACGTGCATCAGGATGTCGAACAGAACGGGAACACTGCCCAAACCCATGATGCTGCGCAGCACCAGCAGGTGGCCCGAACTGGAGACGGGTAAGAATTCCGTAGCACCTTGCAGGATGCCCAGCAGAATGGATTGCAGCAGTGTCATGGGGTGCCTCGCCTAAGCGCTTCTCGTACCAGAAGCGAATCAACTTGTCAAGCTGGATGCCTGGTCGCAAAGCAGTTCTCAATTTGGCTCCGCCAAATTGAGAACTGCTGCTGGTCGCAGGGTCGACCTTACAGGGCCAAAGAGCGTGGCCGCAACCGTATCGGGTACCGGGAGAACCCGGCGGTGTGACAGGCAAAAAAAACCCCTGGTCCGTCGTCGGGCCAGGGGTTTCACTCAAGAATCCAGGAGCGCTAATACCGCAGTCTGACTCCGGCGGATACCATGTCCGGCCGCAGCTCGAACATTGGCTCGAGGCTTGCGGTGGCGACGACACCCGCCTTCTGTTGCTTGTCCGTCTCGATGAAGATACCGATGATCTCGACGAGTCGCGCGATGCCGTAGATGCCGAAGCCCACGCCGGAGATGACGGTCCACACCGCAATAGTCGTAAGACCGCTAATAGTAGGCGCTGTAAGGAATTGTGCCGCTGCTACCGTTGCCAAAATCGTGCCCACTACCCCAAACCCGAGACCCACGAGTTCTGTTACCAGGAGAGGTAACCCGTCGACTTCGATGTAGAAGTGTCCTGTGCCGAAACCCAGCAGTATGGCTAGCAGGTAACCCGGTAATGCCGGCTTCCCTTCCGCGAATGCGGTGCCGGACAGGATACCCAGAAGCAGGACGGTGCAGACTAGAATTTTAACTGTTCTGCTCATGCTTTGACTCCTTTCGGTTAATTGGTATTTTATCACCATGTTAGTACGATTTGTTGATGGGATCAAGCATAAACTATGCCACCGACCCTTTCAGGCATTCGATCGTTCGCTGTGCTGAAATCGCGCTCATGGTGGACGCCGGTATCCGGCCGGCGCGCGGCTGCTTCCCTTCGTGTTGCCTCCTTACTTCCCGCCGTTCCGGCAGCCCGCGGATTGGCAAAGGGTTGGCTACCTAGTATTCTAACGGAAATACTCAGGTTTTGCAAATTTTTCTTTCATCGCGGAGCTCGGCTTCGGCTGGGCTGTCCCCCTCTTGTCAAGACCGCGAAAAGGGGTATAATAGCTTGATTTCTTTTACCTGGGGCATCAAATGCCTATCCATGAAGACAGCAACCCATGATGTCGTGCGGGGAGGGTGGGTTGGGCTTACAATCGCGTGTGGCCGGGCGGTCTCCGCTACCTTTTATACTCGGCCTCGGTCTCTCCACAGCGGCCTTTGTGGTGGGCTTGGTGCTGCCCACCGGCATTGGCAGTGGGCTGGAATACATTCCGCTGTTCCTGCTCGCATTGTGGTACGCGAAGCCTTACAAGGTGCTTGTGACCGCCTCTCTCTGCAGCCTGTATATAATCCTGGGATTTCTCCTGGCCTCGAACGGCTGGAGTACGATCGTGCCCGTGACTCATCGACTGGTGGGGCTCGCAGGCGTTTGGCTGGCCGCGGTGGTGGTTCTGCGTCGGATGCGGGCCGCAAACGAGCTGGAGAAGCTTTCCAAATTCCCGACAGAGAACCCCAATCCCGTGCTCAGGGTAGCTCCTGATGGGTGCCTGCAGTATGCGAACGATCGTGCCCGGTCCATATTCTCCCAGGGCGGGTCTCGCATAGCACTGCCGGACAATTTTAAAACAGCGCTAGCCCAGGTCAAGATGACGGGCATGAGTGCGGAGATCGAAGTCAACGCCGACGGTAAAGTGTACTCGTTGTTGCTCACGCCTATCGACGGCAACGATTACATTTACGCTTATGGACGCGATATCACGTCGCAGTTAGAGCTGGAAAACATACTGAGACAAGAATCGCTGACCGATGGCCTGACGAATATTGCCAACCGCCGCAAACTGGACGGCTCCCTGACCGCTGAGTGGGGTCGGGCCTTGCGGTACGGCAGTCCCGTTTCGGTGCTCATGATAGACATCGATTTCTTCAAGTTCTACAATGACACCTACGGCCATCAAGCCGGAGACGACGTGCTCATAGAAGTGGCACGCGAATTGAAAGATTCCGTCAATCGGCCGGGCGACCTGGCGGCCCGCTATGGCGGCGAGGAGTTCGTGGTGCTGCTGCCCGGCGTGGACATGGATAGAGCCGTTAGTTTCGCCGAAATGCTGCGCGAGCGTGTCGAAGGGCTGGGCATCGAGCACTCGCGTTCGAAAGCCGCGCCGGTCATCACGGTAAGCATCGGCGTAACGTCGCTGACACCGCGCAAAGAAATAACGCCGCAGTATCTTATCAAGTCTGCCGACAAGGCGCTCTATGCTGCCAAAGAGGCCGGGCGAAACCGTATCTGTGTGCTCTCGGTCGATGCCGATCTGAAAGAGCACCTGCACTGAGCTCCGGGGCGGCCCGATCCGCCTGTTGCCCTACCGCCCGTGGTATTGCCCCGTTCTTGCTTCAATCCAGCCAGTCGAAGGAGCGGCTCACCGCCTTCAGCCAGGAAGCGTAAAGGGCCTCCCGCTCTTCGAGCGGCATCCGGCAGGTCCACTCCCGCTCCTGCCGCCAGTTCTCTCGCAGTTCGTCCGTGTCGGCCCAGAAGCCCGTTGCCAGACCAGCGGCGTAGCACGCGCCCAGGGCCGTTGTCTCGGACACTCCGGGCAGGATGACCGGTATGCCCAGCATATCGGCTTGAAACTGCATGAGCAGCTCATTTGCAACCATGCCCCCGTCGACTTTCAGAGACGGAATCGCGGTCTTGGTATCCTTCTGCATAGCCTCAAAAATTTCCCGGGTTTGAAAGGCGGTGGCCTCCAGCACAGCCCGGGCTAAATGGCCCTTGTTCGTAGAATGGGTCAGGCCGGCCATAACGCCCCTGGCGTTGACCTTCCAATAGGGAGCGAAGAGACCGGAAAACGCGGGCACGTAGTACAGGCCGCCGTTATCAGGGACCCCGCGCGCGAGAGCTTCGATGTCCTGCGCCTGCTCGATGAGACCCAGATTGTCCCTGAGCCACTGCACCAGAGCGCCGGCAATGGCCACCGAGCCCTCGAGCGCGTATGCCGGGCGGCTTTCACCTATCTGATAGGCCACCGTCGTTATCAGGCCGTACTCGGACGGCACGATCTGGGCGCCCGTGTTCGTCAGCATGAAACACCCCGTGCCGTATGTGTTCTTTGTCTCACCGGGTGCGAAACACGCCTGACCGAAGAGGGCCGCCTGCTGATCGCCCAGTATGCCGGTAAGGGGTATGGGCTCGCGGGACAGGCCGTGCAGTTTCGTTTCCCCGAAGGTACCGGGTGCAATGGACGGCAGTATCCGTGGCAGGACCTGGGGGGGTATGCCGAATACCGCGAGCAGCTCATCGTCCCAGCTCAGCTCTTCGAGGTTGAAGAGCAGCGTGCGGCTGGCGTTGGTGACATCCGTGACATGCTTTCCGCCATCGGGCCCTCCCGTGAGCCACCATAGCAACCAGGTATCCATGGTACCGAAGAGGGCATCCCCCTTCTCCGCATCAGCTCTTGTCTCCGGGATGTTCTGCAGGAGCCAGCTCAGCTTGGTGGCCGAAAAATAGGTCGACACCGGCAGCCCGGTTTTGGGGCGGAAACGGTCGGGGCCTCCTTCCTCGGTGAGCTCCCCGCACAGGTCTTTCGTGCGCGTGTCCTGCCACACGATGGCGTTGTAATAGGGCTTTCCCGTTTTCCTGTTCCAAATAAGGGTCGTTTCGCGCTGGTTGGTCACGCCGATGGCCGCCAGTTCTTCGGCCTGAACCCCGGCCTTTTGCAGAGCTCCCTCGATTACGCGTCGGGTGTTGTCCCAGATGGCCTCCGGGTCGTGCTCGACCCAGCCGGGCTGGGGATGGATCTGAGCGTGCTCGAGTTGGTGAGACGAGACGATGCGGCCGGGTTTGTCGAAGACAAGAAACCGTGTGCTGGTCGTGCCCTGATCGATCGCGCCCACATATCTCTTGCTCATTGCCGGCAGCCTTCCTTTCCTCACCTTCCGCGTGTCCGGCTTATATCCGGGCTCGCAGATCGGCGATGAGAGCTACTATAACGCACAGGAAATCGTCATGCAAGTTTGCCGGAGACCGGGAGAGCAGTTCTCAATTTGGCTCCGCCAAATTGAGAACTGTCGCCAAACATTGATAAACCCCCACATTTTCATGCGGTGCGACGCTTCGCCGATTGGCCCAATATATCCTCCGCGCGCGGACCGTCGAATCGCAAGAAAATGATGCACTTGCTGACCTGCTAAGATCAAATTTAAATCTACTGAGACCGGGATCGGGCTCCAGGGGTATTCCCGCGAAAAGAAATCGACCATTGAGACCGGCAGCACGAAGGGTTCCTGCGAGCACTGGAAACAGGGGGGTATTCCGGCTACTATCACCGGCAGTTGGCAGTGTGGCGCCACGCAAATCCTTGGTAATCGGGAGGTATTTGAGAGGTGCGGTTTCTCTTCTTCGAATCTTACTACGGCGGTTCCCACGCGGATTTCGCCGACGGGCTGACCGCGCATTCCCGTCACGAAATCGACCTGGTTACGATGCCCGCGCGGTTCTGGAAATGGCGCATGCGCGGCGCCGCCCTGTACTTTGTGGGGCGGAAACCCAGCCCTGCCGGTTATGACGGTATCATTGTGACCGATTTGATGAGTCTCTCGGACCTGAAATCGCTTTGGGGCGCGCAATGCCCTCCCGCCCTGGTCTATTTTCACGAGAACCAACTGTCCTATCCCCTCCCGCCGGGCCAGAGCATGGACTATCAGTTCGGTTTTACGGATATCACCACGGCGCTGGCCGCGGACCGGGTTCTGTTCAACTCTCACTTTCATCGCGACACCTTTCTGCGGGGTTTACCCGGATTTATCCGCAAAATGCCGGAGCTCAAACCTCTCTGGGTGGTGGGTGCGATCGAAAGCAAGTCGTCCGTACTCTACCCCGGGTGTTCGTTCACGCCCGGCGCAGCCGATTCCCCGCAAAAAACCTCTGAAACACGGGGCAGGCCGCTCGTCATCTGGAATCATCGTTGGGAATTCGACAAATGCCCCGAAGTGTTTTTTCGGGCTCTAGGCCAGGCTCTTGATAAAGGCCTAGACTTCGATATTGCGTTGTTGGGCGAAAATTTCCAGGCGGTTCCAAAGCCTTTTCTCGATGCCGGCGAACGGTTCCGCGACAGGGTCGTGCAGTACGGTCATGTGCCCTCGAAGGACGCGTACTTTTCCTGGCTCGGGAAAGGGGACCTGGTAATAAGCACCGCCATCCAGGAGAACTTCGGTATCGCCGTGATAGAAGCGATCCGCCACGGCTGTTTCCCCCTGCTGCCCTCGCGCCTCTCGTACCCGGAGTTGATACCGAATCGCTTCCACGCCGAATGCCTGTACGATTCGGAAGATGAGTTGGGACGTAAGCTCGAAGCCTTCCTGCTGGACAGCACGGCCTGGCTGGGGGTTCGAGAGGAGCTGGCGCTCTGGGCGGGGCGATTTTCCTGGGAAACGGTCTCTCCCGCCTTCGATGACGAGTTGGATCGACTGGCGGCAGGCCGCGGGTTCGCCGATCGACGGCCTGCCGATCGCCGGCTGAACGACCTGCGGTAAAGCTTGATTTTTTCGTGGGAGCGTGGTATCGCTTTACGCCATGGTGGAAACAGGGTCGGGGACGGATCTCGCCGGTTTTTTGAAGAGCCTGGGATTCCCGGAGCTGAGAGAGCACGCTCCCTTCAACCATTTTGATTTTACACGGCCCTCGCGGCGTATACTCGTGATCGGGCCCATGGGCTCCGGCAAGACCGAATACTCGTCGCGGGTCTGGCGTGATTCCCGGGTAGTACTGCAGAAGTCGGAGAACGTTGCCGGTTTCACGCGCACGGGCCAGGCTGACCGTAGAAACGTTTTTTTTATTCGCTCCGCCCTCGACCGGCGGCGGTTTCCGGAATATCCCGCCGATGCCCTCCCGTATCGCGGTGGGTTTGTCCGTTGCGGCGACAATGTAGCCGACATCGCCGATTCCTTCGAGCTCGAGACCCTCATGCACAAGCATCCGGAGGTAGGAACCTGGATTGTAGACGAAGCCGCTTTTTACGAGGAGCGGCTGGCCTACGTTATTCAAAACGAGTCGGCGCTCCGGGGCCTTATCTTCATTTTCCCCACGCTGATCCTTAATTTCCGCAGGGAGATCTTCAACTCCACGGCCCGGCTGTTGTTGGAGATAGCCACGGATGTGTTCCCTCTCTCGGCCTACTGCGAGCACCCGGACTGCGTCAACGACGCGTTCTACACATACCGGTACTACCTGGTAGACGGCCAGGAATGCCCGGCGCTGTATTTCGACCCGCTCATCATAGTGGGGGGGGACCGCGAGAAAACCGATCCCCACGAGCCCAACTATTGCTCCCGTTGCGACGCTCACCACTATCTTCCGGGTAAAGAGTACACGTTTCTGATCCTGAAGCCTCTGGGGGCCGAGGCGGCGAGGGCCAATATCGAACCGCTCAGGGAAGAGCTCGAAAGGCTCAGTTGCCGCGTTGAGCAGTCCCGGCTGTACGGTCACATCGCCGAGCGGTTCGGCAGCGGGACGGAGCGGGACGTCTTGATGCGCTCGCTGTCCGTGCCGTGTCTGGCTGAAAAAGCGACGGTGTATCTTTTCGCCGAACAGAATCTCCTGTCCCGCTCCCAGATGGAAGGGCTGACGCGGGACCTCGAGCTGGACGGGGATTACATCGAAAGGCGACTGAGCGACAACGGAAGGTCCTTTCAAACCGCATCCGCAACCTGAAAATGGGTCGGCCGAACTGGATTGGCTGGTTACCCGCCGGGCGTGTCGGGCGCAACGTATCCAGCAGTTCTCAATATGACCGTAGCAGGCAGTCAGGTGCTTCATTTTCCAGCGATTCGCAGGCCAATATTGG
>SDBV01004325.1_pt1 | contig 20549 bp, 14 predicted proteins | sample 2277081 | NCBI WGS metagenome assembly SDBV01 (sample SAMN10402039, study PRJNA504765) | marine sediment metagenome | isolation source: marine sediment core GS10_PC15, 223 cmbsf | place: Arctic Ocean: Southern Knipovich Ridge | collected 2010 | reverse complement strand
CCTCATATTTAATATTGACAAACGTAGGTAGTACGTTGTAAGGTGAAGTATTACCGGTATTATCCACATCAACCATAAAATAAGTCATGAAATTGGAAATGCTTGCAGATGCCTGTACAACAGCTGCAACCGGATTCGCTCCTCCAGCAAATGTTATAGTGGGTGCTGAAGTGTAATACGATGGTAAATCAGGGTCACTACGCATTGCTAATTCCGATACTTCACCTTCAGCGGATACATTGGTTACATTAGCTGATCCAAATGTTGAAGGAACTCCAGCTGAGGCAGTACCTTCGTAGCGCATTATTCTATAGCCATAAGTTGCGTCGTCTTCAGTAGTGAAAGTATTGGTGAATCCGTCACCAACTCCATTTCCTGTTCCAAAAACGTCTGTTGGTATATTACCAGTTGCATCAGCAGTCACATCAATTGAGTTGATGAAGATCTGTACTGTATCAAGGTCATCATCTACATTTACTGCCCATGCGTAAAGATCGATGGTAACCACATCTGCAAGAACATAAGCACCATCCCCGCCATCTGAAGTAATATCGGTAAACAAACCCTCAAGGGATGCATACATCATTGACTGGTTTGCTGCTCCTCCACCTGTTAAAGTAACGGTGGGGGAATGAAGGTATCCTCCTCCGGTAGAATTCAAATTGAAATCATAATGAACCATTGTTGTATCCGAAGGATCAGCATCATTTTGAGTAAAAGAAACACCCGTTTCCCAATTACCGAGTCGTGTGGCTAATGGGGTTAAGGTTAATGCAAATCCAGCACCGGTACTTACCGGTGGTGCCGGGAATTCAGCCAACAAACCGGGAACTTCCGGAATGCTAAAATTATAAGTATAGTTTGCACCAAAGCCCGTTAGGATATTTTCCATAGTAGGGCCAACATCCACACCATCTTTACGAGTAAAAGCTATATTCTGGTTATCCGTAAATGAAGGGATCAATAAAGTAGCTCCTGTATTATTATCATTTGCGGGAACAACTAAAGAATACTTGCCAAGAGAATCAACCGGAGATGCTCCGAAGTCTCCGGCACCAGCAACTGTAACATTGGTTACTGAACCCATGTTTGGTCCTTTAATTACTACAGTGTTACTAAAATCAGCTGATATTACTAGGTTCGAAGGTATCTCAGGAGTTGTATTGGTCAGGTCAAGTTCTGCCGTAACAGTTCCTTCAATTCTTGCAGTCGGGGTAGATCCGCTAAAATCAGTACTGTAAATCTCTACCGCAGTTGATTCCGCTCGTTTTATTACAACCGGACGACTACCATTATAAGTTACATCGTTATCATCGAAGGTTACGACTACCCTGGTGGTTACAACATTTGCACCAGATACCTCTATTAAGCTTGATCCCGTAGGAACATCAGTAAATGATGCTACACCTGCTGCATCTGTAGTACCTGAAAAAGGAGTAGCTGTAACAACATCCAATGGAATTAAACTCACATCCAGACCTACAGCTGGATTTCCTGAAGTAACAGCGATAAAGTTAAATGCAGACAATGTTTTAGTATCAATCTGCAATAGTGAATCTGCTGATGCTGCTGCATTTTTCTGCAAGTTAAAGAAATCTTCATCGCTGAAGTCGTCTTTACATGCATTTACAGCAAACAAAACCATTGCTGTAATCATCGTATAAATTAGATTTTTAAAAAGTTTCATTTTCATAATATTTTTAATTAAAGTATAGTCTTATTAAAAGGTTGTTCCAAAATTGATTGACAAGGTATTTTTGTAAAGATCTCCGCCCCCTTCCGGGTACAGTTCAAAATTATTGTTGTTGATATCCATGACGCTAAACTGGTACCGTACGTCAAAAGTGAATACTTTGTCGCTTGCATATTGGAAGTCCAATCCTATTCCGCCAAGTACATCAACAGTATGTTCTTTGTATCGTGAACCAACATTTTCTGTTCTGCCAATAATGATAGCTCTTGTGCCGTCAAGGAATACTTGCTCCTCATCACGGGTTTCAAAAGCTCCAAAATTATAGGCATAAGCACCTCCCAGGTACAGTTTTGGAACGACTGCTCCTGCATTCGCATCGGGAAATTTAAAGGCAACCATAACAGGTACCTGTACCGTATGTATTAAAATACTTCGGTTAAACCACCTAATACTTTCTAATACAGATTCAACTCCATTGTAAAAGATAAATATATCACTTCTACTGGCCCCCTGCTGCATATACAGTACTTCTCCCTGTATATCCATAAAATCAGTAGCTCCATAGGAAATAAATCCGCCACCGCTAAACCCGATAAACATTCCTGAGAAGTTCATCTGGTTGAACGTTGCACCCAGCTTAGCTCCATAGCGCAGGCTACCCTGCCCATAGTCGCTGCCGGCATCATCGAAATCCTGTGCCTTTGCACCGCCCGTAACGACGAGAAAAGTCAGGATTAACAGTTTAAAATAAATTGTTTTCATACATAAATTATTATTTATTATTAAAATTTGACATGTGATTTCGTCTTTATTAACTGGTTAAATATTTACAAAACAACTTGTAAAGCCCGGGTTAAAATATATCATCTTATTTTGGGTTTTTGATCTATCCAATAAACAAATAAGGGCTCCAAGGTCATTACTTTGTTTATAAAATGCAAATAATTCTTCTAGTTTTCTTATATGATAAATCATTCATATAAATTGTACATTTTTATTGTCCTATTTTATAAAAAAAGTATTTTAAACAATGACCATTATTTACATGAATATTTATTGCATAATTCATTGATTTTCAACATATTATTGAATAACGAATTAAAGCGATAGCAAATTTTAATAATCATCTTGTATTAAATAAATACAATAATAAATTTGTAAAATTATTTTTTCAATTAATTGATTTACCTAAGAAGAACCCTGAAAATCTAATGTTAATAAGACTCAGAACAGCCTCATACCTAAGTGGTTCCTGTATCAAATTCTCATGCAACAACCGGCAGACAGGACCTTGCAGTATACATATTTTTATGCCGGATGTCCACCTTTGTCCTTAAGGGTCATTGGTGGAAATGTGTAAAACGTTTATGGGTTGAAGGTGTTGAGCTACGGAGTTTACCTGTCATTATCCGACCGCCTGCATTAAGTCGGTCCGAATGTTCTCAGGAGGGCGGGTTGGTTTGTTCAAGTAAACCCAAAATCCCGAGTTTCAACCGGCATGTGGCAAGCAAGCAGGGCAAAGATTGTCTTTCAAAGTGTAGCTTAAAGTTGGAAGTATATACCGATGCCTGAACGTAAATTTGCTGAACAGAGGAGAGGCCGACCTGAAGATAGATTTAGCAATCAACGCAGCTGCAATCGCGGTGTAGTGGTCTGTATATTGGAGAATTATCAATATGATCAATGTACTGCCGCCAGGTGCTCATATGTGTATCTGCTGCTATGAAATATCAACCTCCCTGGCGCAATTGTCGTTACTGTCTACCAGCAAAGAGTGGCTTGTTCCACTTTATCCATTCCGGCCCGTTGTATAAATCGACCGGCATTCATTAAAAACTCATCAGGTCCTTGAATTTCTGTGTTTGCCTTCTCGAGACATCTATTTCACTGCCATTTTTCATATATATCCGAATGCTGCCACTAAACCAGGGTTCGATACGTGCCACCCATTTCAAATTGATAATTTGCTGACGGTTTGCCCTGAAAAAATTTCTTGGGTCAAGCCGCGACTCCATATAATTAAGTGTCCGCGGGATCATTGGCTTCTGATCAGTAAAATATATAGTTGTGTAATTACCGCTTACTTCAAGAATTTCTATTTCGCTTAAATTCACAAACCAGCAACGGTCGCCATCTTTTACAAACACCTGGTCTGTTATATTAAGAAATTTTTTCTCACCTTTTTGTTTTGTGATCTTAGCTGCCAACCTCGACACCGCGGCAACCAGTCTTTCCTTATCAATTGGTTTTTGAAGATAGTCAAGTGCATTATATTCAAAAGCTTTAATAGCGTATTCATCATATGCTGTTGTAAAAATCACTTGTGGGGAGGTTTCGAGCTCTTCTAATAATTCAAATCCTGATTTACCCGGCATCTGAATATCAAGAAACAATACATCAGGCTCCAGATTTGTAATCTTCTCAATCGCCTCAATGGCATCGGCAGCTTCACCTACCACCTCCAGGTTATCAAATGATTTTAATAACCGTTTCAATTCTGTACGTGCCAGCCTCGAATCATCAATTACCAATGCTTTCATACTTTCATTTTATCTTTTCGTTTTACCGGAACAAAAAACCCTGCCCTTACTTTGTTTTCATCCAATTTTTCAAGCCTAAACTTCACTTGTTCACCGAATAGAAGTTTCAAACGTTCGTTTGCATTTTTTATTCCAATCCCAGTCCCATTATTAGTTTTTAATAGCGTGCCTGTATTTTCAACTACTACTTCCAGCCCTGATACACTATATCGTACTGATACATTAACCTCTCCGCCCTGAGGCAAAGTTGATATCCCATGTTTGATTGCATTTTCCACAAGCAGCTGGATTGTCATTGGAGGAATTTGAATTTCCAATGCTTCAGGATCAACGTGGATTTGATAGTGAAGCCGGTCTTCCAACTGAATAGATTCCAACTCAAGGTAGTCTTTTACCACACTCATCTCATTCTCAATTGTTACCTTTTCCTGGTTATTGAACTGGATCGAATATCGTAACAAATCAGAAAGGTGTGTAATCATTCTTCGGGATTTCTCGGCGTCTTCAATGATCAGGGAACGAATATTATTCAAACTGTTAAATATAAAGTGTGGATTAATCTGGGCTTTCAGCGCTATGAGCTCGGCATCTTTCACTGCTGCCTGAAGCTTCCACTTCTCAATTTCAGACTGTTTATAATTTTTGAAAACATTGATACCAAAATATGCCAGCAACCAAAGCACAGTGATTACCGATAGTGATATCCAGATTGATATATAATAGATTGGTTTAAACTCTTCATCAGTAAAATCAAAACGTGATATTGCCAGAGTATTGACTGGTACAGACCACAATGACCAAACAAGGCTCATCACCACACCCGCGAACAGTATTCTTATTGAAAGTTGTTTTATTCCAAGCGAATACCATCCCTTGTTTACAATCCTGTTCCGGAACAGATTAGTAATTATAAATCCCGACAACACCATATTTACATTAGTAAAAAGGTAAATCCATTCCCACTCCTTGTATATTATTGTGAAAACTACATTAATAACAAGGTAAGCTCCCCATCCGGCAATCTGAAACAAATAAAAGAGTCTGCTATTTTTCATTACCGCTTATTTACAGCATTTGGCCTTATTTACCAGTTGTCAAAAATAACGTTTAAATCCATATTAAAATGAAGATATGATTAAGCGGGATAATGTTCAAACGAACGGTTTTATTTAACTGTCTACCATAACCATTGTGTCGGACAATTCACCTAAATGAAATTTCCATTTCGTATAAAATATAATAATTATACGCATATCGAGTTATAATTTATGCCATTCATAAGGTTGCGAAGGTCGTAACACTATGAAAATATCAATTTTTTTGATTGAATAATTACATTTAATAATTAGATGTGCTATTTTGCCTCTTTAATTTTGGTATATTGTGCCGAAGAAACGTGTTTACTGAACAAAAATTAATACCATATGTCACGTAAAGTGAAATTCTTTGAAGCTGTTTTATTGCTAGTTGGCGGATCTTTTTTATTATCATCCTGTTTTGGGGGTGGACGCCCTACCAGTATAAATCCGGGTAATGTGAGTATGGCTACTCAAATTGCTTACAATGAGGATTCAGCATTTCAAGTTCGAGATTTTAAAGGACAGCCTCCAGCACCCAATACCGTTTTTATTGAAGGCGGCCGGGCGGTTCTTGGATCATTCGAGGAAGATGTGCTATATCGTAGGGATAACCTGGAACGTACGGTAACTGTTGCCTCTTTTTATATGGATGAGACAGAGATTGGTAACATTCACTGGTTGGAATTCGAGTTTTATACTTCCGATTCATCCCAGGATTATCAGGATGCCAACGTAAAGCTGGATGAAACAGTTTGGGCCAAGGAACTTGCTTACAATGATCCATACGTTGCCCATTATTTACGATATCCAGGGTTCAGGTATTTCCCGGTTGTGGGGGTTAGCTGGAAACAAGCTGTTGCCTATGCAGAATGGAGGACCTATGCTGTAAATCAGCAACTGGTAAAAAATGCTGTTGAAAGGGGAGATTATGTTCCACAACCCGGTGACCTTGATACCGTACAGATTGCAGGTGCCGGGGCCGAGGGAGCTTCCATTGAACGAGTATTTTATAATGCACCCCTTGAATCAGGTATTGTACTGCCAAATTACCGGTTACCTACAGAAGCCGAATGGCAGTACGCTGCACAGGCGCTTATCGGTACGCAATGGCTGGATGAAAATCAGACGCACCAACGTTTGTACCCGTGGGATGGGCATGCATTACGAAATCCTTATGGAAGAGAAATGGGGTATTTCCTCGCTAACTTCAAAAGAGGGCGGGGTGACTACGCTGGTATTTCAGGAAAGCTCAATGACGGTGCCATGATCACATCCTATATTTATGAGCACCCACCAAATGATTTTGGTTTGTATAATATGTCCGGAAATGTTAATGAATGGGTTTTGGATACATACCGGCCCTTTTCCTACCAGGATATGGAAGACCTTAATCCTGTTCGTCGCAATGATTTTTTGGATAAAGAGGAAAGTTACAATCAGAATGATCAGTTAATCAGTAACAGATCAAAGGTTTATAAAGGTGGTAGTTGGAAAGATGTTGCCTACTGGATGTCGCCAGGTAACCGTAGGTATCTTGATATGGATTCAGCAACTGCAACCATTGGTTTCCGCTGCGCTATGATACGTGCAGGCTCCAATTACTAGTGAACAATTAAAATATTATTAAGAAAGGTGCCTTTCCCGATAGCAATTTTGGAAAGGCACTTTTTTTTATTTCCTAACAAACCCTTCCGAACCGTGCAAGTAGGAGGGCTAAACAAGGGTCTCATTACTTTTTAGTATTAGAAAAACGTAAAAATTCACCTTGCAAGGGCAAGTGAAGCTAAAGACAGGGTTTTTGCCCCTGATTCCAATAGCGTAGTACCACAAGATTCAAGGGTTGCTCCGGTGGTAATAACATCATCTACCAGCAAAATATGTTTCCCTTCAATTTGTTTTGGAACAGCAACAGAAAATATTCCACGAACATTTTCCCAACGTTCTGTTTTGGATTTATGAGTTTGAGTTTCACTTTTTACCATTCTTACCATTGCCTTTTTGCTCCAGGGAATTCCCGATGCATCAGCTAAACCAGATGCGAAATAATCACTTTGATTATATCCTCTTCTTTTTTCCCTTAGCGGATGTAGTGGTACAGGTACAATCAAGTCCCAGTTAGGTTGGAGAAAGTTAACCAATTCCTCGCCATACCAAAAGCCAAGCTGATGCCCGATTTCAGGTTGATTTCCGTACTTAAAATGGTGCAATATCGACTGTACTATTCCGCTTTTATAAAAAAACAAATAGGGATAAGCCCCCTCAAGTTTTATTCTTCCTAATAATTTTCGGGCGAGGGGGTTTAGTTTATCACGGTAGTAATTGGTAAATGGTAAGTCATACGCACAAATCGTGCACAATACCTTTTCACCTTTTACCAGGGACTTTCCACAACCCGGACAGTTTTGTGGATATATAAGGGCAATAAAATCATGCACCAGTATAGAAGCACGGGTATTAAAATTCACAATTGGTATATTTGTCGACTTTGTTGGGGATAAGATAATCAAAATATGAATACTGTAAAAGAATTTAATAGCTATCGGACAAAGATGAATGAGCAGATATTATCATCCGATAATAAAATACTCAAGCGAATTTTCAACCTTGATACCAATGCATTTGCTGATGGGGCTGTAGCAGTCAGGACCAAGGAAATGATTGGCCTTGCATGTTCGATGGTATTGCGCTTTGATGATTGTATTAAATATCACCTGGGAAAATGTCATAGTGAAGGACTTACCGATGAGGAGATTTTCGAAGTATTTTCGATCGCTACTTTAGTTGGGGGTACCATCGTGATCCCCCACCTTCGGAAGGCAACAGAATACTGGAACTCTTTAAAGTTAATGGACCAAAATGCAAAATAAAGACCCGATCCTCGAAGAAAAATGGGAAAAACTGGAAGAGCACCTGTCAGGCATCATTGGTAAAAAACCACGTGACCTTAATGCGATATTATTCATAATAGGTGCTCAGGAACTTGGTGCGGGAATCCGTTCGTATTCCAAAGAGGAAAAACAGGACCTGATGCACATAGCTGTTTGTAAGGTATTAAGTTTATCGGGTTATTATACTCTGGAAGGACTTGATGAAGAAGGGTGGCCGCACTGGCGATTAGAAAAAAAATTGCCACATTTCGACTTACTGGAACAAGAGGTGTTATTAAAAAGTCATATAATAGAGTATTTTGAAAAAGATTACGGGGTAACTTTATCATAATCAGGCGAAGCAGAAACATATTTTAAAAATTTTACGTTTCATATTCAAAGGATGCGGTTTAATAATTAATCAAATTGTATTGATACAATTTGGTAAGAATTAGTAATTTAACTCTTTGGGGAGACTATTTGATGGTAATTTGGTGATAAATCATGAGTAGAGACAAAATACAAACGGAAATAAATGACTATAAGCGGAAGTTTTATCTTAATCAGCTTATAAAGGGAATGATCATTTCTGTTTCCATTATATTAACTCTTTATATCCTCATCACTTCAGTTGAATATTTTAGCCGAATGGGTACAATCGCCAGGGGATTTTCATTTTTCGGATTTATTTTACTTCTGCTAATCCTTTTATACCGATATATATTTCAACCATTGTTGTTTTATTTTCATATGCGTTCCGGACTTTCTGATGAAGAAGCAGCCACCCGGATAGGGGGCCATTTCCCTTCAATAAGTGACCGGTTGCTTAATTATTTACAATTAAAGAAATCAAAATATGTATCAGATAGCCTGGTTGCAGCCAGCTTACGGCAGCGAGCTTCTTCATTTTCAGCTGTAGAATTTGCACATGCGATTGACTTACGACAAAACAAATCCTATTTAAAATATATCATTCCGGCAATTACAACAGGTTTAATCATCCTGATTTTTATTCCCCGGCTGTTCACTACGAGTACGGAACGAATTGTAAATTATTCAAATGAATTTGCACCCGTTGCCCCTTTTCAATTTCTGGTAGATGAATCTTCCCTGTCCGCATTCAAAAACGAGGACCATCCGGTACGGCTTACCCTGACGGGACTGGGAATTCCGGAAAATGCGTATTTACTCCATAAAGACCGGAAAATTAAAATGGCGTATTTGGGTGCCGGGGTATTTGAATATACTTTCCCGAAAATTCAGAATGCAAAACGTATTCGATTTGAAGCCGCCGGATTTTTATCGAATAAATATACACTGGAAATAGTGAACCGCCCGAACTTAAAAAATTTCAATGTCTTTCTTGACTACCCTCCCTATTTACATAAAAAGAATGAACGGATTGAAAACATTGGAAATCTTGTGGTACCGGAAGGAACGAATGTTTCATGGCAGTTCAACGCAATCCATACTGATGCCGTTGAAATAAAAATGGATGCGGAAACAATATCTCTGCAACAAACTGATAACCAGTTATTTGAATATAAATGGCAAGCTACCGAAACTGTTGACTATTCCCTTCATTTAATCAACTCATTTTCAGATAACAAAGATAAAATCAGTTACCTTTTGAATGTAGTACCCGATGAATACCCTAAAATTAATTTGAGCACCTACCAGGACACTGTTCTTTACAGTTTTTTGGTTTTAGGTGGAAATGTATCTGACGATTACGGGTTAACAAACCTGAAATTATTTTATTCGGTAATATCCGAATCAAATTCACTAAAAGAGAGCAAATTTATTGACCTGCCATTCTACAGGCAGCAAAACAGTCAGAGTTACTACTACCAATGGTCGGTTGACAGCTTGAATTTAACAAAAGGTGACAAAATTGAATACTATGTAAAAGTATGGGATAATGATGGTTTTAATGGTATAAAGAGTTCTAAATCAGCTATATACACTTTTAAATTACCTACAAAAAATGAAATTGAGGAAGATATAGCAAAAGCATCAGATAAAACCTCTTCTGAATTAGAAAAATCACTGGAAGATGCAGAAAGACTTAAGAAGGACCTTAAAGAAGCAGAAGAACGGCTACGGGGTAAAAGGAAATTGGAGTGGCAGGACAAACAGCGTTTGGAAGAATTATTGAGGAAAAAGGAGGAACTCACCAAATCTGTAGAGGAATTACAAAAGCAATTTGAAGCAGAGAAGCAAAAAAGGGAAAGGTTCAAAAACCAGAGCGACGAGATACGTGAGAAAGTTGAAAATATTAAAAAACTCCTGGATGAACTTCTTGATGAAGAAACCAGAAAACTTTATGAAGAACTCCGGAAACTTTTAGAAGAAGAACAAAACAGTGATAAAATACAGGATATTCTCAATAAGATTGATCAGAAAGAAGAAAACCTGATAAAAGAACTTGAACGAACGCTTGAGTTATTTAAACGTATGAAATTTGACTTCAAGCTTGAAGAAAACATTCAAAAACTTAATGAGCTAGGGGATCAACAAATGGAATTATCGGAAGAGACGCGGGACAAATCCAATGATCTGGACAGTTTACTACAGGAACAACAGCAGCTGGAAAATGAATTTAATGAGTTTGAAAAAGCTATGGACGAATTGAATGAGCTAAACCAGGAACTGAAAAACCCTCATCCGATAGAAGACCAAACCCAGTCTCAGGAAGCGATCAAAGAGGATATGCAAAAATCCAAAGAATCCATCGAGCAGGGTAAACGCAAAAAAGGATCAGAATCGCAAATGAAGTCAGGGCAAAAGATGAAACAAATGTCGCAAAAACTGCAACAAATGCAAAGCAGTATGGAGATGCAGCAAATGCAAACAAACCTCAATGACCTGAGAGAGATATTGTACAATCTTATCAAGCTATCATTTGACCAGGAGGAGTTGATGATTGAATTCCGAACCGTAGATCAGACAGATCCAAAATTTATTGAGTTAGGCCAATGGCAGCTTAATTTAAAAGACGATGCAAAAATTGTAGAAGACAGCCTTTTGTCACTGGCAAAGCGGGCAGGACAACTGGGTTCTTTTGTTACAAGGGAAGTTTCGGATATGAATACACACATGGATAACAGTATACAGGCCATACGCGATCGTAAAAAAGCAAAAGCTACAAGTGAGCAACAGTTCTCAATGACCACAATGAATAATCTTGCACTTATGCTTGATGACGTAATGGAAATGATGCAGAAAAACCTTAGTGAAGCGATGGGCAATCCCAACAACCAAGGACAACTTCCCACACCCAGCCTCAGCGAGTTGCAAAAACAACTGAACCGACAAATCGAACAATTAAAAAGGAGTGGCAAATCAGGTCGTGATTTATCAGAAGAATTGGCTAAATTGGCAGCCGAACAGGAACGCATCCGTAAAGCCATGCAGGAAATGGAAAGCCAGCTGGAAGGAGGAGAGGGTGAAAACCGAAATGATATCGCCGAGAAAATGGAGGAAACGGAAATAGATCTGGTCAACAAACATATTACCGCCGAAACAATAAAGCGACAAAAAGAAATATTGACCCGCTTACTTGAGTCTGAAAATGCTATGAGGGAACGCGAACTGGATAATGAACGGGAAGGTGAAACTGCCAACAGTTACGAAAACCAACTTCCTAAAGCCTTTGAAGAGTACTTCAGGGCTAAAGAAAAAGAGATAGAGCTGTTGAAAACGGTACCTCCAAAGCTCTATCCATACTACAAAAAAGAAGTAAATGAGTATTTTAGGCGTATTGGGAATCAAAAATTTGAGTAGCATTGCACCATGAATAGCATAAGTATCGAAATTCCATCGTTGTCGGACAACATCCGCATCATTGAAAGTTTCATTGACAATGCGAAGGAAAAATTCAATTTGAATGATGATATCTATGGAAATATCATGATTTCAGTGACCGAATCAGTAAATAATGCGATCGTCCATGGTAATGGAAATAATAAATCAAAAAATGTAAAAATATCCCTTATTTTGGATGAGAAAATAATCAAATTTAAAATCCAGGACGAAGGAGATGGATTTGATTATCACGGACTTCCGGATCCGACTTCTCCTGAAAACATTGCCAAACCAGGTGGAAGGGGAATATTTCTAATGCGTCACCTGGCTGATGAAGTCAGTTTTCTTGACGATGGTCGAATAGTTGAATTAAGTTTTTACGTAGATTAAACGAATGGTTTCCTCATCCTCAATTGGTTATTTTTATGAGGATGTAACTTTTGAGCTGAGTAGCAAAAAAAATACAACCGATTGGATTACCAGGATAGTTCAACTTGAACAAGCTGAAATCTTGCATATCAATTATATATTCTGCTCAGATCTATACTTATTGGAAATAAACAAATCGCGTCTGGGACACGACTATTTCACAGACATTATCACATTCGACCAATCTGATAGTGCAGCACTTGAAGCGGATATTTTTATTAGTGTTGAACGTGTAAAGGAAAATGCCACTTCAGAACAAGTGGATTTTAATCATGAAATCCATCGTGTAATTATTCATGGGATCCTTCATTTACTGGGATATACAGATAAAACGGAATCCCAAAAATCAGAAATGCGTAAAAAAGAAGACTCTTGTTTATCTTTGCACCGGTTTTAAAACCTGGATTATGTATTGGGTTTTCTTTATGAAAGGTGTAATTGATAAAAGATCAAGTGCTTTCGATAAATTAAACCTTGGTAAAGATCACTTAATGCATCACTCGGATTAAGACGTTCCACGTGGAACGTTTATTTGTAACGCTGAAATTAAAACAAGTGTTCCACGTGGAACACTTCATAAATATGTTTCCTGAATATGATGTAATTGTAGTAGGTGGAGGCCACGCGGGTTGCGAGGCAGCCGCAGCAGCAGCCAATATGGGATCCAGTGTACTTTTGGTCACAATGAATATGACGACCATAGGCCAGATGTCGTGCAATCCAGCAATGGGTGGAGTGGCAAAAGGACAGATAGTTCGTGAGATAGACGCTTTGGGAGGATATTCGGGCATAGTCGCCGACAAAACGATGATCCAGTTTCGGATGCTTAACATGTCCAAAGGCCCTGCAATGTGGAGCCCACGCACTCAAAATGACCGGACGAGGTTTGCCGAAGAGTGGCGACTTGCGTTGGAGAGAACGCAGAATATTGATATCTGGCAGGAAATGGTAGTTGAAGCAATCATAGAAAATGACAGGGCCTGTGGTATAGTAACGGCAATGGGAATTAAAATTCGTTCTAAATCTGTAATACTCACCAACGGAACATTTCTTAATGGGATCATTCATATAGGTGAAAAACGATTTGGTGGAGGAAGAACCGGTGAATTAGCGGCCAAAGGATTGACAGAACAATTGGTTTCGTTTGGCTTCGAGTCAGGTAGGATGAAAACCGGAACACCCCCGCGAGTGGATGGACGTTCACTTAATTATGAACTTATGGAAGAACAAAAAGGAGATGAAAAGCCAGGTAAATTCTCCTTTACTGATACTTCGCCGCTCAAACACCAAAAAAGTTGTCATATAACGTATACTAATTCGCTGGTTCATGATATCCTTAAAACAGGTTTTGAGAAATCACCAATGTTTACCGGACGGATCAAAGGAATCGGCCCCCGGTACTGTCCTTCGATCGAAGATAAAATTAACAGATTTGCTGAACGCGACCGGCACCAGATATTTGTAGAACCCGAAGGTTGGAATACAATAGAAATATATGTAAATGGTTTTTCTACCTCTCTGCCAGAAGAAATCCAGCAACTCGCATTACGACAAATTCCCGGATTTGAAAAGGCCAAAATGTTCAGGCCCGGGTATGCCATTGAATATGATTTTTTCCCTCCCACACAATTACATCATACACTTGAAACCAAGCCAATAGAAAACCTGTTTTTTGCCGGGCAAATAAACGGAACTACCGGATACGAAGAAGCAGGCAGCCAGGGACTGATGGCAGGTATCAACGCGCATTTAAAAATAAATGAAAAAAAACCTTTCGTACTTCAACGGTCAGAAGCTTATATCGGAGTGCTTATAGATGACCTGATCAACAAAGGAACCGAAGAACCTTATCGGATGTTTACATCCAGGGCTGAATTCAGAATTCTCTTGCGTCAGGATAATGCCGATCTCCGATTGAGTGAGAAAGGACATTCACTGGGGTTGATAAGTGAAAACCGGTTAGACAAGGTACTGGATAAAAAAAACGCGGTTACCCGACTTAAAAAGGAATTCACAAAACTAAAAGTGACCCCTTCGGAAGTAAATGAAACACTTGAAGGGATGCAAACAGCTACCATAAAGGAAAAGATTGCTGTGCACAAATTGTTGAAAAGACCGGAAATTAATATCGAAAGCCTCAAATCGTTTAATCCACAATTATCAGAATATCTTGAAAAATACGATGAAAAGATACTTGAACAAGTAGAAATACAAATCAAGTACGACACCTACATAGATAAAGAAAAAAAACATGCGGAAAAAATAGAAGCGCTGGAAAGCCAATATCTGAATCCTGATTTTGTTTACGATTCTATATCAGCATTGTCAGCAGAAGGCAGAGAAAAACTGAAACGAATAAAACCAACCTCACTGGGGCAAGCTTCAAGAATTAGTGGGGTATCACCTGCAGATATCTCAATATTAATGATTTACTTAGGGAAATAACAATGAGTGATGTACGAAAAAATCGATAACTGCCCGCTTTGTAACAGTGGGCAGTTTCATAATCACCTGATTACTAAAGATTACCTGGTTTCAAAAGAAAGTTTTGCCATTGTAACCTGCGATCAATGTGGTTTTAAATTCACTAACCCACGTCCTACAAAAGAAGAAATTTCCAGGTTTTACGAATCCGATGAGTATATATCTCACTCCAATGAAAATTTATCCGCCATTAATATTGTTTATAAATTTGCCAGGAAATTTACACTGAAGTCAAAACTATCATTGATAACTAAATTAAGCTCCGGAAAGAAAATACTTGATTATGGTTGTGGTACCGGACATTTCCTGGGAGTATGTGAAAAATCGGGATGGATTTGTACAGGAGTTGAACCAAACCTCAAAGCAAGAAAAATCGCATCGGATAATAAAAATATTAATATCATTGAAAAACTGGAATCTATTGATGCCGGAGAAAAATTTAATATCATAACACTTTGGCATGTTTTGGAACACGCTCATGACATTGATGAAACGATTAATCAATTATGTGATAAACTAACAAAAAAAAGTAAACTTCTGATAGCTGTACCAAATTGTGCATCATGGGATGGACAGTTGTATAAGGAGCACTGGGCGGGTTATGATGTCCCCCGGCATTTGTATCATTTCGAACCCCATACTATTACACAGTTTATGGGGAAACACAAATTAAAGTTAAAAGCAACATTTCCTCAATATCTTGACTCCTTTTACCTATCACTATTGAGCAATAAATATAAATTTGGTAAGCATAAATACATAAATGCAATAAAAAACGGAATATTATCAAACATTAATGCTAAAAAAAATAATATGTATTCAAGTCTGATTTATATTTTTACTAAATGAAGAAATCCCATTTACACCTCTTATTTGTTGTATTTCTCATTCAGTCATGCGCCAGCCAGTTACCTCCGACCGGAGGACCAAAAGACGAAGACCCTCCTCAACTAATTATTGCTTTACCAGAGAACAATACGCTCAATTTCAAAGGCCAGGTGGTTGAATTAACATTCGACGAAAATATTCAGGTTAAAAATCTTAAAACAGAACTCTTGATAACTCCAACATACACAGGAGAATATGATTTTAAACAGCAGCGTGAATCAGTAATCATTGAATTTGAAGAACCCTTTGCAGACAGTACAACATATACACTCAATTTCAGGGAATCAATTGTTGACCTGAATGAAGGTAACCCGGCAGAAAATTTGCGGATTGCTTTTAGTACCTGGGATTTTTTAGATTCAATGGAAATTCACGGAAAAATTATCAATTTATTAACCGACATACCAGCAGCTGATTATACGATTGGAATTTATGATGACGCTGATACCCTTAATCCTCTGAACGCAATTCCTTTATATATCACAAAAACAAGAGAAGACGGATCTTATTCATTTTATAATATCAAGTCTGATCAATACCGCATATATGCTTATGAGGATAAAAACAATAATCTCTTAATTGATTACAAAAATGAAAGTTATGGTTTCCTGAAAGATTCCATTCAGTTGGATACAACTAAAACTGACGTGGACTTTATTGCAACCAATCTTGACCTTACGGACTTAGAAGTTTCAGGAACCAGACAAAACGGGCATCATTACGAAATCAAAATTTCAAAATATGCTACCAGCTATAACCTGTCGTTTCTGGATACAGCAAATACAGACACGCTGTATCATCAACTAATCGATAAACACCGAACAGTAAAAGTTTATAATACACTTCACGATACTGACAGCACCGGATTGATAATCTCTGCAATGGATTCCCTCTATACTACGATAACTGATACCGTATATATCCATTTTATACCCTCGTCACGAAAAAAAGAAGAATTTAAGGTTACAGCTTCATCATATCTTGAAGATAGCACGATGTACTCAACCTTAACATTTTCGAAGCCCATCAGGTCTTTTCAACCTGACAGCATTATGATTGAGTATGACACAGCAAACATTTTCCCTATTGATACCACTGTACTAATTACAAAAAAGGATTTCGAAATTTCATTACAAAAAGATCTTACAAATGATTCCCTTTTTTATTCTGAAATAATAATAAACAGATCAAAGAAAACGCTTAACGATTCACTTAACAAATCCAAAATAGTAAGAAGAGGAGAAGTTCTGCTAATTGATTCTATGAATAATTCTGAAATAAATATTCCACAGGATACCCTCCTGGATTTTTCCTTTGTGAAACCAGTGAAAATTAAAAGAAAACCAAAAATTGTTTTTAATAAAGCGTCATTTATAAGTATTGAGGGCGATACAAGTACATATCAATCCCAGGCACTTACTGAGAAAAAACTTAATCAATTTGGATCAATAAGAGGAGATGTAAATCTGCCTTATGATAGCTATATTTTACAGTTGATAGACCAAAATAATGCAGTAGTTGACACATTGGTAAATACTAAGTCTTATTTATTTCAGCAATTGAATCCAGGAACTTACCGTATCCGTGTCCTGATTGATGAAAACAATAATGGAAAATGGGACCCGGGAAACATATTTTTAAATCAACCTCCGGAACCCGTTATATTCTATCAAAATGAAAACAACCAGCAAGAAATTAAGCTTAGGGCTAACTGGGAAATTGTGGATATCAATATTGAGATACCAATCGAATTGTGAATAAGTGTTTACAAATAAATAATTCCAGGTATCAATACTTAGAAAATTAAATTAAGATCAGGGAGTGTAGATAAAATGCCATTTATCAACAACTGAATCCACGGAGATAATTTTACGTTATACTATTAACACTTATTTTACAAATATGGATAACATTATAACTTGCTGAATATCAGCTTATTAATTTAATATTACTTGTTAATTAAACAGAAGATAATCCATAATTAATACACAAATTAAAAAGTCAACATAAAAAGAGTTTATTTATCCACCAAAATCACATGCTAATAATAGATATAATATATTTATATAATATCTCATTTAATATAATATAGTAAAGTTCATATGTGGAGAACTATTAATATACTGTTACTTATAATATTACCGCTCTGCTCTTCTTTTGCTCAGCGTGAACTAGAAATAAAACTTGCTGATGAGTATTATCGAAATGGTGAATTGGAAAAAGCCCATTCGCTCTACACAAGCATAGTCAAGAATTACAAGTACATTCCTCAGGTTCACAACAATTATTTTGAGCTGCTATTGGACCTGAAAGAATATAGTGAAGCGGGTAAGTATCTTACAATTGCAGTGAAAAAGTATCCCGGCAATTTATACTACGTTCTTGACAGGGGACTATTGCTCAGGGAGCAAGGTGATAAAGAAAAAATGAATGCTTACTATACACAGTTAATTGAAAAAGATATCAGGTACGACAATTATAAAACGAGGGTGGCTGCACAATATTTTATCAACAAGCAACTTCCAGAGTACTCTATAATGGTTTATGAAAAAGCCCGGTCTGCCGGGGATGACCCAATGGCTTATTCCCTTGAGCTTGCCAATATCTACCGTTATCTCAATCGAAAAGAGGAAATGGTCAACGAATTTTTAAATTACCTGACACTGAATCCGGCCAATTTAAACTACGTACGTAATTCCATGCAGCTCATTCTTACAGAACAGAAAGATCTGGAAAACCTTGAGGTACTCTTGTATAATCGAATTCAAAGTGATCCGGATAACCCTACCTTTAACGAACTGCTTATCTGGGTGAATCTACAGCAAAAAAACTTTAGCGGTGCATTTATCCAGGCACGGGCGCTCGACCGGAGAAAGGGTACTGCCGGGGACAGGGCAATGAATATTGGAATCATTGCACTGAACAATGGTGACTATCAGGCTGCATCCAGGATATTCAGTTATATTATCAATCAATATCCACTAACCAATAATGCCATTCTGGCAAGACACTACCATATAAAGTCTGAAGAAGAAATTGTAAAAAAAACTTATCCGGTGGACCTTAACAGTATTCGCGGGCTTGTTGTGCAATATCAACAATTTATCAAAGAAATTGGATTTGAACGAACAACACTGGATGCATTTAGAAACAAAGCGCTGCTTCATGCTTTTTACCTGGATGAAAAAGACAGCGCCATAATGATCCTGAAAGAGATAATTCAACACCCTCGCGCACCGATGAACCTGAAAGCCGAATCAAAACTTGACCTGGGTGATATCTATATTCTAACCGAGGAATCCTGGGAATCCACCTTGCTTTATTCACAGGTAGAAAAATCAATGAAAGAATCTCCTATTGGCTATGAAGCCAAACTTCGAAATGCCCAACTTTCCTATTACACCGGAGATTTCAAGCTTGCCCAAGAGCATTTGGATATACTCAAAGAAGCAACCACTCGTGAAATATCCAATGATGCAATACGGTTAAGTTTACTTATCCGGGACAACACCGGACTGGATTCCACGGATGAAGCAATGAAGCATTATGCTGCTATTGAACTCATGCTTTTTCAAAATAAAACACAAAAGGCAAAAGAAGAAATAGATAATATGCTTATCGCTTTCAGCACACATTCGCTGGTCGATGAACTTCTATGGCTCAAGGCAAATATCGTACTACAGGAAGGATTATTTGAAGAAGCTGTAGAACTTTTGTCAACAATCCATGAACAATACTTTAATGACATTCTCGGAGATGATGCTTATTATAAAATGGGTGTGATTTATGAAGAAAACATCCAGGATAAGGCAAAAGCTATGGAAATCTTCAGAGATTTTCTCGTCACTTATCCCGGTAGCATTTACTCAACTGATGCCAGGAAACGATTTCGGACTTTACGCGGGGATTTTGACAATTTTAATCATGACGAAGTAAATTAGAAGTTCAGAATCCCTGAGGAAACTCCGTTGAATTCTTCATCGAATATCTCATCGCAAAATTTTCAACAAATAACATGCTGAATATCTGTTTAATATTTTATAATCAGAGGTAGTTGATTATAGTAGATTTCTGATTTAAATTACCGCATCAAACCCAGAATTGTCATTAGAAATTTACTACGGCTTCCAATTTACTGTCATTCAGGCACGTTCTCGCTTTTTGATTCTCACCATAATCTTACTATGCTTCCGATTCAAAAAACTGTGAGAGCACCTGACTAACAGCAACTTGAAACCCTCGCTACAAAGTCTAATGACAATTCTGGGTTAAACTATTTTTATCAGATGAAAAATTTTTACTTAATACTACTTGTGGCAGCCTGCAATTATGCTTTTGCCCAAAAAACCGCTGAAGATGTTATTAAGCAATTAGATCAGAAAACGGAAGAATATGGGGATATTGCACATCAGATATGGAATTGGGCGGAAGTAGGGTATATGGAGCAAAGGAGTTCCTCACTTTTGCAAAATACGCTTGCTGATGCTGGTTTCGAAATAAAAACAGGTGTTGCAGATATTCCAACTGCCTTTGTTGCAAGCTTTGGATCAGGAGAACCGGTGATTGCCATTCTTGCAGAATTTGATGCGTTGCCTGGGATATCGCAGGAAGCTATCCCTGTACGTACACCTATTGAAGGAACCGGAGCCGGCCATGCGTGTGGCCATCATCTATTCGGCACGGCATCTACTGCGGCAGCAATTTCCGTAAAAAACTGGTTAAAAAACACGGGTAAAGAAGGAACGATCAGGCTGTATGGAAC
>SDBV01004324.1_pt1 | contig 20550 bp, 10 predicted proteins | sample 2277081 | NCBI WGS metagenome assembly SDBV01 (sample SAMN10402039, study PRJNA504765) | marine sediment metagenome | isolation source: marine sediment core GS10_PC15, 223 cmbsf | place: Arctic Ocean: Southern Knipovich Ridge | collected 2010 | reverse complement strand
CTCATTTATTCCGCTACTATAATCCCCGCCCGAGTAAGGTTGATGCTGCTGAAGAACAATTTAAGGAAATGATCGGAACCAAGCACTGTTTAGCTGTTAATTCCTGCACTTCAGCTTTGATTTGTGCCATAAGAGCATTAGGCATCGGTATGGGTGACGAGGTGATTGTGCCCGGCTATACCTTTTTTGCCTCCGCGGCCGTTATAGGCGCCTGCAATGCCATCCCAATCATTGCAGATATCGACGAAACCCTTTCAATAGATCCGAAAGACCTTGAGAGAAAGATTTCGCCACGAACCAAGGCAATTATTATTGTTCACATGCGAGGCACACCGGCACAGATGGATGAGATTATGGCAGTGGCCAATAAACACAACATCCCCGTAATCGAAGATGTTGCCCAGGCCACCGGCGGAAGTTACAAAGGAAGAATGTTAGGTAGTATTGGTGCTATTGGGTGTTTCAGTTTTGATTACTACAAAGTCCTCAACAGCGGCGAAGGCGGCTTTGTTGTTACCGATGATAAATGGCTTTTCGCCAGAGCACAGTCATGGCACGACTGTGCAGCCTGTTGGCGGCCCAATCGCTTTTCAAAGGAAAAACATGAAGGAGAACTGTTTTGCGGTGAGAACTACCGTATGAGTGAATTGCAGGGAGCAGTTGCGATTGCTCAAATCAGAAAAGCTGAAAATTTATTGCTCGGTTATCGTCGAAGCAAAGCCCGTATCATCGAAAAACTAAATCTGCCGAAAGGTACGAAGGTCCAGCCTGTAGCGGATGTCGAGGGCGATATAGGTTCTGTACTAACTATTTATTTGCCAACCGCTGAAGCTACTGAAAAAGCTCTTGCACTGCTGCAGGAAGCGGGAATTCCGGCTGGCGGCATTTATGACAAGAAAGTCAGGGACTGGCATATCTATCCTTACTGGGACCATATTCTTGATATGAAGTCTGTGGCCAAAGACGGATTACCCTGGACTGGTGTCGACAAAGAGGATTTACCCAAGTACAGTAAAGACATGTGCCCGCAGCTTCTGGATATCCTTGCCAGATCGATAATGGTGGAAATCAACTCCGAGTATTCAAACCGGGACTGTGATTTCATCGCCGGCTGTCTTAATAATGTTATCGCAAAGGTAGTAGGCAAATGACATAATCAACTGCCTGACGGCATAAGATGTTCAGATATTGAACAAACAAACTTCAGGAGATTAGAAATGGCAAAGTTTGACGTATGTTTGGAATGTTTTTTTACTGATCTGCCCTATGAAGATCGCATAAAAAAAATTGCTGAGTTGGGATTTGACTGTGTTGAATTCTGGCACCCCGAAGGTACCTGGAACGGTTCGGCAATCGACGAGAAAATGCCAAAAGACCCCGAAGTTGTGCGCCAGGTATGTGATGAAACCGGCGTAAGTGTTGCCGGCTTTGTGCTTAATGCATGGGACGGCCTTTATGGCGGCTGTCCGGTAAACTCAGACGACCATGGCAAATTCATTGACCAGGTACACAAGATGATAGACTTTGCAAAAAAGATACATTGTGGTTCGGGAGTAATAATGTCCGGCACATTAGTTGATGGTCTAACGCGTATTCAAATGCGCCAAAATATGGATAAAGCCTTCGGCCAGGCTTTGGAGATCGCCGAAAAAAAAGACTTTACCTTATTGGTCGAACCGTTGAATACACCTGTGGATCATGGCGGTTTTTATCTCGACAGTACCGCCGAAGCGGTTGACATTATACGTAATTTCAACAGTCCAAACATGAAGATGGTTTATGATATTTATCACATGCAGATCATGGATGGCAATGTTGTCGATACTATTAAAGATAACCTTGATATCATCGGGCAGATGCATGTAGCCGGTGTTCCCGGACGGAATGAGCCTGATCAGTGCGAGCTGAACTACCCATTTATCTTCAAAAAAGCTGATGAGTTCGGCTACAAGGGTCGTTTCGGCCTGGAGTACTTTCCGACCATCGATTCCGCTGAATCGCTGAAACGCCAACTGGCTGCATTCAGATAGAAGATAGTTGTCGAAAGACCCGATGTCTTATGGGCTCCGCCAGAGCATATTTGAAGAATCTCTTGAGAAGTCTCTTAAAACCGCTAGATTATTAAATATGAACATCAATGACAGACTCCTCATTGAAGACGGTATGCTCTCCCCGAAGATTATGCCGCATATGTGTAATCCGGGGCCTGAAGGTTATCGAATATGGGCAGAAGCCATAGATATGAAACTTACCTCTTTGTTGGGCGAAAGGTGATAATGTAACTTTTTTTAACAGGGAATTATTATGGCCCACCAACGAGTTGCTTTGAGTATCCTTGCTCATCCTGATGATGCCGAATTTGTTTGTGCCGGGACGTTGGCTTTACTTTCCCAAAAGGGCTGGCAGATTCATATAGCAACCATGTCGCCTGGCAATTGCGGTTCTGCGGTACTGGGTCCCGATGAAATTGCCGCTGTCCGCAGAAAAGAAGGGGCTGCGGCGGCGGAAGTACTCAATGGCAAATTCCACTGTCTTGAATCCGAAGATTGCTTTATCAGGCATGACAAACCCACTATGCTCAAAACTGTTGAGCTTATTCGCAAAGTCAAACCAACGGTAATTTTCACTGCAAGTCCATCGGATTATCTTTATGACCATGAAGCTACCAGCCTGATAGGGCGGGACGCGACGTTCTGGTCTTCTGTTCCGAATATTAGAACAGAGGGCGTTGAACCGCTCAAATCGATACCGCATTTGTATTACTGTGACCCGTTAGACTGTGAGAATATTTTTGGCGAACCGATCGATCCGAAAACTATTGTCGATATATCTTCGGTTATGGAAACAAAAGCTGAGATGCTCGCCCGCCATGCCAGCCAGCGGGACTGGCTGCTCAAACAACACGGCACAGATGAATATATAATTGCAATGAAAAGTTTAGGGCAAAAGAGAGGCAAACAAATTAATTGTGAATTTGCAGAAGGTTTCAGGCAGCATATAGGAAACGCATATCCAAAAGATGACATCCTGACTGCTGAACTGGGTCCGGTGGTTCATAGTACCATATAGCTATCTGAATCTGCTGTACTTCAATTACAGTAAAAAAACTAAAACATTATTGTCGAAAGGCGAGATTATGGAAATAAGTGCTTTGGATATTACGATCTTTGTCGGGTATTTTGTAGTTATTCTTGGTATTGGTTTTATTGCCGGTCGCGGAGAGGGCAAAAACGCTAAGGAGTATTTTCTCGCTGGCGGCAAACTGCCCTGGTACATTATCGGCGCATCGTTGGTTGCCGGCAGTGTAAACAGCGAGCAGATGGTCGGAACGGTTGGTAAAGCCTGGGAAGACGGAATGAAAATCGTCAACTGGGAGACATGGGGACTTCCTATCATCCCGATTATGCTGTTTTTGTTTTTGCCTATATTTTTTCGTAACAAAATTTCAACGGTTCCGGAGTTTATGGAAAGACGTTTCGGGCCGGCCTGCCGAAATTATGTAACTATAATAACTATTTTCTATTACGTCTTTGCCAGTTTAACAGTAGCCGTTTATGGTGGAGCTATTACGATCAGTACATATTTCGGGTTTTCTCTTTATTACGCGATATGGGGCATAATTCTTTTTACGGCTATCTACACCATATATGGAGGCCTTTCGGCAGTTGCATGGACGGACCTGGTACAAACCCTGCTGATCACGATTGGCGGTATAATGTTGTTTTGCTTTGCTTATAGTAAAACCGAAGGGTTTGCAGCGATGGAAGCGGCAAATCCAGAGAGGTGGCACCTGATTCAACCGGCAAACGACCTGATAGTTCCTTGGCCCGGGCTGCTCATTCATACGATGACAACGCTGTTCTTTTATTACGTCTGCAACCAGGTTCTTATGCAGAAAATCCTTGCTGCTCGATCCGAACGCGATGCCCGGGTAGGCACTATTTTCTGTGTGATCCTGAATGCACCTCGTCCGCTGATCACCGCCATGGCGGGCCTGTTGGCATTTTATATCATAAAGGAATCGCAGGTGGAAAATCCCGACCAGATATTTTCCATACTGGTTAAAACATGCGTTCCGGAAGGCTTGAGAAGCTTTATACTCGTAGCAATTTTAGCGGCGATGGTTTCGACTACTGCGGCGCTTTCCAATTCGTCTTCGGCATTGCTGACGCTTGATGTTTATCACAAGTATTTCGGCAAGCAGGCCAGCGACAAGCAGTTGGTTAGATTTGGACGTTTGGCCACTTTGGGGATTCTTGTAGCGGTTGGTTTGTGGTGTCCAATGGTCAAAAGCTTTAGCGGTATTTTCATGTATTTCCAGCAGTTCATGATCTATGTAGGGACGCCGATCGCATGTATTTTCCTTATCGCGATTTTCTGGAAACGGGCAAACGGCATCGGAGCTTTTGCAGCATTGATACTGGTTACTCCTGTATTGCTGATCTGCGGTTTCATTTTCTCTGACCGAATCGCTTTTCAGTATATCGCCGGAATCGGCTGGGTGGCAACTCTGTTGGTAACGGTAATTGTCAGCCTTTTAACCAAACCGCCGGAAATTGAATCGATCAGAAGCATGATATGGAAAAAGGAAATGGCCTGGGTGGCCGATGATGTCAAAAAGCCCCCACTGTATATGCAACAATGGTTCTGGCTGATTATTGCCACCGCTATCTTCGCCTTCTGGTACATCAGGTTCTGGTAATGTACACTTGACTACGTTTCAAAAGCGTTTAGGCGGGATATGTCAGTCGGAGGTAAACGTGTTTCCGACGGAACAGTCGTCCGGCGTAAAGGAGAACCAATGAGAATGAATCCGGCGATGCAGAACGCCAAGACTGCGATGGTATTGATTATTGTGGGTAGCCTGATGGGCATGACGATGGCGGTGGATCAGGGCGACGGGCTCAGCAACAAGGAGCCGGACCAGACGTACATTGGCGAGATAGAGGGGGCAGGCGAGAATTCACTAAAAAAACGGATGCACGCCTATCGCCACAAGATTGTGTACCAGTCCTGTCCGCAGGACAACGATGAGATTTTCATCATGAATGCGAACGGGTCGGCCCAAGTGAACCTGTCACAGACGCCGGAGATTGACGAGTTTTACCCGCACGCTTCGCCGGATGGCAAGCGGTTGACATTCATGGCAATCAACAAGAAGGAAAAGCCGGCTGTGCGTCGGGTGTACGTGATGGATATTGACGGGAGCAACCGGCGTTTGATCGCGGAAAATGCCAAGCAGGCGTGCTGGCGGGGGGACGGCAAGGTGATAGCGTACCTGCGGGCAGACCGCGGAGCGCATCAGCAGTTTCAGTACGGCAAGTCGGACCTGTTTTTTTACGAGGTGGCGACGGGCAAGCGTTGGCAGCATCCGAATAAAGAAGTTCGGGGCCTGTGGAACATCTGCTGGGTGCCGAACAATAAGTGGATTCTGACCAGCGTGGGGGGGGCTTTGGGCTATGGGCACGCCATCATCGCGTTGGGTGTGGACAACGACAAGGTGGTGACGATTCGCAAGTCAGACGGGCAAGCAGGGGATTACCAATGTCGGCCGGATATTAGTCCGGACGGCAAACGGGTAAGCTGGGTGAAGGAAGACTTCTGGGTCAGGTGGTGGATCGAGGTGTGCGATATCGACCTGGAGAAAGATTCACCGTCGCTGTCGAATTGTCGCTATGTGGTAAATAGCCCTGGCAAGGAGTCGTATCATCCCGACTGGTCACCGGACGGCCGGTACATTGTGTTTAGTTGGGGCCCACATGCCAATCGGATGAAGGGTAGCGGGCAGGAAGTTGAGACGATAGCTGATGGGTGGGATATCTGGGTTGTGGATGCCAACGAGCCGGACAATGTGATACAATTGACTGCTAACAGCAAGAGTAATAAGGAAGCCGACTGGGTATTCGTGGCGGAGTAAGACAGCGCCTTCGGAGGACAACTTTGTTATGAAGACGAACATTACGGCTATTCTGTTATTTTCGACGATGATAATGTTTGATGGGGCTTCGCTTGCCCAGCAGGGCCCTGCGATAGATCCAACCAGTGACTGGCTCGTTACTTCCATCAAGAGGCCTGTTGAAATCGAGGTAAGCTCTGATGGAAAAGACCTTACTATGACCAATGGTCTAATTAGCAGGACATGGCGATTAACACCCAATGCAGCGTGTATAAGCTATAAGAACCTCATCAGTGATGGACAGTTTATTCGCTCGATATGTCCGGAAGCGATTATGACTATCGATGGTAATAAATACGAAATCGGCGGACTCCACGGTCAACCGGAGCATGGCTATATTAACATGGCATGGCTGGACAACATGCACGTTGGGCAAAGCACTTTTGTTTACACCGGTTATGAAGTTGGTGAGCCAATTGCGCCCTATGAATGGAATCCTCTGTTTCAGGCACCAGAGGTGTCATGGCCGCCGAAGGGCAAACGTCTTACATTGAAGTTTGAGGCGCCTAAGCAGGCGATCCTGCTTGAGTCTCTTGGCAATTCCAAAGAGATTGCCGAAAAGCGATCCGTTGTATTGGAAGATATTAGCAAACTCAAAGTGGAAGTAAATTACGAGATGTACGTTGGTGCACCGCTTATGGCCAAGTGGGTAAATGTGGAAAATGCCGGCGATAAAAAGGTGATTATCGAGAAGATGACAGCCGAGCAACTGGCGGTTCCGCGTTCCCAGCGTCGTCGACTCCATGTCGAGGCAGACTATACGTGCTTCAGGTTGCACACGCCACGCTGGGAACTTGACAATCGTTTCGCTACGACGACAGATTCTTCGCCAACCTACCATGAATACATTCTCGGCGAGTCGGTCTATTACTACCCGACCCGGTGGATGGATAATTTGTGGGCGGTTCCAGCAGAGGATATGCTCGGAATACGAGAAGGCGGCATGCGAACTTTGATGTCGAGCCGTTATCCGCACGGACCCGGTAAGCACCTGCGCAGCGGTGAAACTTTTCAGACGTTTCGCACCTTCACCCTGCTGCACGATAACGACGATCGAATGCGTCAATCGCTGGGGAGGAGGCGGATGTACCGCATCCTGTGTCCACAGGCACAGGAAAATCCGATCTTCTTCCACATCTTGCGATCGGACAGTGCGACGATCCGCAAGGCCGTAGATCAGTGTGCTGAGTTGGGCTTCGACATGGCGATCCTGACGTTTGGCAGCGGCTTTAACATGCGAACCAGCGACCCTGCTTTGATAGCTCGCTACAAGGCCGACTTTGATTACGCCCACAGCAAGGGCATCAAGATTGGAGGTTATGTTCTGTTTGCGTCGTCGGCAAGCCACGGGGTGCACGATGCGGTAGACCCTGAGACTGGTCAATTAGGAGGAGGACACGGACGCAGCCTTTGCTTGGCAACGGCCTACAGCGACGAATACTTTGCTAAACTGTATAAATTTATCGACGAAACCGGTATGGATGTGATCGAGGCGGACGGACCGTATCACGGCTACCCTTGTGGGGCGACAAATCACAAGTACCATGACGGGACTGACGACTCCTATTATGCCCAGTGGCAGCGGCAGGTGAAGTTCTTTCGGGGTTGTATGAAGCGGGGAATGTATATTCATGCGCCGGATTGGTATTATTATTGCGGCTCGCACCGCAGCAGCCTGGGTTACCGCGAGTCGAGCGTGTTCCTGCCGCACTGGATTAAAGTAATGGTGGCAAGACGGAATGTTTTTGATGGTACTGTACTCAAAACTCCGAGTATGGGTTGGATGTGGGACCCTATTGCTCCCGGTCACGGGGCTCATACCGATATGAATCCACTTTCCAGGCATCTGGATCTTTACAATTTGCACTTGGCACAGAGCTTTGGCTCCGGCGTGATGTACGTCTGGCGTAACACTGTGCTTTATGATGACGAGGCTTCAAAGGCGCTGGTGAAGAAATGGGTGGAATTTTACAGAGACCACTGGGAAATCCTGCAGAGCGACATTCTGCACTTGCGCCGACCTGACGGGCGAGACATCGATTACTTCATGCACGTCAACTCGCGGGCCGGCGAGAAAGGCTTGCTGATGGTGTTTAACCCGCTTCAAGAGACCGTCGAGCGAACAATCACTCTGCCATTGTATTACACCGGGTTGACGGGGGCCGCCCGTATCAGCGAACAGGGCCGAAAGGGCCGGATGTTTCGCATCGACCGATTCAATAACGTACAGTTGCCCCTGCACATGAGTCCCAGGAGCGTCACCTGGTTCTTAATCAAGTAAGCACTTGCCGTTAAGTATACTATGCTACTAGTCGGAGACCATTTCTTGTGCCCCATTTTGGGGAGCAGGTTTTTCCCTACTCGTCAAAATGAGCCCGAATATGGATACTCTTTTTGCCCGGTACGATGTATACGCAACCCTTCTCCGGATCGAAATCGCCATACGACTTGCCGTTTACCGTAACAGATCGGATGGGAGTTTCCTGAGGGTGGCGGAAACGAACGACCAGCTTTTGCGGTTTGCGGCGCGAGGGCGGATCAATGGTAGCTTCAATATAGCCCTTTGAAACATGCGAAACCAGCTCATAGCCAACTTCTCCGAACACCGTAGCTGCCTGCTTGACTGCTACCCGCATACCGTCCTTCATCCAGCTTGAAGATACAAACGGAGCAAGCCAGAGTTCATCGCCCCGCTCCTGGACGAGCATCATACGCGACTGCTGCAGGAAATATCCGGTCTCGTGCGTTTTATTCCAGGCCCAGGCCTGGTTAATAGTGTGCTCCCAAATGCTCAGTACTTCAAGGTCCAGCAGGTACACAAGCGCGTTCAAGTAGGAACGCAAAAACGGCTTGATATCATCACGCAAGGCATAAAGATGGGTAAATCGCCCATAATACGGCTGTATCTTACCGAATCCTCCGCGATTGAACCATTCGGCCTGATTCATTTCTTTCGAATAATCCGTGCGCCCGGCAGCGGCCCAGCCGTGCCCGGTAATAAAGTGTACATTTTCAAGATGCTCAAGCATTGTACCGATCTCCTGGCTCATCGGGTCAAGAATTCCCATGACCCCAAGATGGTTTGCACCCAGTTCCACATCGTATGCCAACGCACGGTTCATATCGGCACCGCCGTGAACTCCGGCGGCAGTGTCATGGTTTAGCAAAGAAGTAGGATAAGCCTGCGACATAACTCCGCTTGGCTGCGGCCATGCAGCCGTTCGCGATTGCGACCACTGATAGGCCCTAAGAATATTTTCGCCAAGTTCCTTTGCGCTTTGTTCCAACTGATCGACATCGGGGTAATCTATATCACGCAGTGCCCTTGAAGCATCTCTAAGGCCTGCATGATACAAAGCGAGCATCATATAACGATAACAGTACAAATTCCAGTCAGCCGTTACCCCAGGCGGAACCAATCCGTACTCGGGCAGCTTCTGCAGCGTTGGCGACAGGCGTTTGGTTTTTTCTGTCTGCCTGACGACCCAGCGGCTTGACCATGCAAGCCTTGGAGCCGCCTGACGCAGCCAATCCTTATCTTCGGTCAACTCGTAATGTGTTCCTACCGCCCATAAATGCCAGGCCGTTCCAACAAGCGGTGTATATGAAAATCCCGGTAAACGTATTACCCCATCGGGTGTGTAATGATGGATGGCAAAATCAAGAGCTCGCCCGGCATAGTCATGGTGGCCCAGCATGTCCAGGCCCCTGATGATCGGGTTTGCCTCTCCTTCCATATATGCATAGTCCGACGAGGCTCCCCATGCCACGAAGCGATCTCCATTCTCTTCATTACGCGAAGCCAGCAGGCAGTGTACGATCGAAGCGTAAATAATATCGTTCAATCGCTTGTCCGGCAATTCGATCTGTGTGGCATTGGTTATTATGCCCTGCCAGTAATCCATAGTTGTTTTCAAAAGCTGTTCGCCTTGCTTGCAGCTTAGCGAATCAATGCTAGCAAGCGTTTCATCCTTAAGGTGATTAATGATTGCAACCATACATTGAGCCTTCTGCCCGGCAGCCAGTTCGCCTTCGATGATTAACTGGCCATCCTGATTCTTCAATGACAATCCATTCGCCAGTGAAATATCGCAGACAGCAAACTTGCGGCTGTTAAAATCGAAATAACCCTTTTTCTCCATGATAGTCACATTGGCTTGTGTAGCATTATTTTCTTTCAATGTAACTGCCATCGAGATTTGCTGCTTCTGGTCGGTGGTATTTTCCAACTTCATCTGCGTTACGCATAAAGGTCTCCGGTTAATATAGGAATGGGACTGTTCATCTACCGAGCCGTAAGGCGCTACAAACGTGCGCTGCAGATAGTCGACGCCATCATAATTCGTTGTAATTTCCGGGATAGGAATCCACCCGCCATGCAATTGACGCTTTAATCCATTCGACCTGCGGTTGTTGACAGTAACGCGAAGTCCCAAAGGATACACGGACCTGGAATTACTGTCACCGATTAATGTCACACCTCCCTGTTCCGGCTCGGCAGTAAAAAATACCGCACCATCGCGATACACTACGAATTTACGATTGTCACACGCCAGGCTAATCAAAATGGGTGATAGACTTTCCTTGATAACCCGCGCCGTCAACGCCTGTTCGAGCGTTTGGTCGGGCATCTTCCTGACCTCTGTCAAAACATCAAACTCTTTTGCCAGGTCCGCACCTATCTGGTCGGCCGTGCGGCTGCAATCATCCTTCAATACGCACAGACCATATCCACTGATATAAGCATAGCCCTGAGCCAGTACATCTTCCAGGCCCACGCCAATGGCATGCTTTTGAGGTCCATGCCCGGTTGTATCGTCTATCCATAACGACAGCACTGTCTGGCAGCCCATTGTCTTGCCCAACATGTTATACTCTATAGTTACATCTTTGGGCCTGGACATATCCCATAGCAAAGTACTGGTTTTTTTCCTGCCTTCAATAAAGTAGCCGTTGTGTATCTCCACAGAAGCCTGCCCCGTACGGGCTTTCCCTGCGTCTATGCGAAACTTACCTTTCTGCTTTATCGCCATTGTAATTGCCCTTGGCCGCGCCACTTTGGCCTGCGCATCGACCGCCGGCAATATCCAGCGTATTCGAGTTGTGTTGATCGGTGGTAAACACTGCAATACCGCCAGGTCGCCTTCGACAATTACAGGAGAAGCTATGTCATGCCAACCGCCTTGCCAATACGATTGTCCCTGCCAATGCTGAACCTTTAACTCTTTGGCTGAGGGCATCCCCGGCCCGGATTTCCACTGCAACTCCAGACGTTTGAGCTTGTGAGGCAACACCCATTGCAGACCGATGCAGCCGCGTCCATTCTGTTGTCGATGCACCTGATATTCTCCCTTTTCGTCCGGTGCAATATCCGCCTCCAGAAACAATTCATCCTCTTTAAAAGTTTCGTATCTGCTTGATGTGACCCCGCCCTGCTGATCCGGGTTGAATGTTACTACCCGTGCAAATTGACCAGCATCAAAATAATTAACTTGCAAAGGTTTCGGCTGACCTGGAGCCCTGATTAGTCTTGCCTCTATCCAGTTGGCCATATCGTTAGACAGCCCATCTCCTGCGTCTTTGGCGACCAGACGCAATATGTTGGCTCCCTTGAGCGATACATCTATCGATTCGAGCTTGATGCTGTCGGACATAACACTGCTGGTGTACGCTTGCTTATCGTCGACGTATACCTCAAAGATCACGGATCCTTTCTCACCACCTTGCCATTGCACACCGACGTTGGCAAGGAAACGCTCATAGCCTCCTCCCAGATGCAAAAAAACTTCTCCGGATGCATGATGCCCCAGCCCCTTGGTATAAACCTGTTCGCCAATCTGTAATTTCAAGGGGGCCTCCCCTGAATAAGCCGCGGTATCGATCCCAAGATGTCCCCAAGCCTGATGTGAACCTAACAGGCTTTGTGCCAAAATATCACTGACATATACCGTCTTATCCGAGTTCGAAACTTCGGCTGCCCGTCCTGCAAAGGTATAGACCAAAACTATAGTGACAATCCATAACCATGAAAAACTCTTTGTTGCCTTCATCTCGTGTTCCTTTACTAAATCAAACTAAAATGGTTAGATCTGTATTATTCAACTACAAAACGTTTTTACACCAGCTTCTCATAAACTTCAAACACACTAAATTACGGACATGCAGATACCGGGAAACGTCCGCACTCGAGCCAGTCCTTTACAAACACTGCCAGGTCTGCCATGTCCACCACACAGTCATTCGTGAAATCCATTGTTGGCGGACTATCGCACGCGTAAGTTGTGTCCAGCATCTCATTGTAAAGAGTTGTTACCTCACTGGCATCAAGAACGTAGTTATACACCCGCACGTCATCGATCTGACCGGCATAGCCGACATACCAGCCCGCCACGCCGGAGGTATTGCCGCCACCGATATACATATACGTCGGCAACGTGAACAGCGCGAGGTTGGCCGTCCGCTTCAACACGCCATCCTGGTACAACTTCACGTCCGTCCCGTCATACGTCATCGTCGCCATGGTCCAGGTGTTCCACGACACGACTGGCTGATCGCCCGTGCCGCTGGCGACGGTGTCCATATCATTACCCCAGAAGTGACCAACATAGCCGCCGGTCGGGACATCTAAGAGCACTTCAAACAGCGCGCCACCCGAGCTTCTGCTGCCGTAGCTCACCGCCGCTTGCGTTTGTTGTGTCGACTTGAACCAGAAATTGATTGTCCGTTGCGCCGGTCCTACAATCGAGAGAATGTCTTGAGACCAAACAAAATCGGTATCTGTTACGGAAATTGCCGCGTTCGATGCGCCATCGGCACCCTCTGCAAAGGACACCGTTCCGTAGTTAAGTCCGTCATTGTCGCCGACCACATCAAGCAGATCACCGTCGAATGGCCAATGATGTACCAGGCGAGGACCGCTGGACATCTCATTGTAAAGAGTTGTTATCTCAGTGGAATCAAGAGCGTAGCTGTACACTCGCGCGTCGTCGATCTGACCGCTAAACTGGTCATAATCCCATGTCCCTCCGCTGCCATTGCCGCCGCCTATGTAAGCTGTGGTATCCGTAGTATACAGCGATATAGTTTTCGAATTGATCAGATTGCCATTCTGATACATATATACGGTTGTGCCATCGTAAACCAGCGTAGCCATTACCCATTCGTTCAATGAAAAAGTCTGGGTCGTTCCGGCCAGCGTGTCATTAACACCACCCCAGAAGTGACCGAAGATCTTCCGATCACTGGTAATATTGATTTCACAGAGATTAAGCGCCGAACCCCGGCTGCCGTAACTGAAAATCGATTGGTCCTGGGCAGTGTCGATCTTGAACCAGCAGTTGATCGTTCTCGGTTGTCCGTATATCGAAATATAGCCTGCCGACCGAACGAAATCGGAACTTGTTACGGAAATTGCTGCGTTCGATATGCCATCGGCGCCCTCTGCAAAGAACACCGTTCCGTAGCCAAGTCCGTAATTGCCGCTGACCACATCATACAGATGACCGTCAAGTGGCCAATGATATACCAGGTCCGGTGTCCATGCCCGTATCACTACGGCACCCGATGCTGTCGAACCCGACGAATCCTCGAGCTTGTAGTAGAAGCTATCGAGGCCGGTATAGCTGGAGGGAGTGTAAATAAGTTCGTCTCTTCCTCCCGGACCGGTACCTGAAGATCGAGAGATCACAGCCCCCCCCTGCGACAGAGCATCAAAAGATACGATTGAGAGCGAATCGCCGTTGGCATCATAGTCATTTGCCATCACGTCTATCGTTACAGCGCCCAGGTCGATCTGAACTGTCACTTGATCAAGTGCTGCATAAGGCGGGATGTCAACATCGCTGTATGTGCCCAGGTTGTCGAAAATACCTATTCTGTTGTCGCGATGGCCGAACATATAATCTACCATGCTGCCACTAAAACGGGCGGCAGCGTTACCGCACATGATTGTGGCTCCTTCCGGATTGCCTGCGTGATAATCCGAACCACACCAGTTGTGCCCCATCTCATGGCGCCAAACAGATTCAAAATCACCTTCGCCATAATAGCTTTGATTGCCCGAAGCTGCGCTTATGGTGCCAACTACGCAACCCCAGGCCAGACCGCCTCCAATTTTCGTTGGTGAAACGCCCGCCCACAGGTGGCGGGCGGCGTCTGCGTGGTTTTGCTGCCAGTGCTGGGCCACATCAAGAGCAAAGTTGGTGGTGCCGTAATAAGGATCCTGTTGCTGATTCCCTCGAAGAATCACACGGCCAAGATACGGTCGCATCAATGCATTAGACATATAGACCGGACGCACCATACTGGCACTATGCTCGATCTGCTCGAAAGCAGCTGCTGTGCTGCCTGCATGGCTATAATAGTCATTACAGACGTCGATGCCTACATCGAAACCATACATCGTCGTACCGGCATCGCCGGGGCCAACAATACTCCAGTTTGTCCAATTAAAAGAATGAAAATTATCAGGGCCATAATCCGTTGCTCGTGTACGGATCAAAGAAGATCCCAAAGTAAACCATGATACGCCGCGATCGAAGTAAATCGCGCCCCAAAACACGCCGTTATCTTTCAGGATACCGCACGATACAGCGTCCGGATACTCATCCACCGTACCGATATACGACCGCTCAGCAACCGGAGTTATCACATCATAAGTGCCCGAACTGTTTTGCACCCACAACTCAAAATGATCGCCGCGAAGGTCCTGTTGCGTCAACCGCAACGTAAGTGTTTCACTATTATATACGACTTCCTGGACCAGAGCGAATGCTGGTGCTGCGAATCCTGCAACGGATCCGCAGATAATCATCAGCAAATAAATTGCGCGAGTATTCCTGATGTGTTGTGTGTCCATATTTTTTTTCATAACAATAAACTGAATTTCCCACTTAACTGTTTACCATACATTATTCTACCCTCCAGATAGATCAAGTCAGGTTCCCTTGAACCTGCATTTATTTCAGATTATACACACCAAAGAAACGCTGACTGCCGCTGGCCGATCCGACTACCTTCAGTTCCGCCGTCTTACCTGCCTGAAGCCATTCAGCCGGCACGGTCAGGCGCATCACCCCGCAGGCATCTTCCTTATCTGGTCGCGTAAATCCCTTTACCTCGTAGTCCAGGATTGCTTGCCCGCCGGCTCCTCTCCACTGCTTCGATTCAAAGGCCACGTCGAACCGCAGGATTTCCTTGCCGTTCAAGAACAAGCCAAAGTCACCACCCTCCGGCTGTGTGCGCCAGCCTGTTACGGCCACCCAAGTTAACGTATAACGTCCGCTCTTGATTTCTTCCGAGTCCACCGGGGCTGTTTGCCAGATGACTTCGCTGGTGCCGTCCGTCTGCCGCACCGTATGCACGTCCAGAGGTCCAAGGAAGCTGGGGTAGTTTTTCTGTGATGAACCCTGATTGACAATATACGAAAAACCGTTTATTTGCCTGGAGAGTTTTCGATTTTCTTCCGCTTTGGCTCTATATTTGCCAATGTCGACTGTTCCGGTCGGGACAAATTTATCCGACAGGGCATACCTTATAAATTCATCCAGCAAATAAATTGATTCAGGATTGTCGTTTTGCAGGTTCAGACCGCTGCACAACAGACGGCCCTGTCCCACCCGGGCCTGAAAGACGGACAGGTTAAATCCCGGCAGATAGGCTATGTTGTCCACTTTGCCGAAAACGTACCCCTTCCGACCGATCCCCAGCACCAGCGGTTCCACCGTCTTGAACTGATGCCCCACATCCAGTTTCTCCGCCGTGTCGATCAGCCGCCAGAATACCTGGTCGAGCCATCCCTCATGTGGAAAACTTCCGAATGCCGCATGCTTGGCAATCATGGTGCCGGTTTGATTAGTCGTGCCCCACCAGCCAAGACGGAAGCCCGGTTGGATTGGATTATAGCCTGGCAACTCAAGCAAAATGACACGGCCGCCTGCCTCCAATGCTTCAAGAACACCCGGCTCATGCAGTTTGTTTGCAACAACTACTCTGGCATTTTTACCGTCTTCTTTGAGTTTTTCAATGCCTCGATAACGCTTCGCAAGAAGGCTGTACAAACTCGGGCTGACAGCTACATTCTTTAGCTGTCGCTGCTGCCATTGAGGAAAGATCCAGATATTCCACGCGTTGCTGACCCCTGCCTGCTCCAGTCGCGTAGTCAATTGGGCCTTGACCGCCCGGGTCACTGACGGCATGGTCACGTCCGTCCGGCCTGCGATCTTCACCGTGCCATTGGGCACGTCCACCGACTCGACGGCCCCTTCGCTAAGCACCTGTTTGTCCGCTACGATCCGCCAGACGAGCCGATCGGACTCGACGGGCGCCCAGCCAAAATTCGATATTGTCCAATCGACAGGCAACACGTCGCCCGAGGTATATACCGGCACGTCCGGCACCGGCTGCGGCATCCGTGCCAATATCACTGTCGCCCCGTTGAACTGCTGGAAATACTCTGGGGTGCTGTCCTTGCGCTCCCAGAACATGTCCAGTACCCCGTTCTGCGAATTGGGCGAAATATCCACCATCAGCCAGCAGATCGCCCCGTCAAGTTGCGGATCCAGCCGCGCCGTTTCGAATCCGATCTTGTGATGTACACCCTGGAGCTTGTGCCCCGCCGTGTAGCAAGCGTCAGCCCAGGACCATTTCAGGCCCAGATCTTCCTGGACATAGCGTTTCGCCTTTTCCAGGGGCAGACTCGGCATATAACCGCCCGTGTACTTGTAATCGATTCGGGGGTCCTCATTGAGGCCCAGGCTCATGTACTCGTGCTTGACGAAAGGCCACGTCGGGTCCTGGCCCGGAGCATGCTTTTGCCCCATGCCATACGTGTTCAAATCCGAATTTTCCCTCGTGTTGATCCCGCCGTCCTGGCTCAAGAACGGCCGTGTCGGATCCAACGCCTTCGCCAAACGATACAGCTCTGGACCGAACACCTCTTCATAGTCTCCCTCGTTGCCACCGCAATACTGCGCCAGCGACGTATATCGCCGGTAGTGTCGCACCAACTCCATCAAATCCTGCTTTGGATCGGCAGGCCCGAACGACATGTGAGCCGACGGCGCCCAGTAAGGCAGTTCCCCCTGCACCAGTATTCCCACCTCGTCCGCCGCCTGGAAGAACTCGGGTATTTCATTGTGCGTGTGATGCCGAATGAAATTAAATCCGTATGCTTTGGCCTTGGCGAGGTGCTGGCTGTGCACCTGCCTTGACGCCGGCGAACTGACGGTGATCGGATAGACGTGATCGTCGCCGGCCCCGCGCAGATAGTAGCGCTGCCCGTTGAGATAGAAATCGCCGCCGCGCACCTCCCACTGCTTCATACCGAAACGCTCCACCCAACCGCCGAGCACCTTGCCGTCCTGTTTGAGCAGCACCTCAACGGCGTACAAGTGCGGCTTTTCCGGCGACCACAACACGCAGTGCTTGAGCGGTATATTGAGGACGCGGTAATCGAGTGGCCCATTCCCTGGCACAAAACCGCCGCGATATCTGGTCCAGGTTATGTCGAGTTCTGCTTTGCCTGCTACCTGTGCTTGACCCTGGCCAGCCACGCCCAGCGACCGCACCGTTGCCGCCAGTTCAAAATTTCTGCCTCTCAGAGTGTGCGCGTTACGCAGCGTCACCCGCACCCTTGCCGTCTTCTCCGCCAACTGCGGCGTCACGTACACGTCCTCGATCAGCGCGTTTTCCGTTGCCTCCAGCTCCATGCTTCGGAAGATGCCGCCGTATTGGACAACGCAATTCGATTCGCCGCGCCGGCTGGGCAGATCGTTGCGCACGAGCACCGCGATCACGTTCTGTGCCCCCGCCTTTATCAAATCCGTCACGTTGTACTTATACGTCCCGCAATACGCCCAATTGTTGCTCACGAACGTCCCGTTAATGTAGAGCCAACCCTGGCTATTGATCCCGCCGACCTTAAGCCAGATCTGCTTGCCTGCCCACTCCTCCGGCAGTGTCACCGTCCGCTTGTACCAACCCGCTCCCTGGTACTTCGATCGCAGCTTCCGCGTCACCGGCTCCCACACCAGGCGATTATCATCCGTATGGCTCATGCCCGGCGAGGCGATCCCCTGCGTCTCCCACGCCGCCGGAACCTGTATCTCCATAGAATCCGGCAGTTTATATCCAGGTTTATACCAGCCTTGCTGCTCGCCCAACAAATCAGGATCCTTGGTAAACTGCCATGTTCCGTCCAGGCTCAGCCAGTGCGACCCTTCCCAGCGAATCGGCGGATTCACCACCGCCGGGGTCTCCTCGCGAGCTTGGGCCGCCCGGGCTTCTCCAACTCCAAAACCCAATGCAAGCAGTAACGCCACAGCACGCATCTGTAACCGTAACACCTCTCTTACTGCCGCCATCACTTCTCCTTTGTAAGAACCAGGTACGTCTGAACTTGATTTTGAACGTGTACGCCGCATCGACGGGAAAGTCAGTTGGTATTGTGTGAATTGGATGTGGCAATTATGCGGATTGACAGATCACGTACCAATCACCTTTCACCAGGGTCTTCCGTAAGCGACTTACTAAGGGACCTGCTCATCGAACAAGTCCCACATAATCGCCATCAGCGAAGTGTCGGGGAACCCATTCGGCTTCATTAGCCAGCACTTTTCCTTCGCCCGGGTCTCCACGTGGCCATCGACCATCCCCAAACTTGCCGCCTCCCCGTGGCGATAGGAAATTACCCCATGGTGCGGATAAGACAGACCTGTCGAGCCAAACCAGTCACCCACGACATCCCAGTGCAGCTTATAGTTGATTCCCACTTCAGGGTCTGTAAACGGCATCCATCCGTTACATGCAAAATCGCTGCTGTCCACGAAGAGTATCTTTGCTGACGGACTTTTCATCATGTGCATCTTCACGGGCCGCGTGCTGTCCCAGAGTTCTCCGCCATTATTGTGGGCATACGTGACGGCATATGCCTCATTATTTTCTATATTCCTCTTGTTTGCCGAAGGGCACACCAGCTTATCACTTAAGATCATTTGGCCGAACTGCCCCGCACTGAATGCGGCTAACATCTGGGCAATGCCGTCACTATCAACGCCCATGGTCTGCCAGAACTCCTCGTTGACAAGCCACCAGATGGGAACGCAATTGTTGTCGTTATTCGTCGAGTAGGCGTGATTTGCCATCACATATTGCCGAATGTGTGCTCGGCAAGTGATGCTTCTGGCCGCTTTCTTGACCTTGCTCAAAGCCGGTAGAAGTACCGACAGCAGCAGGGCGATGATCGCAATTACCACCAGTAACTCGATCAGCGTAAAACCATGTCGTTGTCTCGACATCGTCATATCTCCTTATATGCCGCCGTATGAACTATCTCAATCATAACGCGCCTTCCGACAGCTTCATGCAAACTTTAGCACGTGTCTGTCAGCCGAACCGGTCTGGTTGGTCATCTTACTTGGTTCCTCAGCCTTTTGCCTGGCGCCTTTATAAAAGCTCTCTTTGTGGCGAGACAGGCTTGTTTGCCCGTCTCACCGTAAAGAGGGATATGCACTCCCGGGCAGGGAGTGCATGTCGCAAGCTTTAAATCCATTCCATTACGGACATGTAGATACCGGCATACGCTCGCAACTCAACCAATCCAGCAGGAAGATCGCCAGGTCATCCAGTCTCACGCGACAATCGCCCGTGAAATCCATAGCCGGTGGATCTACACAGACATAAGGAATGGGGAGCATATCCAGGTAAATCTGCGCAATTTCATCCTGGGTAAGCACAGTGTCATAAACACGTACGTCGTCTACCTGCCCGTCATAACCGAGCCAGCCGCCACCGCCAATGTATGCTGGACTGTCGACAGTACTCAGGGTAACTGGCATTTGGGCGATAAGGAATGCATTCTGATACACACTGACATCGGTTCCATCATAGATCAATGTTGCCATCACCCATTCACCTGCAGGATAAGTAGCTGTAGTGACCCCAAGTGTGTCTGGGCCACACCAGAAATGCCCAAATAACCTGTTGCCGAGACCTGAGCCGCCAGCATAAATCTCAAAAAGCTCGTAACAGCCGACCGCAACACCAGAACTAAAGGGAACCCGGTTGGCTGTATGATCCGGAACTTTAAACCAGCAGTTGACCGTTCGCTGAGCGCGGCCGGTTATGCCAAGATTGTTTGTGGACGAGGCAAAGTCTTCAGCTGAGACCTCTATTGCGCGATTAGGATCGCCGTCGGCACCTGGTACATAGGTGATCGTACCTGTTGCCGCACCGTTATTGCCGCTGATCACCTCGTCCAGGTTGCCGTTCAGCGGCCAATGATACACAAGCCCGACTGCTGTCCTAAAGCTCCAAACCGGTCCCGGATAGGGTGTTGCGCCGATATAACTGACTACCTGCCAGGAGTAGACTGTATTGGGATCCAGGGCCGCACCGCCGTTGAGGAGACTGTTGGCAACTGTCGAAAGTGTATCGTCGCCGCTGTCGAGCAGTATTGTCGGTGTACCTGGGCCCGCTTCGAAGTAAACGTCCTGCGAATCGATTCCTATACCCGGAGACCAGCCAAGATCCGTATCGACGCTGACATGTTCAGACTCGTCGACAGGAGACGGATTGGTTGCATACGGAGCCGCGTC
>SDBV01004323.1_pt1 | contig 20550 bp, 15 predicted proteins | sample 2277081 | NCBI WGS metagenome assembly SDBV01 (sample SAMN10402039, study PRJNA504765) | marine sediment metagenome | isolation source: marine sediment core GS10_PC15, 223 cmbsf | place: Arctic Ocean: Southern Knipovich Ridge | collected 2010 | reverse complement strand
GCCACACCCGACGCGTTGTCGGCAGCACCCGGATAACCCCGCCCTATGTGGTCGTAGTGCGCCGCTACGATTACAATTTCGTCCTTAAGCTTCTCGTCTTGGCCTGGTAAAACACCTATAACGTTGGTCCCAATTGTGACAGGCTGCTCATAACCGTCTGCATCGCCCCACGGCACAAGCCCGCAGGCCTCAAAGTGCGCCGCTATGTAATCTCGCGCGCGGCGTGATTTTGACGACAACGGTTTACGGCCGCGCATCGAGCGATTGGTGAGCGTTTCAACGTGACTGGACAGTTCGTGCAGTCCAATGGGCGCGCTGACGTGGACATCCGGCGCCGAAGCGCAACCAAGCAACAGCAAAGGACCGCCGAAGGCCGCGATCAAGCAGAAAAGAAACTTTTTCACATTAAACGTTTTCAATCAAGACTCCCCTGATGTACTGTGCCCACAACTGCAGTGAGCATTATGGGGGATTATATGGGCAATGGCCGCTTCGGTCAACCTCGGAACGGACGGATCTTGCTGCTTTAGATGGTCGCTTTTCGCAAAGGCGAGGTTCATGCCGTTTTGTGAATCTGCGCCGGTGGTGGGAGCTTTTGGGTGGGGTTGGTGGGCCATGGCCCATACGAACTTGTTTGCGAAACAAGGTGTAATTGCTTTACAAAAACGGGGGGCGCTCTTAGGTTTTTGAAGCCTGATCTAAATGGGTTGTTTTGCGAAACAAGGAGTGTTCTCTTGACTTATATTCTATGTTCTACGAATACTGTGTATATTCTTCAGTAATCTAGCTTAAATAGCCTTAAATGGCCTGTAGATTGTGGTGGAGTGCCTTAGAGGGCAGGAGAATGCTTGTATAAGGATTTCATATATTACATAGAATAGGTAAGAGATTCCTCGGTGTGTTTTTCGCCACTGAGATGGGGCTTAGATGATATGGACGGTGTGGCATGCTCTGCGTTCAAAATCTCTTTCCTCTGGAGAATCCCAACTTGACGGCACCGACAAAAGTCGAGGATTACACATTTCTCCTCATTGCGAGGGAGCCTAAGCGACCGTGGCAATCCGCTGCGGCGTAAGGCGTTAAGCTTGGTAGATTGCTTCGTCGTTCCTCCTCGCAATGACGGGTTGATAGACTTTTGTCGGTAGCGTCCAACTTGGGAAAAAACTGTTCCATTATGCTATTCTTTCTCATCTGACACCAGAATAAAGCGAACTGCACCATGAAACACATGATAGACCCCGATACTGCTTTGAAATTAGTCGTGGAGGCCGCGCAGACTCTTGCGGCCAAAGCGGTCGATGTATCACAGGCTACCGGACTGGCACTGGCCCAGGAAGTACGCTCGGATCGCGCCTATCCGCCGTTTTCTCGCGCAATGATGGACGGTTTTGCTGTCAGAATGGCTGATGTAGGCAAAACGGTTCCGATAATTGCAGAGGTTGCTGCGGGCCAGGATACCGACCTGAGGTTGACGGATGGCAATGCGGTTTCGATTATGACGGGCGCGCCTTGTCCTGATGGAACTGAGGCAGTGGTTCCTATCGAGAGCACCGAAGTGGCCGGCAACCGGGTAACGCTCCCGGAAAACTTTATCGCCGGAAAACACTTCGCAACTTCAGGAAGCGAATGCCCGGAAAATCATCTGATAGCGGGCGAAGGGGAAGCAATAACCCCGATTCTAGTGGCGAATCTTGCAACATTCGGTTATACGAAGGTTTCGGTTGTGCCTCGGCCGAGTATTGCCATAATAACAACCGGTTCGGAGATCGTTGCCCAGGACCAGCAACCGGGAAAAGCCCAAATTCGCAGTTCCAACGGGCCAATGCTTGCCGCATGCTGTCAGAACATAGGTTTGAGTGAGATTCAGTGCCGGCACGCCCTGGACACGCCGGACGCTTTGAGAAACGCCCTCGAACAAAGCGGCCATGCTGATGTGGTCGTACTTTCCGGAGGTGTGTCCGCCGGAAAATACGACATCGTACCTGCAACATTGGCCGGCCATGGCGTGGAAACTATTTTTCACAAGGTCACGCAGAAGCCGGGTAAACCGCTACTGTTCGGACAACTCGGCGGAAGACTCTTTTTCGGACTCCCCGGCAATCCGCTCTCTTCGCACTTCTGCTTTCATCGCTATGTCGCGCCCGCATGTCGAATCATGATGGGAAAACCGCGCGAACCGCAATCGGGAATAGGAATCCTGACCCAACCGTTAAGACCAAGAGGCGCAAGGACCTTGTTCAAGCTCTGTCGCACTGTTTACAAGAACGGAACATGGGAGATTACGCCCATTAAAGGAAAAGGGTCCGCGGACATATTTTCGGCCTGTTCAGGAAATTCTTTTATTCGGATGGAACCGGACTCGCCATCCTTCGAGCAAGGACAGAAAATGGAATTCACTTGGATTGAGGGACAAAGATGAAGATACTCCACGTTATCGGAAAGAAGAAACACGGAAAAACCACGCTAATAACCGACCTGATAGAAGAATTGGTTAAACGCGGACTCAAAGTGGGCACAATCAAACACTGCGGCCACGACCATGAACTCGATACACCAGGTACCGACTCATTCAAACACAGGCAAGCAGGTGCTTCCCAAGTGGCTATTTTCACGCCGAGCCTGCAGGCTCTTTATAAATCAAACAAACTGGAAGAAGTGCCCTACGATGAACTCAAGGCCCACTTCGAGGATTCAGACCTGGTGCTAATAGAAGGCGACAGGACCGGCCCAGGCCCAAAACTCGAAGTTTGGTTAGCTGAGAACGGAACCAAGCCCTTGGCAACTGAAATCGAGGGCATAGACTTTGTCGTCACCGACGATACGCCTGAAGCAGACCTGAAAACACTGCCGCGAAACGATGTCGCCGCCGTGGCTGATGTCGTAATTGAACTTGCCAGGGAAATCTAGCACGCTATGCCTGGCGCGCGTGTTTCAACTGGTCTATGCCGACTGCGATAATAATGATTGAGCCGATTACGATGTTTTGGACATAGTTTTCCAGTCCTACCGCCTGGCAGCCACTGCGCAGAATTGCGATTATCAACGCGCCTACCACGGAGCCCACCACACTGCCTTGTCCGCCGCTGAAGGAGCCACCGCCTATAACCACCGCCGCTATTATGTCCAGTTCCATGCCGATTGCGCCGGTGGGATCGCCGATATTGAGTACCGAAAATCCCATGACACTCGCGACGCCGGCCAGTGCGCCGCACAGCGTATACACGAAAAGCCTGTGTACGCCAACACCCACGCCGCAAAGGCGGGCCGCCGATTCGTTCGAGCCCACCGCGAAAACATGACGTCCGAAAACGGTATATCTCAACAGAACAAACATAATGGCCAGAAGCGCAAGCATTACCCAGACACCTGGAGCGACCGAGTACCATGCCCCAATGCGAGGCTCGACCGTCATCGTCTGAGTTAGCCAGGTTCGGGGAGAATTAACGGTTGTCTGCCCTGAAATGCCCTTAGCAACACCGCGAAAAATCTGCATCGTTCCCAAGGTCACAATAAACGGAACTATTCTCAGGAACGATATCATCGTGCCGTTTAGAAAACCGCAAAACGCGCAGACCAAAATGCCGGCGGCGGCAGCCAATATCGGCACTGAAACATTCGCGTACGGCAGGCCCAGTAGCGTGCCATCGCCACCCCACGCGCGAAGAACCATGGCGCAAACGACCCCGCCAAGCGCCACCTGCGAACCCGCGCTAAGGTCAATGCCGGCGCTAATAATTACCAGCGTCATGCCCATAGCGGCTATGGCGATTATTACCGCCTGCTGCAAAATGGTCTTGGTGCTGTAAATCGAATGAAACGAATCAGGTGCTATGAAAAAGAATATGAGATACACAAACACTAATCCGAGAAACGGACCGAAGATATTTAGAATTTTGCCGATTTTCTTTCCCATTTTTTCTTTATGCCTTTTTCTATGTTCTTCAGTTTCCCGAGGTTGCCACGCTCATAACGTCGTGTTCCGTCCATTCTTCAATTTCTTTGATTTCACTCATCCGGCCGCGGTGCATGACCGCAAGCGTATCGCAAACGCCGAACAACTCCGGTAAATACGACGACACAAAAATTATGCCCTTACCCTCGGCGGCCAGACGTCCTATCAGCCTATATATCTCAACTTTGCTGCCCACGTCCACGCCGCGAGTTGGTTCATCGAGAAGAATTACGTCGCCGCCCTGCTCGAGCATACGGCCCAGAGCGACTTTTTGCTGATTGCCGCCAGACAAATCGACGACAAGCTGGCCGGGACCCTGGCAACGAATGCTCATCTCATTTATCCAGTGCTTGACCGCATCGCGCTCGCGCTTCAAATTCAGAAAACCCCAACCGCCAAAACCGGCAAAGCGCGAAATCGAAGACAGAGTTGTGTTGGCCGCTATTGTCATTTCCACGGCCAAGCCCTCTTCCTTGCGGTCTTCGCTCAGAAAATCCATCTTCATGCCCAGCGCCCGTCTGGGATTCATCGAATGCAGGTTTATCTTCACGCCGTCGGACAAAGTGATTGTGCCGCTCTGCGCCTTTTCAAGCCCAAACAGCCTGCGAATTGTTTCAGAACGCCCTGAACCAACCAAACCCGCTATCCCAAGTATCTCACCGCTATGAAGATTAAATGAAACATCCTTGGGTATGGATTCACCATTCAAATCTTCCACGTTGAGCAACAATTCACCGCGCTCATGCTCGATATTCGGAAACATTTCAGTCAGCGTACGCCCAACCATCATTTCGATTATCTCGGATATCGTCACATCATCCATACTGCCTGTGCCAACCGTTTCGCCGTCGCGCAGCACCGTGTAAGAATCGGCAATCTCGTTAACCTCTTCAAGAAAATGGCTTATGTATATTATGGCTATCCCGGATTCCTTGAGGCGTTTCACCGTTTCAAACAAGGCCCGTGTGTCGGCCGCGGTGAGGGAACTGGTAGGCTCGTCCATTATGATTATTTTGGCGTTAGAAGCAATGGCCCTGGCAATCTCGACAACTTGCTGAATGCCTATGGGCAACTCGTTCACAGGCACACCTAGCGGCAAGTCCGGGTGCCCTAAAAGCTCAAGCGCGCGCTCAATCTCGTCTCGCCGGCTCCCAACAAATCCGAAGGAACTGCGCTCCATACCCAGAGTTATGTTTTCTTCGGCCGAAAGGTGAGGAGCAAGGTTCAACTCCTGGTAAATCATCGCTATGCCCAGTTCGCGGCCAACCGACGGAGAGGTGATTTCGCAAGGCGAACCCTCAAAACGAATCGATCCGGAATCGGCACGGTACGCCCCGCTGAGCACCTTCATCAGGGTGCTCTTGCCCGCGCCGTTTTCGCCAATGAGCGCATGGACCTCGCCCTTGCGAACGTTTAAGTTCACTTGGTGCAGCGCACGCGTCGCCCCGAAGCTCTTGCAGATGCCTTCTAATTGTAAAAGATAACCTTCGCTGCTCAAAAAGGAGTGTCCCATTCTTTGGTCTATAACCGATTCTTTGGGCCAAGCAATACCGGCCCGATCAGACGGATCCGTCCGATCCGTCTGATCGGCCTGGGAGTCGGTTCAATTTGCGCAAAAACTACATGCCCGCCAATTCAGGCGCAATCAACTTCTGAATCTCTTCCGTCTCGATGTTTTCGGGCGTAATGAGAGTCAGTTGCGTCGGGATGTTTTTTTCAACAGACTCGCCCTTGAGGACTGCAACAGCCGTCTTCACGCCTTTATAACCCATATCGAAAGGATCCTGCGCTACAAGGCCTTGTATGTTGCCGTTTCGCAGGCCTTCTATCAGGCCTTCGCTGGCGTCGAAGCCTACGAAATGTATCTTGCCATTGCGGCCGGTAATTTCCAAGGCGCGCAACATACCAAAAGCGCTTGATTCATTCGGGCAGAAAATGCCCTGGATATCATCGCCAAACTTGTTCAAAAGATTCTGGCCGGTTTCAGTCGCTTGTTGTTTTGTCACACCCGCATACTGGTTTTCAGACACTATCTCGATATCGGGAAACTTGGCCGCGATTTCTTCCATGAAGCCCTTTTCGCGGTTGTCGGTGCTGGCCGAACCAAGGTTGTAACGCATCATGATGGCTTTGCCCTTGCCACCCATTACCTCGCCAAGCCTGCGTGCGCCCAACCGGCCCCCTTCAACATTGTCGGTAGCAACGAAGCTGCTTTGTGCCTCAGACTTGAGTCCGGAGTCTATAATGACTACCGGTATGCCGCGCGAAACGGCCAACTCAACCGGAATAGCAAGCGCCGTGTCGTCCAAAGGAGCAAGCACTATAGCGTCCACTTCCGCCGCAATGAAATTCTGAACAACGTCGATCTGTTGCTTGCGATCATCCTCATTGTCAGGGCCAATCCACTGGATTTTTATGCCCAACTCCTTCTCGGCCTTGACCGCGCCGGCATGAACCGTTTTCCAGAACGGATTGGCCGTGCCCTTTGGGATCACCGCTATCGTAAGGGAATCACTCTCACCTGTGCCCGGAGCAGGAGGTTCGCCAGTCTCGCCGCCGCAACCCACTATTAGGCATACCGTAACCAACGCGAGTAAAAGATGTGCTTTTTTCATTTAGGAACTCCTCCATAATCTTTGGTCAGCCAATTTTAATCCCTCTCAAAGAACCCGTATGATCGCAAAACATACCCACCCATTTCAAGCCGTAACACTTAAAACCAGAATGCACAAACGCTTGGGAGAGAGAAGACACCGGCAAAAATCCGCATTGGAAACCCTGGCCGGGTAGAGGCAAAGGGCAGCAGTCCCTTATCTTGCGTTTGCAAGGGACATCGCTGGCAAGTGGGGCAGTCGAGCTGTTGAAAAAGTGCTGCAAGAAAATCTCCAAGAATTTAGGGTTGACATTTGTTGTCATTCGTGGTTCAATATAGCTGAAAAAGCATTCAGGTTACGGAGGTTTGAATTATGGCTAAGGGATTAACGCGCCGTCAGGCGGAGATTTTGGAATACATCATTGAGTCTATTCGCGATTTTGGGTGTCCACCGACAATTGCGGAGATAGGCGAGCGGTTTGGTATAGCGTCGACAAATGGCGTTAACGATCATCTGATCGCTCTGGAGAAAAAAGGTTACATAGAGCGTTCTTCAAAAGCGCGCGGAATACGTGTTACCGAGAAGGCGGCGGCCGGGTTGTATCAGAGTGAGGCGGGTATGCTGCCGCTGGTTGGCCAAATCGCGGCGGGTCTGCCGGTGCTGGCGGAGGAGAACGTTGAGAGTTTTGTCGCTGTATCGTCTTCGCAAGCCAAGCAAGGTTCATTTTGCCTGCGTGTTCGCGGAGAAAGCATGATCGAAGACGGCATACTTGATGGCGACACTATAATTGTCGATCCTGCGAAGGAGGTGCGCAAGGGCGCGATAGTTGTTGCGCTTGTGGACGACGAAGCCACGGTGAAACACTTCTATCATCGTGGCGACATGGTTGAACTCCGACCTGCCAACTCGTCCATGCAGACTATAATCGTGCCTGCGGCTGACGTACAGATTCAGGGGGTGGTTGTCGGTTTGCAGAGGAGCTACTGAGATTCCTAGCCGCCGTAGAAACCGACTACGGTGTCGAGCGCCATCAACACTTCGGTTTCGTTGTCGAGGTCGAAAACCGGCGGCTCGGTGGGCGGTTTGGTTCCTCGAATGAATACTTCCTGGAAGTCGCCTTTGTCCGCCAAACCTGTTTCCCGATCGACGCTATAGAACTTGACCCCGTAGGGCGGCGGATCAAAGTCACGAATGGGCATTCCTTCATGCGCTTTAACCATGAATGAGGTCCAGAGAGGACATCCAATCCGGCCGCCAGTGTAGCTAATGCCTTTGCCAAGCGACCTGTTGTCGCGATAGCCGACCCAGACCACGCAGGTGTAGTTTGCGGTGAATCCGCTGAACCAAGCGTTGCGGTTTTCGTTAGTTGTGCCTGTTTTACCTGCCCTTTGCCAGGGATCGAGATCGCGCGTGGCCCTTCCCGAACCCCATTCGCTTGCCACGCCGCGCAAGAGATAAGTTAGTGCGTAGGCGACGTCCTCGGGAATAGCGCGTGTCTGTTTAGGAAGGTGCTCGTAGCGCGTGAAACCGTCGCGGTCGTTAATCTCGGTTATCATGGCGGGTTCAAAGCGCACGCCGCGGTTCGCGATAGTCGCAAAGGCAGTGCAAAGGTCAATCACCCTGACCTCCGGAGTGCCCAGGCCAATAGTGAGGCCAACGGCATTGTCGATTGGTGTCGTGATGCCCGAGTCGCGCAAGTATGATCTGACAACCGGCATTCCTATCTGTTCGACAAGTTTTATGGAAACAACGTTGACCGACCTCTCCAGCGCTCGCCGAAGCGTGACGCCTTGAAAGGTAAAGCGGTTCATGAAATTCTGTGGCCTCCAAATGTTGCCGGCGCCGTCGATTCGCGCGAATGGCGCGTCAAACACTTGATGCGACGGTGTCATTTTCTGGTCCAGTGCGGCGGCCCACACGAAGGGTTTGACGCTTGAGCCCGGCTGTCTCAAAGCCTGAGTTGCGGTGTTGAACTGCTCCTTTTTGAAGTCCCGCCCGCCAACCATTGCGCGAATGTAGCCCTCGAAACCAGGACGGTTGTCCAAGCAAACCAGCGCACCCGACACAGGTATGAATTCACGTTCCCGACCGGCCTTCTTGAGGCTTTCCAGCTTGTTTTTGTCGAAGTCATCGAGCGCTTCTCTCAGCGATTCCTCAGCCGCTTTTTGCAGCCGCGTGTCGATTGTCGTGTGGATTTCCAGTCCGCCTTCAAACAGTTCATCGGCCCCGACTTCGGCCAGCAACTTCTTTCGCAGGTCTTCAACAAAATACGGCGCTACAGTCAAACCCGGCCCCCATGCCCCTTTGCCGCTTTCGGCCATCGCTTTGCGCTTTTCGGGAGTCATCACGGCATCATCGAGGGATTCCGCCAATGCAGCATCGTGTTGCTCTTGGGTTATAAATTTATTGCGCAACATGAGTTTCAACACAATGCGTCTTCGCTCGATTGCGCGGTCGGGATGCCTCAAAGGGTTGTACCGGTTTGGAGAAGATGTGAGTCCGGCAATCAATGCAGACTCGCCAAGAGTCAGGTCGCGGCAGCTTTTCCCGAAGTACTGATTGGCGGCCGACTCTATGCCCCAAGCGCTGATGCCCAAGAAGATCTGGTTGAGATACATCTCGAGTATTTCGTCCTTGGTAAACTGCCTCTCGAACTGAAGCGCCATGATTGCTTCATTGATTTTGCGTTGTATGGTCTTCTCTTTGGTAACGCCAGTCATCTCGATGTTGCGCACGACCTGTTGCGTTATTGTGCTGGCTCCGCGAACGTCTTTTCCCATGAGCGAGTCGCGCACGGCGCTTGCCACCGCCAAGGGTCGAACGCCCTTGTGCTCGTAGAATGTGTCGTCCTCGACGGCGATGAATGCCTTAACCAGATGCAAGGGCACTTCGCTGAGGTGTACGAGCTGCCGGCTTTCGCGCGTGAACTCCGCCATGAGCTTTCCGTCGGCGGAATAGACTCTGCTTCCGATTTTGGGGCGGAAGGTGTCGAGCATGGGAATTTGGCGTTTGGCGTCTTCCACCACCCAAACGAAAGCGCCGAGAGCCGCACCCCAAATCGCGCCGACCACGAGTATGACGGACATGAATATCCATGCGCAGCCGCGTTTGGGGCGTTTGGCCGGCTTCTTGGGCGTTTCGCTCTTATCTTTAGGGGAGTTTTCTTGAGTCATGGACACTATCCTAACACCCATGGAAGTGCGCCGCAACCAAAGAATGAATGTTCACCATGAAGAACATGAAGAGCTTGAAGAAAATACTTTTCGCCACAGAGACACAGAGGACGTAGAGAAGAATTGAGGAGGGCAGAATTCTATTCGTGTGGCGTGGTGGGCTTTATGGACTTTATGGACGGCATGGACGCTATGGACTGTGTGGGCGTTGGATCCTCATTCAAATCTATTTTTGAGCTCCTGCTTGGCCGTTTCCAAGTCCGCTATTCGTTCTTGGCCGACAGCAACCCTGGCCTCTGTTTCCTTGAGGAGTTCCTCGTGCCACGCGGGCGACTCGACGGCTTCGTCATTTTGAGACAAATCCGCCCATATGGCTTCCATGGCCTGGAGTTTTTCTTCACGTGACATCCGCGCTATCTGATCTGTGCTTATCATAATATCTGATCGTACCCTTTCTCTCGGGTCGGTTCAAACTGCCGAATTGCCTCATAATAAATCTATTCGAAACGGGTAAATATCTGTTTTACCAGTGGCTCAATTGGCCTCGATTTGCTGAGGGATGGGTAAAATCTGTGTGCAGACAATGCCGTTCAATCCGATATATGATATTATTGAAGACCCGGGCCAGACAAAACCGGTTCGGGATGCAGAGTTGGAGAAGAAACTCGCAGCTAAGATGAGAGACTTGCTCGAACGCGTGGATGCGCCAGAATCGCAGTTCAGCCGCGTTGGGTTGTGACAATGGGAACGGTACCGGAATGAATAAGAATCAGAACTTGGTTGGAAGAACGGTTGCAATAGCGTTGGGCTTTATCTTAGCTCTTGTGTTCAGCGTTGCCTCGGCGGATGAAGTCGAGTCGCTTGGTTTGGCGGTAGTCGACCTGATAGAGACTTTCGGCGATGAATATCCTGACGGTATTCAGTATCTGAAACGGTTGGAGAGCCTGGATAAGCCGGTGCGTGATGGTATGCCTGATGCGCTTGCGGAATTTGAGCGTCTCAGGAGTGAGGCGCTGCTCGCGAATCCGCTGTTGAACTTCAGAGAGCTTCTTGTGGTCAAGCGAGCCATCAAACCGGAGGGACAACCTCAAGGGAAATCCAACTACTATGCTGCTCTCGGTTTGCCTAGGAATCATCAGAGCAATTCGAGCCTTGGACGGCTTGGTTATAAGAATGAAATAGCGGCACTTTCGCCTATTGGTCCCAAAGGTGGGTTCCGACCGGTTTTTCGTCCTGAATTTGATGGTTATGTTGGGGAGATCGATTTACATTTTGATGGGGGCCGGTTGCTGTTCACGTTGGCGGACAAAACAAACTGGAAAATATTTGAAGTTGGCGTTGACGGGTCGGGGCTGCGGCAAGTGACGCGTGCGGGTTTCGACGACGTTGACAATTACGACGCGTGTTATTTGCCGAACGGCAAGATTGTATTCGGTTCGACGGCGAGTTATCAGTCTGTGCCTTGTTGGCACGGAATCCCACATCCGGTGTCGAATCTTTACTTGATGGACGGCGACGGGGGGAACGTCCGGCAGTTGTGTTTTGATCAGGACAACGACCTTTACCCTGTGGTGTTTGGTAACGGCCAGGTGATGTATAGCCGGTGGGAGTATGCGGGCATTCGCCACGAATATGGCCGGCAGCTTGCCATCATGAATCCCGACGGGACGGGACAACGCTCGATTTACGGGACCAATTCGTGGTGGCCGAATTCGTTGTATCACGCCAGGGCGGTGCCAGGCCATCCGACCAAGGTTATTACGATTCTCAGCGGTTATCACGGCACGCCTCGGATGGGTGAGTTGATGTTGCTGGATATTGCTAAGGGTTGGTCTTGGGCGCATGGTGTGGTGCAAACCATCCCCGGCAGGGATGAAGTCGTGACGCCTATCATAAAAGAGAAGCTCGTCCTGGATAGTTGGCCTAAGTTTATGCATCCGTATGCGCTGAACGAGAAGTATTTTCTTGTATCGTGCCGGCCGACTATGGAGCATAATTGGGGGATTTATCTCGCGGATGTGTTCGACAATCTTACGCTGATTCGAGAAGAGAATGGGCAGGCCTTGCTCGAACCGATTCCGGTTATGAGAACGCCGGTACCGCCTGCCATTCCGGAAAAAGTTGATCACAATAGGACCGACGCGGTTGTCTATTTGCATGATGTGTACGTTGGGCCGGGACTTGAAGGCGTCCCGCGCGGCTCTATAAAGCGGTTGCGCGTGCTCGCTTACGACTTCGGTTATCCGGGGATAGGCGGCGCGGGAAAAATAGGCATGGGGGGGCCGTGGGACGTTAAGAGGATTATTGGTACGGTGCCGGTGAATGATGACGGTTCGGTTGTGTTCAAGGTGCCGGCGCGGACGCCGCTGGCCGTTCAACCGCTCGATGCGGAAGGCAAAGCCGTCCAGCAGATGCGAAGCTGGTTTTCGGCAATGCCTGGCGAGGTACTTTCCTGCGTGGGTTGCCACGAACAGCCCAGGGACGTTCCCGCTCATGAATTCAAGAAGGCATCGAGACAGGCTCCGCTTGATATTGATCCGTGGTATGGACCTCCCAGAGGATTCGACTTTGAAAGGGAAGTTCAGCCTGCGCTCGACAGATTCTGCGTGGGTTGCCACTACGAAAATGCGACGGGGCCTGATGGCGAAAGTATTGCTGATTTGAGGTCGGAAACCGAGGTAAAAGATTACAAAGGCCAACCTGTTCACCCTCTGGAAAAGGGGCGGCTGCCCAAGGACATACGGGAGTCATTCGGCGACAGGTTGTACTACACGCCGGCATACGACGCGCTGTTGCCTTATGTGCGCCGGGTTGGCCATGAAGATGGACTGGATCTTCCTGCGCCTGGTGAGTATCACGCCGACACGAGCCAACTGATTCAGATGTTGAAGAAAGGCCATCACAACGTTGAGCTGGACGCGGAGGCTTGGGACAGGCTTGTGACCTGGATTGATCTCAATGCCCCGTGCCATGGTACGTGGAACGACGTTTATCCTGTTCCGGAGAACGCGGACCGCAGACGTTTGGAGTTGAGAAAACTGTTTGGCGGATCCGAAGAGGATTATGAATATGTGCCGGAACTCGCTTACAAACGGCCGGAACCGATTGTTCCTGAACAGAAGCCCCGAACGTTTCAGAATCTCGAAAGTGTTTCCGGTTGGCCTTTCGATGCGGCTGAGGCGGGCCGCAGACAGGCAGAATCAGGAGACTTTGAAAAGATTATAGATTTGGGCGGCGGTGAGCTGTTGAGGCTTGTTAAAATTCCTGCCGGTGACTTCATAAAGGGCGAGGCGGACGGCGCTGCCCAGGTTTTCGATGATGAGACGCAGTCTGAAGCGGCCAGTATCGAGAATGATTTCTGGATAGGCGCTTTTGAGATATCGAACAGACAGTTTCGTATGTTCGATTCGGGCCACGACAGCGGCTACTCTTCAAAGCACGGCCAGACAGCGGACATTCCGGGTCTTTCCTTCGATGGGGCAGCCCAGCCGGTAGTGAAGGTTTCCTGGGAGAAAGCGATGGCATTCTGTCGATGGCTTTCCGGCCAGACGGGATTGGAGTTTTCGCTGCCGACTGAGGAGCAGTGGGAATACGCATGCCGCGCCGGTACGGATACGAGTCTTTCTTTCGGCGGTTTGAACAGCGACTTTTCGCAGTTCGCGAATCTGGCTGACAAATCGATGGGTGGACTGAAACCTTTCGGGGACAAGGCGCTGGTCTGGACGGCTGTGGGGTGGTCGCAGGGCAAGCCATTCGTGGCTGAATTCGATGACAGTGCTGTGGTGACTACGGCGATTGGAAATTACGAAGCCAATGCGTGGGGCTTATACGACATGCACGGCAATGCCGCTGAATGGACGGCCACGGCGTACACGCCACACGAATCGGCGGCAACACCGAAAACCGATTGGGATTACAGGGTAGTCCGTGGCGGCGCTTGGGACGACAGGCCGCACCGCGCGCGATCGGCGTCTAGTCTTGGCTATCCATCCTGGCAGCGGGTCTATAACGTAGGTTTCCGGGTGGTGGCCGAAGACAAGTAGCGAGATGACTAATCGGTTGTGCTGAATACTGTAAGTTTGTATTGGCGCAGGGTTTCTCTGTGTATCTTGAGGGAATCTACGTCGCGTAGGAGTATCCGCAGAACTTTGTATTCGTCTCCGCTTATTAGTTCCTGTTTGGCGGCCATGTAGAAGTCGGATCGTTCGCTTCCGGCAAGTAGACCCTCCCTGGAATTGGCTGCCACTAGGACTGCAAATGCGGCAATTACTATCGTCAATGAGATTCGCGCCGGTTTTTGTTTTGTCTTTTTGAGCTTTGAGATTAATCCGAGCGCGAATAGCGCCAGGACCACCGTCCATGCTACCCAGAAAATTGCGGAGGCTGAGGCGTATCTTGAACTGAGCGCTTGAGCGCTTCCGCGGTTTAGCCTGCCTATTGCCGTAACCATTCCGTTGCCCAAAGAATAAAGGGCGATTGAGATGTATGGCAGGAGTGCCGCCGGTCTCACCATGCGTTCGTGATAAAGGAAGTGGGCCATTACCGCGAAGGATATCAGGCCAAATGCGCCTGCGGCCAGGGGCAGGATATCTCCTTTCAGGAATAGGGCGACTCCTATGAACTTGAGGACGTATGCGACAAAGACGCCTGGTTTAGCAAAGACTTCGGATACTTTTGAATGGTTTTCGGGGATGGCGTAGTTGCTTAGGTGTAAGGTCATGACTATTGCCGCGAGAGCGATGCAAAAAATGCCCCAGTGTGCGGTTCTCTTGGGTTGCGTAGTTGCGCAAATGGTTATGAGGGCGACAATCCAGAAGCTTGTGCCGCTTGTGAATGAGTATGTTGCGACGATTCCTAGCATTGAACCCAAAACGAAGCGCGGCCATGTCATTGGTCGAACCGAGAGAACGATGAGTCCGGCTACGCCCGCGAATACGCTCAGTAGTATCTGCATTTGCCAACCCCATACGAGGTTTCGCCATTGCGCGAGCGTGAACACAAGAAGGGAGACCACTGGAAGCAGCCATAAGATCAGCTTGTCTCCAAAGTCGTTGGCGGTACGTTTGAGCTGATAAGCGATCACGGCAAAAGTGGCGGTGACTAGAGCCACGTTTACGGCTATTTCGAAGGCTATATTCCACCGGGTCAGTTTTGCCAATGCGAGCATTATGATCTTTGGGAACAGTATCCTGTGCGCGTTGTGCTGCATCCAAAGGTCGTTGAACGACAGCGACCCATCGTACATGCGGCCAAGAACAGGAACGAGCGCCCATTGGTCCCAGTAGGGAATTGTTATACCGTAACGAATTACGAAACAGACAACAGCAACGAAGGGGAGTGACGCTAAGATCCACGGCAGGACTTCATGTATTTTCTTGGTTTGATGTTTTTCGCTCACTCTATCTCTCGAAGTTCTAGCTTATAGATTCTTGTTGTTGAGAATTCCTTGATTGGCGCGTCGGGTATTATAACGCGTTTGATAAAACCCGGGCCGTATATTTCTCTTTCATAGAGATGGAGCGCCTCATCCAAAGTTCTGCGGCGGACATTTACAACTATGTATACGTGGTCGATATTCTTTGGAACAACGAAGTGTGACATGGGCAAGCCGTTCTTTTGCGCGTAGTAAAACAAGGTTCGCTGTGAAGGGTACAGGGCAATGACCTTGTCGTCGGGGCCCAATGTTGATTTGAGGAATAGTGTCGTTTCCTCCGCATGCGCCAGCCACACATCCTGGGTAGAATCGTAAATCGTTCCCCTGGCCAGTAGGCAGGTGCCGTTGAAAACCGTTATAGCGCAAGCCACCAAGGAGAAAAGTATGCGTCTTCGCGGTGTATCAAATTTTGAAATGAGCTTGACCACCCGAACGATTCCCTCTGCGGCAATTCCAAGGTAAAGTGGCAGAAAAGCCGTCCATGTTCTGGGAAAAGGCGCCACCCTCTGTATTAAGAGTAATGGCACTATCCATAGCGGCACGGAGATGAGCAAAATGCCGGCTCCTTTATCAAGAGATCTTGGCTGTAAAACAAGCGCCAGTATGAAGCCAGGAATAATGGCAACGCTCAAGAGAACGAAAATATCTCTATGCCAAAGTTGGAGAGTCTCAAATGCCACGCTGAAGAGGCGCGGACAGAGCTCTTCATAGGAGTACTTTGTGATGAACCTGTTCTTTGTAATTGAATCCAGACCTGAATAGTGCAAGGCGGGTGCATACAGGAGAAGCGTAACGATAGCCGCTAGAGCAGTACCGCAAATAGCATGGCGTATGATTCGCCGTCTGGATGCTGAATCCCGTGCTGCGAAGGCTGACGTAAACTGCCAAATGAGGATTGACCCAAAGGGGAAGATCATTACCGGAATTGTGAAGAAACCGAGCGCCGAAACCAGTACCAAAAGAAGGACGGCAAATGGGTTGTCGTTATTTGCCACATATTTGGCGAGCAGAAGGGCCACAAGAAAGAGTAGAGTTAGAATGCTGTAGCCTCTGGCGACGCTGGAGTATTCGATGAGGAAGGAGGACGAGGCCACGAGAGCGGTACCCAATAAGGCCACTTTCTTCGAGTATAGAAATCTTGTCACGAAATATGCGGCGGGCATGACGAGAATTCCCGCAACTAACGACGGCAACCGAAGCGCCCAAACTTCATTGCCGAAAAGCGACGCTGAAAAGTGGGCGAGCACAGAGTGGAACAAGTGATTGTTTGGATAGATCGTATCACGTAGTAACTCCCATAGAGGACGCAGCGCGTAGTGTACAAAGGTGTGTGCTTCGTCGTTGCGAATGGGCAGGTTGAAATAGTAATGAAGCCGCAAGGCCGTTCCGAAGATCACAATGAAACCCAGCGCAGAAATGTGACACTTATCAGTTTCGCGAAGGTATTGGGTTGCTGCATTGCGAAGGTCGCGCGCAAAATGAATGGGCGACGTGGCGACGCTTTGGGCGTACGGGGCCAGCCGTGAATCCGTCCATTCTCGAAACCTGAAAAGCATGGCGCAACATGCAAAGGACAGCGCGCTAAGAATCAGCAGACACGCAATGATCGCCGTGCGCAATCCGGGAGTCACAAAGCCAGCGGAACCGTCCTGCGCATATGCGTCCGCCGTGGCCCTCAGCGCGTCAAAGGAGATGGAGCACAGAAACAAAGACGCCACGAGCAGTGCCATTGATATTGCCAAGGCAAAGGCGATAATCAGTATGCGCCATCGCGCGGCTGAGGGATGGTCAGTCATTGATTTATCCGCTTAACTCCCCGGAATTAAGTCCAAGCTTAGAGAATCACTGGTATCATTAATCTAGCATGAAACAGTTATCTGAAGACACTTGCCCCTCTTGAGAGTAGTGAATCAAGCAGCATATTGCACCAGTGCGGAGAGCACGACTTCGTCCCGGAAGAAACGACTCAAATCCTTTGGGGTTCGCATATCGACTTTTCGGCCAAATTGCTCAGACAATTCCCGTTCCATTCGAACAACCTCGAACAAGGTGGGTATATGATCCGGATCGTACTCGAACAGGACATTCACATCGCTTTGCGGTCCGAAGCTGTCCTTGAGTATGGAGCCGAAAAGAGCCAATTTTGTGATGTGATGTTTTTGGCAGAAGGCCGTAATCTGTGTTTTGTCAATCTGTATTGGTAGTTCCATGCGCTCTGTTTCTCCAAGCTAAAAGCATGGGAAAAGTATAGCATATATGAATTGTGTATGTATCTCTTGGAGTTATGATTTGCGTCTCTGCGTGGGGCTGGGCCGCTAGGGACATTGGGTTTTGTGGGATGCTTTTGGAGTTCATGGACTGTATGGACGATATGGACTGTATGGACGATGTGGACGTATTGCGTTGGCGAGGTTTATTTCTTTTTTTTCTGCGCGTGGGGCTGGTGGGAATGTTGTTTACAGTATGGACGGGAGCACAGGTTGTGCTAATCAATAATCAATGAACTGGACATCGATCCATTTTCGTACGGAGTTGATTAGGGCAATTGACTCGGCTTTTGCTAAATCGGTTTTGGTTAGTACGGCTTCTTTGATTTGTCCTTGTTCGATTAGTTGTTTGCGCATTGTTCCGGCCAGTAGGCCGCTGCTGAGGGGTGGGGTTAGACGCTGACCGTCGATTTTGAGCACGACGTTGGCGATTGTGCTTTCGGTGATCTCGCCTCGGGAGTTCCAGAGTAGGACGTCGTCGCAATCCGGGCGGGATTCTTTTGCTCGGTCATAGAAGGCCCTGTTGGTTGTTTTGTGGTATAGGAAGACGTTGTTTTCGTCGATTGGTGTTTTTGCGAAACCCAGACTTTTCCGTTTCTTTCCGCTGCCAGTTCCGGGGATGGGTGCGGCTTCAACCTTAAACGATGAATCGCGTGACACCAACAAGCGAACTTTTGATGCGGCCGCGCCGAAAGATTCCTTTCTCTCGTTGAGGCTGGCCCTTATTGCCGGGACGTTCACGGAAAAGCCAAAGTACTCCGCGCTGGCCTTGAGACGTTCCATATGCTCGTCCAACAGGAAAAAGTCTCCATCAAACAGGATGGACTCAAGCAATTCGAATTCCGGCCATGACGCCGTCAAGAGAGCGGCCTTTGTTTTGCATTCCTCGTATTCCTTCTCAGTGTCTGATCCCCAAGTGATGCCGCCGCCGACGTTGTATAGGGCACTCCCTTGTTCTGAGTCCACGGTGACGGTTCGGATAGCTACGTTGAACTCCGCCGATTTGTCTGGCCGGATATATCCGATTGCACCGCAATATACACCACGTGGGGAAGCTTCCATTTCGCGTATTATTTGCATGGTGCGAATCTTTGGCGCGCCTGTTACGGAACCGGAAGGAAACAGCGCGGCAAGTATTTCTCCGACGGAGGCGGATGTGTGCGAGGTTATGGTAGAGGTCATCTGCCATACAGTGTCATAGCGCTCAACATCGAAGAGGCTTTTCACTTTTACCGAGCCTGTTTCGCTTATGCGGCCCATGTCGTTCCGCAAGAGGTCCACTATCATTACATTTTCCGCCTGGTCCTTTTCACTCTTTGCAAGTTCCGCGCGTAGAAGGGCGTCTTCCTCACTCCAGCGGCCGCGGTGCCTTGTGCCCTTCATAGGCTTGGTGGTAAGTTGGCCGCCTTCGAGCCGGAAAAACAGTTCCGGCGATGCGGACAGGATCTTAAATCTACCGGTGTCAATGAAGGCTGCATGGTCGACGCGTTGAGTGCGAAATAAATCGTAGAACCAGCTTAATGCATCCCCCTCGAAAGCCGCGTGCATTGGAAAAGTGTAGTTTACTTGGTAAGTGTCTCCGGCCGCGATAAGTTCCCGGATTCTTTCTATGGCCTTAAAGTAGCCGCATCTGCTTTGTTCATGTGCCCAATCGCCTACTTGATAAGCTTGGGGGCTTTCAGGAAGCTTAACTGGTTCCTTAATCATCTCTTCGTAAAACGAAAACCACAACAGTGGAACCGGGGCGGTCTTGTGCGTAACGAAGGCCGCGTCGAAGGCGCTTGCGGCTTCGTATGAAATATAACCCGCGGCATGAAGGCCCTTTGCCACCAACGACTCAGTCTCTTCGACGCATCGGGAGACCTCATCTACATTATTCGCGACTATAGTCCTGACAGGATTACAAAAGCGAAGCAGAGCTTCGCGAGACAAGAATATTATGTCGCCTGCGTTCGAGCTGTGCATCATTTCTGAATCAACTCACAATACCTGGTAATAGCCATGTTTGCAGCAGCCATTTAGCGTATACTTGACGCCACTTACAAAAGTCGTTCATTACACATTTCCCGTCTTTGCGAGCACCGCGCCGCCTTCGGCTGAGATTAACAAAACGACATAAAAACCTCGTCTTTGCGAGGCGCGACCAAAGGGAGCAACGAAGCAATCTGCTGCGGCGTAAAACGTTAGGCTTGGTAGATTGCTTCGTCGTTCCTCCTCGCAATGACGGGTTGAGAGATTCTTGTCGGCAGCGTCTTCGCAAAAAGAAGTTCCCCCGGAAAGCTGTTCAACCCGCCTTCGTTTCTATTCGCCCTTGCATCTGGCGAGTAATTTTTCGTTGATTCTGCTTTTTACCGTACGTCTGTCGATGTTCAATTTACTGGCGGTTTCCTGATAACTGCCTGTTTGAGAATAGACGATGGTGCAATATGCGCTCAGCAATTCCTCAGCACTAAGTTTTCCACCTTGAAGATCCTGGCTAAGTTCCTCGAACACATTTGTTGGCCTGGAACGCGGCGGGTGGTACTCCTTGCGCACGAGGATATTGCGTACGCACTGTTCGAGTTCGCGTACGTTGCCTGGCCATTGGTAATTAGCGCCAAGATTGTTGTCGATCCAGTCCTGGACTTCTTCGACCAACATGTCCGCTTCTTCGGGGCCGGCCACCCGGCGGGCCACGAAAGTTATGAGATTATGAAGATGGTCCTGAGATCCGCTGAGTTGTTCGCTCAACGACGGCGTGACTATCATGTCCGAGCAGAGCCTGTAGAAAAAGTCGTGGCGGAAATTGTGATTTCGCATTTCTTCGGCAACGTCCCTGTTCGTTGCCGCTATGATTTTCCCCCTGAACGCCCGGGTTTCGTTGTCGCCTATGCGCTGGAATGTTCGCATCTGGACCACGCGCAAGAGTTTTACCTGTATGGCCGGATCCAATTCGCCGACTTCGTCAAGAAAGACGCTGCCGTATGGACGGCATACTTCAAACCAACCTGACCGGTCCTGCAGCGCGCCCGTGAACGCGCCTCTGCGATGCCCGAAAAGTTCTGACTCGATGAGTGTCGGAGACAGGGCGGAAAGGTTCAATGGGTGGAAGAGTTTTGTGAAGGGATCGGAAAAAGTCTTTTTTTCGGGG
>SDBV01004322.1_pt1 | contig 20555 bp, 16 predicted proteins | sample 2277081 | NCBI WGS metagenome assembly SDBV01 (sample SAMN10402039, study PRJNA504765) | marine sediment metagenome | isolation source: marine sediment core GS10_PC15, 223 cmbsf | place: Arctic Ocean: Southern Knipovich Ridge | collected 2010 | reverse complement strand
CCAAGTAGCTACGAACTAAGATACAGCAAGAACAACCACACAGCCACCTGTAAGCATTTTTGAAACCAGTATTTCGAGACCCAGTTAGCGTCCCATTAAACCAGTTTCAATGATTTCGTGCCTGTGAATAAGGTCCATTTCATCGTCACCAAAACGAAGAATATCAGCATACTCAGAATAATTCATGAGCATTTTAAAAGGACGTAAATCCCATTTACCAATTTCGTTCATAGCTGTTATGATAGTACCCTTTGTTAAAGCTGTTGCCACGGTCGTGACAGGGTTAAGTCCAGAAGCAGTAGCACCTTCAATTGCATTGAAAGTATTCTGATCTTCGATAGCCATAAGGTCCAAACGTGCTCTTGTTTGAATCCTGTCCACCAGATTAAAACGCCTTGCTTTGATCTGGGAGAATCTAGCTTGTGGGTAAACGACGATTTCAAATGTAGGTACAGTAAAACGTTCACCTTCCTGAATTGCATCAGGAGCTTGTCCTCTCTTACCAACAACGTAAGCAGGGATCTTAATGTCTTTATCATAAATAGGATAAACACCCTGGGGTAATGGATCAACGACCAGAAGTTTACGACCAATTGCATAGTAATCAAGCTCAAAACGGATTGGGTTAGCCATAGAAGAGGCAAGAGCCATTCTTCCATCTTCGCTACCCAACGCCTGATTAATGAGATATTCTTTTTCTTCTGGGGTCATATCATTATAATTAAGATTATCAGACATGGTATAATTCCTCCTATAAAATTTTCGTTATATCTTTATTCACTATTATAATTGTAAATCAGTAACGATAACCATAAAATCATCGTTAGCTGCATTAGCAGGTGCTTCAACAACGATACCAACCGTTGGCTGTGCCCCATAAAGGGTAGCCGGGGTTAATTTACCTTTGTTTGCACCGCTTGGGATAACTGTTAACAGAGTCCCAACTGGATAAGCTTGACTAGTATCATAACAAGATTTAACTTTAAACTTGTTATTCTGACACAGATAGTAAAAAGAAACTTTTCCACTTCTTAATGTGTCGGTAAAAGAATCAGCGAAAATTCCAAATGGAGCAGTACCGTCAGAAAGATCGATAACCGTTGCTCCGCCTTCGGAAGCGAGCTGACAAACCATACCACCAGCAAAGCCAGTTGTAGGTTCACCATAAGGATCGTTTAAATCCAAATTCACAGAATCTCGCAATTCTTTAGTCGCATCAGAAACCAGTGTAGAAATTAAAGGATAACTGTCAATGTATCCATAACTTTCAAATACAGGTATAAGCATAGTATAATTCCTCCTATAAAAATTTTAATTATTTATTTTTTTTATTGTACTCATCAAACGCTTCACGCAGTTTAATGTGTTTTGGTTTTTGAGAAAAAATATCAGATAGCTTTTCTTTTAAACCACCTGGTTTAGATGCTGTTTGAAGAATCAAATGACTCACACCGGATTTAACTTTGCTCGCGTGTTTTTCAACTGCTGCTTCAACAACTTCATTTTTATTCTGTTCAACCATTTGTTCCATCATTGAATAAGAAAGATCATCCATCAGAGTCAATTTTTCAACAGTAGGTTCAAGGTCTTCGGCAGTAATCATGCTTTTAGATTGCATTTTACTAGCAAGTGTTAATGCCCTTTCGGCCTTGATTCTTAATGTCTGTTCTTCTTGAATACCATCTTTCTCTGATTCAACCTTTTCTAATTTAGCTGATAACTCTTTATTTTTCTCAGCCAATTTCTCAGCTTTTTTCCTATAAAGACTTATCCATTTTTTGCCATATGATTTAGCATCACCATCATACGCTCCTTTAAAAGCGTCATTCAGAACCTTTGGATCAGCTTTGGCTTCTTTTTTTTCTTTCTTTTCTTTATCCTTTTTATCTTCTTTATCTTCTTTATCCTTTTCCTCTTTCTCTTTTTTTTCTTCTTTTTCTTTTTTCTCTTCTTCTTCTTTGACTTCCTGTTTCTCTTTCTTCTCTTCTTTCTTTTCTTTTTTCTCGTCTATTTTTTTCTGCTCAGATTCAGACACAGCATCCTTTTCAATCAATGATGCGTGAACAGTCATTTTCAATTGACCATTAACTAATTCAGCAACTTGTTTAAAACCATTTTGTCTTATACGTGCTAATAATTCATGACCATATGCTTCACTAGAAAAAGTATCCCAATCATTATAAACTTCTTTACCAAAAGCGTTAGCACCAGAAAACTTCAATACTTCATTATCTAAACGATCCTTGATTGTCCAATAACTAGCCGACTTGGTTTGAGCCCTATTAAATTCAGCAGTCAGATCATCTTTCACAGGTGGCATAGGCATTTTAGGTGCTCCACCTTCTCCACCCATTTCCATTTCAGGTTTTTCAGGCTGATCTTCTTTGTCCTTCATAGGTGCCATAGGTTTCTTTTTCATAGGAAACTTTTTGTATTTACTGTCTTTGTCTTCCTTATCTTTTTTCTTATCGTCCTTCTTGTCTTCTTTTTTATCTTCTTTATCGCCCTTATCTTCTTCTTTCTTATCTTCTTCTTTTTCGTCTTTCTCGTCTTCTTTTTCTTCTTTCTTTTCGTCTTTCTTATCTTCTATGTCTTCCATAGCAATTCTTTTAATCTTTGCCATATCTTCATCAGATACTTTAGCTTCCTGACCAATTACCTGTTCTAACATCTGAATATCTTTTGAATATTCTTCGTCATTCTTTTTTAATTCTGTCAATGCTTGACGAATGTTAGTCTGTTGAGTCTTATCCATTTCTTCCATAGCTTTCTTTTTGAGACTCTCTGGTGCAGACCAAGCACTTAAATTAGCTTTTGCTAACAGATCATTTAAATTATTCTTTTGCTCACCAGTCTGTTCTGGTTTCATGAATTTCTCATAATCTTTATCAGGATCTTTTTCCTGTTTTGATTGTGGGTTATTCCATTGACTGTTCTCCATACCAGCTAACACTTCAATATCATTAGAAACTTTTGCTTGAAGTAATCTCAAACGATTTCTTTCATTCCTGAAAGTAGATTTCTTAGCCTGTGTAGCATTCAGTAACGATTCAATCTTTTTCATTTTCAGGAAAAGATTAGCTTTAACACCCTTACCAAAAGGTTTAAGGTCTTTCCAACCAAAAGGTCTTTCGGTATTAGATTCGTCCCTCGTATTATCTTGGACACGTTTTTCAATATCTTTATCAGGATCTGGCATGTTCATATCTTTCGGCATTGTTCCGCCAGGAAAATCCTTATTCTTGGTTTCTTTATCAGCAGCTTCTTTTCCGGCAAGTCCTCTATATTTACTCAATATATCTTTTGCATTAGAAGCTACCTTATCCAAATCAATAGTTTGATTAGAGCTGACCGCACGAAACTGATTTACACCAGTCGTTGCCATTTGTTCCATATCTTGGGCACCAACTGTGTACGAATCACCTTTAGACTTAATTTGAGAATTAGGCATAATAAAATTCCTCCTAGGATAATTCCTACCTATATGTATTTTCTGTCGTTTTTATATAGGATATTTTAGTTATTTTTTAAGAAAAAGTTCGTTTTTCTGCTTCTTTTTTTACTAAATCCATTAATTTAGCATATTCTGTTATGTCATTGCATACAATGTTAGCATCATTCATAGCTTTTACAATTGCATTATACATAACACCTGCATTATCTGATAATGACATATGTGCAACTCTTTCAAGTAATTTAGCATCACGATCGGCAGGAACATCTACCCAGCTTAATTCTATGAAATTAACTTCTCTATTATCTTCATAGACAGGTCTATAATCACCTTGATGCCATATCTTCTGACCTTTTTGATATTTGATATGATCACAATTATGTACAGCTAATCCATTTGCAACATAAGTCCCATCTTCGGTTTCTAGATTATAAACAGTTCCATTATAATATATTTGATGAATATTAGTAATTTTACCTATTTGCTGTTTACCATTAGCAAATTTATTAATTTTTAAGTTATCATTAACTTTATTAGATAAAAATTTAGACGATAACGAATATATATTAGTTTTATTTGTTCTATTACCTGGTCCACCTACATTGTCATATTCGGCCATATAACTTTCGTAGCCTAACTTTGATAGAGACAATGAAACTTGATTAATTAAATTTTTTGATGCTGATCGTAATATCGTTAAAACTTGTAAAGAATTTTCTTTGTTGTCATAATAACAACCATCACCATCATATAAACCAATTAAATATGCTTTTATAATATTTTTATCAAGTGTGTATAAAATCTGTTTTGGTATCGTCTTTAAATGAGCATATTCACCACATAAATTATAAAATATATTAGCAATTTCCATAGAATGAATTCTACAACTAACTGCTTTACTGTTCTTAACATTATATATCTTTAATTCTTTTTTAAAGACCTTATGAAAAAAATCAGATAATCTATTTTGATATTCTACTTCATCTTCATGTAATGAAAATTGAATACTATTATATTCACCCTTTTTGTTTTTAGAATAACTTCCTTCTGCTGAAAACAATCCTAAAATCCATGCATATTCTTCATCTAAATGCATATCTACTAAATCTTGACGATGAATACTTGGTGCAAAAATCAAGTCGTTTACTTTTAAGTTTTCAGCTTCCATAAATGTTGGTTTAAATGGATCTTTACGACAATGCTGACAATAATCAGAACCTTCATTAAAACATGAAAAACTATTTTTAACTTGTTGATTAATAACCTTGTAATGACAAATACTGTTTTCTAATGGTACAGATAATATTGGATGATTTTTTGTACATTTTGTTTCAAAACCATTAATATTATTTTTAAATACAACAATATTATCATTATATGATCTAGTAAATGATTTAATAACTTTTGTTGAATTACCATCGGCACTTAATACATATTCACCTTCTTGTACATCTGCAATAGATTTTAAAGTTCCATCATGCATCGTGATTAATGTTTCTGGTAGAAAACAATATTGAGCTTCGGTACTCGCTTTATTACCGCAAACTGAACAAATACTGTATCCACATAAACAATTATGTACAGCCATATTATTAGCTACATAAGAATTATCATCTTCTACCTCAAAATTATATACCAAATCATCATACTTCTCTTTTTCAATCTTGGTGATAGGTGCAATTAAATAATTCTTGTAAATAAATCTACGTTTCGTATAGTTATTTGTGGTCTTTTCTGGTTCTTTAATCATCGCTACTTTTTGTAATTTTTCATTATAGTAAGTACCAATATTAATTTGATACTGTATTCCATCTTTAATCTTTCGATCTCTATTCCTCACAATAGTTCTATGATACCCTATAATATCATTACGTAACAACATTAAATATAATTGTTGACTTAATATTTGTGATGCCGTAGACATATGAATAGTTGCATTATGATACTTTGTTTTAATACTACATCCATCGCCATTTATATATGCACCCAATAATTCCAACTGAATTTCAGGAGACCATTCTAAAACAGATTGATCTAATTTTTTATATTTAGCATATTCCCCACATAAAAAGTGAATTTGTTTAGCTAAATCCTGATCAAAGATACTAATGTCAACAACCATATCTCTACCACTTTTCTTTGATCCATTATGTAAGTGTACATCATTATCATTAGTTTTAAATATATTTAATAACTTCACTACTTCATTAATAAAATCAGTTTCCTTTTTATTAAAACAAAATGATAATCCAGCTGGAAGACCTTTTTTTGTTTTAATACAAGAACCTTCACTTAAATAATAACCCAATAATCTTGCGAAATCCTTTGTAGCATATTCTGGATTATTCACTTCTTTTGAAAACGGGAATGCTGCCCAATCACCAACTTCCAAATTTTCTGTTTCAATAAAATCAAACACATATTCTTTATTAATATGTTCACATGCTTTATCCGTATCTTCACCCTTTAAATTCAAATATTTACAATATGTTTTGATTTTATCCTGTGGTGTACATTTACATACTTTCGATGTTTTTCTTCTTGTGCATTTAAATTGATCTTTCGTTATTACCCACATTGGATGTTCATTAGTAATCCATAATGGATCTTGTATTCCCATTACATGAATCTTATAAATATCATCCGTATATTGTCTGATTTGCAGATTCTTCACTTCTTTTGCATTACCCAAATGAGTAACAATCTTTTGTCCAACTTTTAAATTTTCAATTGGTACAGAGTATCCGTCTGGTAACGAAATCATTGTCCCAGCCTTTACGCATCCCATACTAACACTATCTATATAACCAGCATCGATACCACGAACTAAATCTGGATCTTTCTTTGTATCAACTGCTAATAGTGCTTCAATGAATTTACCCTCATAATTAGGTGCAACATCTAATACTAAACCAACGGCCTTTGTAACATCGTCATTATCGTGATTCTTATAGTTACCACGTCCAACGAATGTAGTATAGACTGGTTTATCTAAAGATGAATCAATACGTAACAATTCAGGTTGTGTTGGATCTTCTCTTGATCCCCAACCCCAATAGTCACCATTATCATTTGGAATATCACCGTGCATGGCAATAACCCTATAATATTTAAATTCTGGATCATATGGGCCAATTTTAATTGCGTGTGCCGTTTTATAGTTATCATATAACATTTGATACCTATCTGGAAAATCATCAACATCAATCCATGCAGACGCTGATTTCTGTAAGAAGGGTTTCGTTTCTTGATTAATTGGTGTAATCGATGCATGTCTAGTAATCGCTTGTTTATAGAACATTATTCCTTCTCCTTTTCTGCTTTTTTGGGTTCGACTTGTTCTTTAGCTTCTTTCATTTTATTGGCTACTTTAATTAATTCTTCTTCATCTTTAATTGCTATAACTTTTGTTTTCTGTTGATTAGTTTTAAAAAACATATTAATACCTCCGTATTTTTATACACCTGGCACTGGTGGTAATGTTCCTTCACCGCCTCCACCTATCGGTGGCGTTCCACCTACTGGGGGTAGAGGCCCTCCTACTGGTGGTGCCCCAGGAACTTTGGGTGCTGGTGGCATTCCCCCTCCACCGCCTCCACCTATCGGTGGCACTGCTGCTGGTGGTTGACCAGTCACAGGTAAAGTCATTTGTTGACCCGGGGCTGCTGGCTTAGTATTAAACACAGCGTCATCCTTGGATTCACTTTGAATCATATCTTTTTCTTTATCATAATCCACACCAATGTGTGCCATAAGTGTATGCTTACTAATTAATCCTTTCTGTTGTAATCCCTGTAAGACCTGCTTCAATTGTGCATCGTCCTGTAATTTATCTAATTCCCATTCTACATCGGGAATAATTAATTTCTTATTTCCTTCGGAATCTGTTTCATAAAAACCTTGTACTTCTGCAACTGGTTTATATACAAACTCCTTAATAAAACTCGATAACATTTTCTGAAATCTCCTATATTTATTAACCATTACCCTTAATGATACAGATGCATTTGCAAACGTCATTCCTTGATTCGTTAATACTGCATCAGATATTTCAAGGCCTCTCATAAGTTCCTGGTCTATCCACTGGTATTCCGCATTAAGAGGCATCACATGTCCAGCACTAGCAATATAATCTGCTGAAATATAATGATGCCATACCAACCATGAATTACTATCAGCATCTGCCGCCCTTATTGCTTCTTCTACGGCGTCCAATATTTCAGCTGTTGGTTCATGATCTTTATCCCCAACCTTAACTAACTTAATTGGTTTCCAATGTCTTTTAGCAATAGCAAACTGTGCGTTTCTTAAAAGATCTTTATAAATCAATACTTTAAATACAGACATTAACATAGGTGTCCCATATACTTCGTATTGAGATGCTTTCCTGGCTAATAAAGTAACCTGAGGAAATTCCACATCACCTTTTTCTGTTTCTATAACCAACGAGCTTAATGGTATTTTTTGTCCTTTATTTACATATGCAATTATATTAGGATCTAACTGATCATATAAGTGCCTAGGCTTTTTATTTGTAACAATCCTTTTGAGTCCTTCGTCTGGGTCCAATTTTAATAAAGGTTTATCACTAAACAATGTTTTTTCTATTTCCACGTAATCCGGGTTTAGAGTAATAAATCTATCCCATCTACCATCACCTTCATTCCATATTCCAAATGGTACAACTTGTCCTAACTTATACCACTCCAAGGCAACAAATGATAAGAATTCAGGTAACTTAACAATATCAAAAGCAAACTCATCAAAGTATTTTTTAACGCGTTCGTCTTTACAAATATTCCTAAATCCATTAATACAAAATTCAGCATGGAAATTGATTGCTGCTGCAACCATGGGATCGGTATTATGAACTATTACACCGTCGGCAACAAAAGAATTATAATCCCCTTCTACATTTAAATTATAAATCAGTCCTTTATAAGCTTCTTTTTCTGTTTTTGTAATTTTTTGTCCTATAAATTCGTTAACACAAAATGTATGTTCAATTCTCTTTTTCTTCTTATTAAAATTAAACTTGCTATATTTAGAAATAATATCACCAAACTTTGCTGGTATCCTTAATATATATTTCCATCCTTGTACTTCATTATTCCAATATTGATATATTCTAGCAGTAATGCCATTTCTAATACAAATCTGTTGCATTTGTGAAACAAGCTTTTTAGAAACTGTTGTAGCTATAATGGTTTTGGTAGATTTATCTATTGACCCATCACCATCTAAATATGATCCTAAAATAATCATTTGTTTTTGTGGAGGTAATAGCATCATTTCCTGTGACAATGTTTTATAATGTGAATATTCACCTGCGTGTTTAATAACATCGTCTACACCATGATTGCCAACATATATTCTGACTTCAAGACTATCCCCACGTGGGACGTCATAAAAATAACAATCTTTACCATATATACTATTACATAATGCATTAATGTTTTTTCCTAATGTTTTCCTTTCTTTTTTAGAAATGGAAAACCTAATTCCAATATTTCTGCCATGTTTTTTATATATACATCCTTCTGCCAAATAATAACCCAATAATCGCAACCATTCATCTGTATAAACACATTCTATTTCACCCTTCATAACAGGTGTTAATATTACGTCATTAATTTTTAAATCTTTTGCATGTATATATCTTGTTTTAAATTCAACGTCTTTTTTAGAACAATTTTTACATATCGCTAAATGTTTTTTACAAACAGTATTATCTTTTTTATGCTTGATACATTTTATTTCTTCAAACGGTATTGCTAAAAACGGGTGTTGTTTGGTGGCACAAATTGTTTTCTGTATACCCTTTGCATTTATTAAATATATATCATCTTCTATTTCTTTTTTGAAAATTTCATTGATATTACTTGCCGTTCCGTTTTCTGTAATGACCGTATCATTCTTGTCAATGTTTTGAATTTCTTTTGTAGTTCCGTCCGATAAAAGTACACGTGTGTCTGGTGTTAAACACCTATACCAATGACGACAATATTGAAAAATCTCCCTTGTCTTGGTTGGGAGCATTAATGTCGATTCTTGAAATAATGGATGATAGAAATCGGCTTGCCCCTGGGTAACTACGGCACGAGCATGCTTCTTTAAACGATCTGGTTCATCTGTGGCCTTATTTGTTGGTATGCTAGTATTTTTCTTTAAACCAGCATTACCTCCAGCAACACTCTTATACGGTTTCTGTTGTTTGATGTTCGTTGGTGGCATCTATCTTCTCCAAAAGTTTAGTTTGCATTTTCTCGTTTATAGTATTGATGGTACGTAAATGAAGTATTAACTCTTCATCTATATCTACAAAGTTTAATAACTCGTAGACCCCATTTTCAATAATCTTTGTTGCATTACCTATTTGATATAAATTCTGTAATACAAATTGTTTTTCATATGATGTCATTGGTTACCCCTTGTTTAAACTATCCTTCCATTTCCTTTTTAATATCATCATAGTCACACATTTTTTTAATATAATCTAAATGATCTATTAATACGTAATCACCTAATGCACTTATTAATGATTCAAGCATTTCACCCTTGTCGCCTGCAAAACATACTTCTAATACGTCTTCATATATTTCATATGCTTCTCCTGATACTGCTTTCTTTTTTATATTAGACTGTTGTTGTACTAATTCTTGATACGAGGGTGCATTTAAAACTTCATTAACAAGTTGCATTTCCTGTTCTGAAATTTCATCAAACGATAAAACATCTTGTGGATTTTGTAAATTTACCAATTGTCGATTGTTCTCATCAATTTGATATTTTTGGTTCCGTATCGTAAGCACACTCATACCACCATTTTGATCAGAAACTTCTAAAGGAATGTTTTCTAATTCCTGTTTTAAAACATCACTAACATCACTTGATTTTTTCATAATAACTTTATCCATATTAGAACTCCTTTTATTTGCCCTTGTATCAAACATCCATTCATAACCACGATGATAATCATCTATATCATGATTGTCGATGTTCTGTATTAGATTTCTGCCGTATTCATTTTCCATTTTAAATGGTTGTTTCACCCTTATTTTTTTTTCTTTGTCTTCCCTTCCCTTTTCTTTTAAATCATCATCTTGAAATGATCTTTTAGTACCGTGATCTTTAGCAAGTTCTTCACTTAATACTTCGCTTTGTTTGATAATCTTGTCATTCAATCCTGCATACATATCAATCAACTTATCAACTTGTCCACTATCACCAGTTTGATTCATATGGTCTACGGCCTGATCTACTTCTTCTTGATGTTCTCGATAGAAATCATTAAGATCTTCTAATGGTTTAGATATAGGACCGACGGATTCAATAGCTTCTGCAAACTTTTCAAAACCTGTTTGTTCGGTTAACAATAATAATCCGCCTTTATTAGCAACTTTTTTCATTTTAATTTCTCCTTATACATTGGCTGTAAGTCTTTTTCTAAAAGAATCTGATTCTTCTTGATTAAATGATTGTATATCCTCATACAAGTCATTAAACAATTTTAAGTCACTACCAATTACTTCACGTACCCAACTAATATTCCCATTGATATAACTTTCTGCCAATTCTTCAACAATATCTAATTCTTCATCAGGATATGCTTTTTTACTGATTCCTTTTTTATTAGATGCTTCTTCTTCTAATTCTTCTGATTCTTCTGATTCACCTTCGTCTTGTATATCAGATTTATATTCATTAATTTTTTCTTCAACAGCTTGTGCAATATCTCCTACGCTTGCTTCTTCTACCGAAAAATCACCTACGTTAAAGAAATCAATTTCCGTTCCACTCTTATCATAAATATGAATTCCATGTCCACCATGCCAAGCGAATGTAACATCTTCTTCTGGACAATATTTAACATACTTAGCACCATCCAATTGTTCTGCTAAACTTGCTTTCTTATTCATAATAACCTGAAATCCTTTTTTTATTTCGACCTGATCCATTCTATGAATCCTCCTTAATAATATTTTCTTCGTTTATCAATTACATCTAATAATACTACAATGAGGGCTAACGAACCTAATCCTATTGCCCATTCCAAGTTTAATATACCTATCGCAACTATTATAAAATATACTGTTATTATACATAATCTTTTTAAAACATGCATTTTACGACCAGCCAGGAACTGTGGTGTTAAAAGGCCCACCAAATGAGTTATCAGTTCCCACACCCTTAAAGGTGTTACGCTGTTCTTGCATTCCTTCAAATCTATTTTCATTGATTCCATCTGGTTCATTATGGAATCTACGTCTTTTTCTTTTTAAATGTTCTTGTAATTGCGATTCTTCTTCTTCTTGATTTTCAATAGGGATTTCTGGATCAACCAAATACATATTATCCGCAGTCTTAATATCTTTATTACTTAATTTAATACTAGCCTTTTTCCTATCATCATCTTCTGTTGCTTTTTTTATAATAACCTTATTCATAATTCGGCTTCCTACTTCTTATCCTTTTTGTTTGTCTTTTTATTATGTTCATAAATAGGATCTATATCTTTATTTGGTTGAAGTTCATTTTCTTTAAACTTCATATCCTTGAATACTAATTGTTTTGTGCTCTTGGGTTTATGATCTAATGTTTGCATGCTAACATTACATTTGTCACAGATTGCCTTGTTACCCTTCTGAACAAAGTCTGCTGGGGTAACATCTTTTTCTGTTCCGCACTTTGGACATTTAACTGTATAGTATGGGTGTGTTGTTCCACCATCTGCTTTCTTTTTCAAGGAAGCTTCTTTAACACTATCAAACATTTCATATGCTTGATCAAGCAATATACTGTCTAGGCTCGATTTAGCAAACATACCCAACATTTCATTAGTTATTTCACGTTCATCTAAATACTTCTTTAATTCTGTATTTTGAAATACATCAATGCCATGACCAAGAACCTGACCCATCATTAACAACCAAACGGTTTCATCTGCTATTTCTACCATTTCCTCAACAGATCCTTTACCTTGCATTTTTTGATCTATACTACCAATCACATTTTCAATTTCATTTTCAACTGGTTCGGCATATGATTCAAAAGCTATTGTAGGATATTCTTTTTCATAAAATGGACTTTCGGGATCATCCCTTTGAGAATCAATAGTAAAATCTAAAAGACTAACTGCTGCATCATAAATTGCTTCACCAAGTGTTTCTGCATATGCCTTCTTTGAAATGTTTTTATCTTTACTAGACAACATCACTTCTTTCTTCTTTTCTTCTAATCGTTTTTCCATTGCCGGTAAACCTTTCTTGTCATCATAGTAATCAGTGTGTTCGTCCAAATGATCTTCGGTAATATCTTTTGCCATATCGTCTAACGTTGTATCTAACTTGCCATCCTCTTCAACGTCCTTCTTTATTTCTTTGTATGTTGGTTCGTGTTCTTTTTCTATTTTTGTGCCTTGTTCTATATCATCTTCATCCATGGCTTTTCTTTTTAAACCTTTTTCGTTCTTTGAATATATCTCCTGCTTTGCCTCAACATAGCCATCATTGGTTAATTCTTGCACAAATTCATTAAGGGACGTTTGGTTTCTAAAAATCTCGATATCATAAAATGGACTCCCATCTGGATGAGTCTTAACACCATCATGAAAATTAACAACATACTTTGACCTACCAATACCTTCTTGAATATTAAACTTCTTTGTTCCGTCGTCCTGGGCCAATTTTATATTTGCTTTTCTTTTTAATTTTTTTTCTGCTGTTATATCTGAAATATCATGTGGATCATAAATGAGTGTAAAATCACCTACGTGTGTCATTTTCTTTGCTTCTAATTCTTCGTTTTTCTCCCTCAATTCATCTTCGGATAAATCAAAGTTCGAATTAATAAAATCCATCGTTTGATCTATCGTTGGAAACTTCTCAATATATTTTGCATGTTTGGTTAAGTCTTTTTCTTTTTTAACATCTGCGGTATTAATTGACGGATAAAATTCACCCTCATTGGTAATAACACCATCATAATCTCCAACTATTTCATCAAGATATCTTAATACATGTTGTGGATTAGTATGATCAAAATTACTTGGGTCAACCTTAAAAGCAAACTCGTCTTGATTATGTTCAACATCATAAATCATATTTTTAACGTCTTCACTTGTCATATACCTCATATCATAAAATCTTGCGTTACCGATTGATTTATCAACTTTTGGTTCATCAATTTCTGGATATTGCTCTTTAATATCATTAACGTTCTGAGCATTTTTCTTAATATTAACTCTTTTACTTGCCTCTACATTATCCTTGTAAATTTCATTCATTATCACATGTTCATATTCATCAACAGTATTCTGATCCAATGAATTATCTGCCGACCAAGATCTAATTCGTCCTGACCGTTCATCACTTGAAATAATACCATCGTACTCTATTTCATGTTCTTCACCTTCGTGTTCTATATATACTGATCCTGATATATTTTTTGACCAATATCCTTTTTTCTTCATGGCTTTCGTCTGCATATAAGTTGTTTGATTAACAAGATCAGAACCACGGTGTTCAAAGAAATCAGCCAATTCATCCTTATCTTCTTTAGTCATTTTATCCATTTCTTCTTTGGTGAATGCATTAATACATGTTGAACATCTTCCAAAGAAACCTGTTTGGCCGTCTACTGTTACATCAGTATTAAACCATAAGCAATATCGACAACGATCTGTATCATTTGGATAACCATCTTTCGCCTTTCTTTTTAAATCTGATTTTTTCACACTAGCCAATATCGCACCTAACTCCTGTGCAATCTCAATTGGTTGAAGCATTTGAATATGATTTGTAATAACATCAACCCATTCCTGCCCTTTCGCTTTAACCTGTTCCCAATTCCTACTAACCCATTCTTTGGCTTGTTCTATATTATCTGCCCCTATTAATTTATGCAGTGTTTCCTGAAATGTTGTATACCATTCCTGCAATCCTGCTGTTTTGTCCATATTTGACAATACGACTCCATAGGGTTTATGGGTTTTTGGGGATTCCATGGGGTTAACCCGATTTGACTTTTTATGCTTAAAATCTTCAATCTGCTTTAGCCTTTTCTGTGCTTCCTTTTCAGTATCATATGTGCCCATGTTCTTTCCCTTTTCGGATTGAACTTGCCATTTACCATTATCTAATTCAACTATTTTACTTTGCTTGATAAAGTCGGCCTTTTTTTCTATTGTCCTTTTAATCATTCTGCCAATAGCAACGCCCGGAACACCTGCTTCACTTGAAGCCCATTCGCCCCATCTCAGGACTGATTCATTAACTTTAGCTTGATCCCAACCTAATCCAGTAACTGTTTCTTTTACTTTCTGTAAGAACTGTTGGACTACTGGCAGTGCTTGATTTACTTGGCCTTTAACTGTTTCTATTGAACTTAAAAACCAATCCTTTAGATCATCCATAACCCCGGCGAACTTATCCATTTTATCGTTAGTTGCAGCCATAGCTGGAAGTGCTTCTTCTGGTAACTCCATATATTCTTCCTGCTCTTCAACCGGTGCTTCTTCTATTCCCATTGCTAATTCGTTATCTAAATCAGCTAATTCGTTATTAAAAACTTTTACTTCATTAACGAAATCGTTCATTTTATCGCTATATACGTCAATTATTTCAATAATATCATCAGCTTTATCTGCTATTCTACGCATAGATTTCTGTTGCATTTTCTTAGGTTCAGGGTAAAGTGCAATCGTATCTACAACAGTCTTACTGAAACCGACAAGAATCTTTTCTGACTGATCACGTAATTCTGCAATCTTGTCGCCACCGAGTGCAACCATCTGTGCAAGCAACTGTTCCTTTTTAATTTGTTTGGGAGTTAATTGTTCGTATTTATCAAAATGCACAATTATGACTCCCTTGTATACATTAAATGAATCTCTGGGAAGATCTATAATACCCATTGCCTTTATATCTTGTTGTAATTCTTGTAACTTCTGCGTAATTTGACTTTGCTTTTCATCAAATGGATTTAAAATTTTTCTTCTTTTATCCTGTAACATAGCAAGTTGTTCATCAACTTCTTGAACAGCTATCTGTCCCGAACGACTTGAATTTTCTAAATCACCTTGAATGGTATCAATATTATCTAAAACTTTCATCATAGATTCATGAACTAAATTAGAATATTTTTCACCCTTTGATGGTTCTTCAATATAGCTAGGTCTTTTCTTAAAAACCTGCATTTGTGGTTCAAGTCTTTTTGGATATTCTTCCTGGGATTCTTTTGCGAAGCCAACTCCTTCGGAATTCTTTCTTAACTTTTGAACATACTTCGCTTTCTTTTTCAGAAGGAATTCATCAATCCTGGAAAACAATGTATGATTGTTTAACGTTGCTCGATCTTCAAGAGTAACATGTTTTAATAAGTCACCGAACTCTTCTGAATTTAAAGTATAACCTTCTTGATTTTCAACTTGGTTTAGTAATCCAAGAAAACTATCTTCCTGTGCCTTCTTAACTGGTAGCAAGGTATTCAAAGACTTCGTGTTATTTTCTTTTAACAACCTCGGATTAAAATGAATCTTGTCGCCTTTGGGACTCCATTTTCCTTGTGTCAATTTGTCTTTTAAACTCTGTGCTATTTTATTTAATGCTCCCGAAAACTTAACCATGATTTTCCTCCTGGGAATTTTCAATCCTGTCTAATTCTTTATTAATTAATTCTAGTTGTCCATAAAAACCAATATGTTCAAATAGGTCACCATTATTACGAATGACTCTTTCTGTAATTTGATCTACATCAACTTTCAATTGCTGCATCCTTTCTTTAACTTCTTCACATAAAAAATGCAAAGATTTTTTACGTACCATTTTATCTTATAAGTTGCCAACGTCAACATCTGCATCGTTGAACTTATTCCCTTCCGGATATTTATCACCTATATTACTTGGCGATACATCATACCGTTCACTTTTTTGTGGGTTATTTCGTCTATTATATTCTCGTTCGTTTAACCAATCAAAACTTCTATCTTGTCTTGGTGCATTAACCTTTGGATCTGATGCTTGTTTACGATAATTCAAACCCCAGGCTTCACGCCAATCTTCCATCATCTCATCAAAAGAAACATCTTCAAGGGCATATTTTTTATAGATATCTTCATCACCTTTATTAATTGCCATTTCAAGGGTTCCTTGTTCTTTATCTAATTTGAAACCAAATCTATCAACAGGATCAAACTGTCCAACAAAGATATTCTCTTCTTCATAATCGCCGATTTCTTTTAAATCGAGTTGTTCTATGAAGTCATTCATTAAATTAGAATCCTTTTTCAATTTAGCTTCGACCTTATTAAATCTATAGAGGCCTTGACTATCAGATGGTTTCGGTGCATAACCAAAATATCTAAAAGGCACACAACCCTGATTGACTTTATTATCACCGTCTGGATATGGTGTAGACACGTTCCATATGTCAGTATCCCATTTATCACACCAAAGTTTGCCCAAGTGATCCTCTTCATTAAGATATTTACATCCTTGACAATCTTCAATAACACGATGTCTTGCAATTTTCTGCATCCATAATCTGTTATTCAATTTTTCGGCGATCTTTGGAATATCTCTTTCATCCATTACGTATAAGAAATCTTTATCAACCGTAATATTTGTAATACCTAATTCTTTCTGTAAGGCCACACAAATTTTTGCTAACTGTTTCTTACATGAAATTTTATTTAAAACTTCTTTTAATGGAATTTTATTTCCAATCTGTTTTATTGTGGATTCTTTAATCATTTTGTGCTCCGATTATGATTGAAATCTAGTTTCATTTGGTTCATTAGTTGACATATCGTTATGTTCTCTATTATTAGTCCCAGCTGGAACTGGTGAATCTTGCTGATATTCATCCATTTCTTTTTTATCAACTGATTTATGATGTGTCTTTTTTTTACCTGGTTGCTTAAAATCTTCATCCATTTCATGATCCATTTGTTCATCTATCTCTTCTGCTTTTTTCTTTATATTTGCTTCTTTAATACCTTCTCGCTCTATCACAATTTCTTTAAATTTATTCTTTAATTCTTCTGAAATTTGCTCTGGATGATCAAAGCCAAATTCACCGTCACCATAATAAATAGGATATTCAGATAAATTTCCATCATTATACCAAATGAAATATTTAGTTCCACGTAAAGAAGGGTCATATCCTATTTTGTTTCCTTTTTCATCTTCATATAAAATTTCATGTTCTGCTTTTTTATTTATGTTAGCCTGTGTTGGTGAAATAACCTGGATATTTTCGTATCCTTGTTGTCTATATTGTTCTGATAGTGCATTTGCATCTTCCCACGATAAGTCTTCTTTATTTACTTTGGTACCATCTACTATAACAGAATATATTGATTCTTGATATTTTGGATCATTTTGACTTTCCATTACTCCTTGTTCAATATCTGACAAATCAATTTCTATATTATTTAACGAATTTGCTTCATCAAAACCTTCTGCTTTTTTATTTATTTTGTTTTTCGCTTTAATATTTCTTAATACCCGATCAACAGTTGTACTTGCTTCCGGAAAGAAATACATATTAATACTGCCATGACATTTATCTAAAATATTGTCTACACATTTGCAGACATCATCATACTTTTTATAATTTATTTTATGGTTCCTTTCTAAACCACGTCTTTCATTTTCATCTTCACGTCCACGAACTTCGCTACCAAACATATCTCTTATTGACCATAACTTTTGAAATTCATTATAATCATCATCATCCATAAATTTCTTTGCATGGAATAATGGATTCTTTGCTGTGATTAATTTTTGTTTTGCTTCTTTATGTAAATCAACTTTTTTGCTTGCCTGTTGTTCTAATTGTTCTGATTGTTCTGCAACGTCGTCTTCTGCGTTAGAATATTTATTAAGAATTTCTAACGTTTTACCGTCATTTAAAGAAGATTTCTTAAATATTGTAGTACGTTTCATAGAAGCAGAGGTTGGTTCATCACCTGGATTAAACCAAACTGCTTCATCAGATCTATTGTCGTCAATTGTATATTTAATTTGAGACAAGAAGTTCTGAACACCTTCCTGATCAAAAGCATATTTCCTATTTAAATTATCATACATAGCGTCTATTTCTTTTAACTGTCCACCACCAACAGGAACTTTAACTGTTGCTGTATGTTTAACACCATTGGGATCTAAAAATTCCACCATGAAATTTATATTACCTTCCCATAATGTATTGAATGCATTATGCCATTTTCTATTTTCAAGACTTTCATACTTAACTGCAACAACCGGCATTTTCAACTTTCCTAAATCTTTTTCAATCTTTTTCAAAGCTGATCCAACAATATTAAAAGCATCCTGAATCTTTCCATATCCACGACCAATTGGACGATATTCATTATTTTGTTCAACACTTTGATTCATAATGTCAGATAAATTTATTTCGGACTGGTCCGTGAAATCTTGCATTTCATGATAATCAACACGAACCTCGTCCCCTTCTGCTATTACAACTTTAGCGATTCTACTTTTTTGATCTAATTCTTTAATAGTTGCCAAAACGTTTTTAAACCTTTGACTATAAAGAACAACTTTGTCACCTTCTTTATAATTTTCATTTTCTACATAATTTGCAATTTTCGGCTTCATTTATTCACTCCTATCTTAACCCTTGTTTTTGTAAAAACAAAAGTATTTAGCGGAATCTACTTTAGTTTCTATAATTTTGTAGTTAATTTCAAGGGCTTTTACATAGTCCCAATTTCTATAACCTAACAACATTTGATTAAATTCTCTATAAAACCAAAACTTGGATAAGGCAACAATCAATAAGCCACCCGGCTTAATCACCCTTTCAACTTCAAACAAACTATTATGATTATTTCCGTATCCAAACTTATTTCCAATTGTAAGGATCAAATCAAACGCATTTGGACTAATAGTTAAATTATTCGGATTGCATGTAATATCAACCGAAACATTCTGTCCGTTTCTTTCATATGACGCTGACGTATCTATACTTTTATAATTAACCCATTCGGGTCTAACATCATTAAAATAGGATTCTTTGGCAAACATATCCAATGTTTCCATTTTATAATCGTCAACTTTAATGCTATTGTCTAAATCCTCAACAAGTTTTTCATAAATCTTTAATCCTAAATCCTTTTCATTTACATCGTCAATGGTATACGATACAATTTTTACATTTTTATTAAATTCCAACATAGTTCAATCTCCTTGTGAAACAGTTTCAACCTGACCATTAAAAGTATCAATTTCTCTAACCAATTGTTCTGCGATGGGGTCTGTCCGTTTACGTAGTATTTCAGCATCGAAAGCATATTCATCACTCATAATATTGTTGAAATATTCTTCTTTTTTCATATTCATTAAGTTAGGGTCATTTGCCGAATAGTCAATTATTTTTTTCAAGATTTGTGGATTTTCTGCATAATACATATTCATCAAATCTTGTTGCAAATCATCTGATTGTTTTTTAGGTAAAAAATTAAAAAGTTCAATCGGCAAATCAATCTTCTTTGAATATGGTATTTTTATATTTATGTTATCCATTTTAAACCTCTTATATTGATGTAAGTTTTATACTTTGTTGTTGTTGATCAATTCCTTGTGGTTCTGTTGGTTGAATCATTTTCTCGTTAGAATCTTCCATTTTTTCTTCTTTGGTTTTTTCGTTTTCTATATTTTCATTTTCTGCTAATTCTTCTATTCTTGCCAAAAGATCTTCTGTCAATATATCTTTATCCTTCAACTCGTCTAATTCTTTAATTAATTTTTTATATTCATCTTCTGAGATTTGATCATCTTCTAATGCATCGGATAACTTTTCAACAATCTTTTCATAAAAATCAGAAGTTGCTTCGTCTAAATCAATAGCTTCATTTAATACTTCCTTTGCAGATTCTTCCCATATTTGACTTTTCAATTCATCTGTTTTGATTTCTTCTGATTCAATTTCTTCAACAATATTTTTTTCAGAAACTTCATCGTCTTTCGAAATATCAACTTCAACTTCTTTTTCTATTTCACTTGATTTGGAATCCATAGCATCCTTATCAACACTTGCCGTAGAAGGAATGAATTTTTCATCTTGTGCTTGT
>SDBV01004321.1_pt1 | contig 20558 bp, 16 predicted proteins | sample 2277081 | NCBI WGS metagenome assembly SDBV01 (sample SAMN10402039, study PRJNA504765) | marine sediment metagenome | isolation source: marine sediment core GS10_PC15, 223 cmbsf | place: Arctic Ocean: Southern Knipovich Ridge | collected 2010 | reverse complement strand
CGGGAACATCCGAACCCCGCAAAGAGATGATATAAGGCGTATGCATATAATCGCGATAGCAAAGAAAAGCCGTTGGAAATCCGAAAAACGAATGAACAAGATCGTAATCGGTTGCGCTTTTCAGCCCCCTGTACACTGATCTGGCCCTAAAGAGCCATTCGAGAACCTCTACCTTCCTCCAGTAATGGGGGTTCTTTTTGTGGATGCCTACTTTATAGATAGTGATGTTGTCTGCTAACTGATAGCTGTTAAAACCAGGCTCCGGTGCAGAGGTCAAAACATCTATCTGCAGGTCATCCATGCCCGAAAACTCTTTCAGCAGGCAAAGGTTCGCATGCCCTCCACCTCCGCCTATCGGCGGAAACTCATAATTTAACATCAATATCTTCATCGACACCTGCTTGATCTATTCCTTAAGTCGGTAAATATTAATCCCGCCTATCGACCGGTCAGGCTCGTAATTGCTCATCACAAACTCACGCAATATGCTCATCGATCGGTGACGATCGGCTTCTGTCCCGGCCATTTTCCCTGCCTGCTCTTCGGCTATCGCACCGCCTTTTCGTTTCAGACGCGTAAGCCGTCCATATGTTAAAATTTCGACCTGTTGATAATAACGCTCAGCATTCCCTCGCATCTCCTTCAGCGTAACACGTCTCCCGGCATCGGTCGGTGGCCTCTTGTCGTATCTCAGATAGAAATCATCTTTGTATTTCGCCGACCAGATCGGCCAAAGATCAAAATTCGGGTGATCGAAATATGGAAAGTGAAGCTTCCCGGTATCGACAATGAACTTCGGCGGCTTTTTGCTTAATTCCTTAATTACTCGTTTCACCTTTCCACCCACAAGCCTCGGCATATCGGAATGCATATCGCTGTAAGAAGGCTTCTTCGTCGGACTAAACCGCTGAGCCTTGACATATACGCCGGGCATCCATCCCCACACATAGAGCCCGTCATCGGCTTCGGAGGCGTTACGAATATAAAGACCCGCCTGCTGCCATGCACCGGAGTCCCTTCTCTGAATATTCTGTACTTTACCGGAAAATCTTTTTAGATTCACAGTGTTCCACCAAAAGCATACGCTGATACAGGTTACACCTATAAGCACCGCCCTGCCAAGGTGCATCATGTTTTTCTTCATAGCGAAGTTTAGAAATACCAAACCGACCGCGATCGCCACGCAAACCCCAGGCCTGATCCAAAACGCACTCGATGTGCCAAGTGATCGCAAACCGATATATGGAAATCCGTCAACAGGGATCAAATTGACAAACACAACGTCCAGAAAAACCCACAAACAAATCAGGACTATAAAACCGCCTGGCCTTAATCTGGCTTTGTATATCGCGTAGGCTGCAAGCATCGCCGCAGAAGCGTTAATCGGAAGAAAATATTCCACATAGCTCCGCGGGGACATCCATATTAAAAGCATATCCAACAGCCACCACACCGCAAGAAGAACCACAAAACTTTTCGAGATACTTTCATCTTCACTTTCAACCGTTTGCATCTGTTCGGATCGAGTTAGAAACTTCTTTACGCCAACTTTAAACCACCATCCGATAGCAAGCAGTGACAGCCCGATAGGAACAACAAACGACCGCAAGTAACCTACTACATTAGCGTACTGGCTTCTAAATGTCGTCGCTTTTCGGCTGCCGGCAATGTAACCTCCAGACGGAAATATTTGACTGCTGACTTTATCGAAAAAAGCTTTGACGCTCGCAGTAAACATACCGACGGGAGTATTTTCGATAAATGTCTTACCTTCACCCTCGCCAACGACTTTCCCCCACGGCATCAGCACAACAACCAACAGCAGAACTAAGGCACATACAACCCATCGCCCGGCTCTTTGCCAGTCGCTCCTGCAATAGCTGACGAGTTTATATATCACGAACGCTGCCAAAAGCAACGCCGCACCGAACAACACACCCTGGACAGGAATAGAACCGAAAAACGATTTCAATTGCCCCTGCCAAACATACATAACAAACAAAGGGAGCAAACCTATAAACGCCCCTTCGATAAGCAGACAAACATCTTTATAGAATTCTTTGAGCCTGCATCTTAGCAAAACCAGTTGAACGATCATGTAGACCGCAACCGCTGCTATCACCGAAACACCCGTCGGCTTAAAGAAGTAAATATTGACAGCAAACGCTCCGGAAACCATCAGCCATTTCGGCGACCCCTTGAAATAACGAAGCATAACCCCGCACGCTGTGATGATCATGCACGTGATCATAAATTGCTCTTTGACGTTACCGAACTTCGCAAAAGGCGGACAGCTCAGATAGAACGCACACAGCACAAGGCTAACACACCCCGCCAGGGAACCGTATATCCTGCGAACCGTATAATACATAAGACCGAACGCCGCGATCTGCATCAGCATTTGTATCAGCTTTGGCCCAAGCTCACTGAAACCGAACAGCCCGACTCCTATCACATTGACCAGAAGCGTAGCCGGCCGAGCGCTTGGGAAAGTATCGACGCCCATCTTTTGGCCGTTAAGAAGTGCCTGGGCGCTATAAACATTTAATGAACCGTCGTACGGGCCGTCTGTCCCGAACTCAAGGAACTTGCCGTAACAAAAAGGGATCATCGCAAGAACAACCGCAAATATAATCGGTACGACAGAACCACGCGGCCCAGCCTGTTCGACCGTTTTGATATGATGTCTGTTTTTACGACCCATTACATATTTACCTTTAATCGTTAGAGATCTACTGATGAATTGCTAAGAAACTTAAAGCTCTTTTATTGGTATATCTTTTCGATCATATATATCTTTCGATCCTGAGATTCGTGGTATGTCCGAACAAGTATCTCGGCAAGTAAACCCATCAATAAGAATTGTATCGCCGTCGTTATCAGAACCGCCGTCAAAGTAAGCAGAGGATTCCTGTTCATCGCAAGATGCCCAGCCGAGAAAAACTTCTGATATATAACAACAAGACCTGTAAAAAACGCTCCAAGACCGCTAATCGCTCCAAGACCGCCGAAAACATAGATCGGCTTGGTAGAGAACGACATAAGAAACTTGATCGTTATCAGATCAAGCACAACCTTGAACGTCCGATTCAAACCGTACTTCGTCTTGCCCGTCGTCCTGGCCCGATGATTGACTTCCATCTCTGCTACTTTTTCACCGCTCCAATTCGCAAGCACAGGGATAAACCTGTGCATCTCCCCGTAGAGTTTGATCGCCTTGACGGATTCTGACCTGTACGCCTTTAGCGTACACCCGAAATCGTGCAGCCGAACACCCGTTATTTTCGAAATAACCTTATTGGCGATCATCGACGGAAGCCTGCGTGTAAGAAATCTATCGTGCCTTTTCTTTCGCCAACCGCTTACAATGTCATACCCTTCACCGAGCTTTTCGAGGAGCCGGGGGATATCGGCGGGATCGTTCTGCAGATCAGCGTCCATCGGGATTATAATCTTGCCCCTTGCATGATCAAAACCCGCAGACAGCGCCGCGGTCTGACCAAAATTACCACGAAACCGGATCACCCGAACCCGGGTGTCACGAACCTGAAGTTCTTTGAGGATAGAAAGGCTGTTATCCGTACTCCCGTCGTCAACAAATATCACTTCGCAGCCGTCTATACCCGCCGTCGCATCGACGATCTCGCCATACAGCTCTTCAACACAGTCCTGCTCATTATAAACAGGCACCACGATCGATAATTCCAGTTCCTGCGACTGCCCCATTTAAAACTCCTGTCTAATACATTGAACAATCATATAATATTGAGCGTAACTTATTTTAGCGTAAAGTGATAACCGACTCAAACCGAAAAATACGGTTGACGGGTCTTTAAATCTTTGTTATAGTGCTTTATCGGCATTATGGTGCCAAAATTGCTTTAAAATTTTGATTTAGCGGGAAAAAAAATGGAATTAAAAAAGACATTCTTAACCATCGTAATCGTCGCAATCGCGTTAACCCTTCAATCTGGATGTCAGGAAGAGACAATACCCGTCCCTGAGAAGCAGAAAACCGAGCCGAAAATCACTGCAAAACCAGCCGCTAAACCCCTGAAAATAGTGCCAAGGACCACTGCCAAATCAGACCCGAAAACCGCACCTAGGGTTCAAGTCGAAAACCCGATTATAGATTTCGGTGTTATGGGACCTAACAAGAGAAAAACAGGTAAATACAATTTCAAGAACGTCGGGCAAGGAACCTTGAAGATCACAAGGGTAAAACCCGTATGCGGATGCACCGTACCGGAACTCGACAAGAAAGAATATGCTCCCGGCGAATCGGGAACCATCAACGTAACATACAGATCATCAACAAAAAAAGGGGCCGTCTCCAAACACCTCTACATCGAAAGCAACGACCCGGAAAACCCAAGGTTTCAGCTTACTGTAAAGGCTAACGTAAAACTCAGTATTGAGGCAACACCAAACAGGCTGAACCTCTCTACACGTGAAAAAACGGACGTCCCTGCGATCACCGTAGAGAGCAAGGATGGAAAACCATTCGCCATCAAAAGCATTAGCTGCACAAAGAACGTGATAACTGCCAAGTTCGACCCAACTGTAGAAGCTACCGAATTCGTCCTTGTACCGATTGTAGACTACGAAAAACTAGAGGCTAATTTAAGAGGTGTCATAAAGATCGGTGTAACGCATCCCCTTACAACAGAAGTGACTGTTACATACGCCGCAAAGGCCGAGTTTGAGGTCACAAGACCGAGAGTCATCGTTCAAAACGCCGAACCCGGACAAATAATTAAAAAAGACATCTGGATAACAAGCAACTACGGGCGAAAAGCAGAAGTTGAAACCGTCACCGTTGACAAGGGACACATCAAGATCGTCAGTCAGGAAAATAACGGAAATGACATCAAGATCGTCATAGACATAACCGTACCTCCCAAAGAAGGAAAATCGAGATACTTCTCCGACACGGTTAAAATAAAGCTAAGGACCGGCCAACAATTCGATGTCAGGTGCAACGGTTTCTATAAAAGAGATATTAAATTATAGATCGCCGGAACTAGAAAAATTGGTGGCTAAATGAGATCGACAAGCTTTCTTTTTGCGATTGTCTTTTGCATGGCGTTAACTGCGGCCATCGCAGCTATGAACGTCTCACACGGGGCTTCCGACGCATCGGAACTAAAAACAGATCGCAGCGATTTTAATGTCCTGATCACAGGAAACCTACTTAGCATGCTAAAGCCATGCGGCTGTGCAGAAGGACAACTCGGAGGTTTTGAAAGAAGAGCAGCAGTCCTCAACAGCTTCCCTTCCGGAAAAAAACTTGTCCTGGACGCAGGTAATCTGCTGGAAAAAAAGTCCGAACAGGACTCGATAAAGCTTAGCGTCATATTCGAGGCACTTTCGATGCTTCAATACGACCTCGTGAATCTAACCGACGACGATCTTGACGTTGCCGTTGAGCTTGATCTTTTAATGGCTGCCTCATTCGAATCGATAAGCGCTTCCCAACAAGCTGAAGATAACGATATCGTATCCAGGTTCAAAAAGACTGTCACTGTCAAAGACAAGAAACTGCATGTCACCATAGTTACTGCCAAGTGCCACACCGAACCTTTCGATAACCTCGACGATTATTTTGACAAACAAGACGACCGACTAAGCCTGAACATCCTGATCTCCGACGACTGCGAATCGTCAACGATGGATTACCTTGAAGGGGTCGAAAGTATAGATCTGGTCATTTGCCCCGGTTCAACTGACGAGCCGGTAATTATAGATAAGGACAGAAAAAAACCGCTCTTCGTTTCCACTGGTAAACTCGGAAAATACGTAGGAAACCTCAGCATAAAAATAGACGGAGACAAGTTAAAGCTTGACTACTCCAAAATAATCGTCGATGAAAAACTCCCCGAGAACCCGGAGCTTATACAACTCTACAAAGACTACCAGCAAATGGTAAAAGAAGAAAAACTCTTGGAACGCGTAACCGCAACACCATTCCCCGATGGACTAACATATTTAGGCTCCGACACATGCGAATCATGTCACGAATACGAATACAAAAAATGGGCAACGCTGAAACATGCACACGCTTACAAAACCCTCGTCGACGTCGGCTCGCAATATGACCCCCAATGCATCGAATGTCACGTCGTAGGCTTCGCCATAGAGTTTGGATTTGTCAACGAAAAAAGTAACAAGAACCTCCGTAACGTAGGCTGCGAATTCTGCCACGGACCAGGTTCGAAACACACAGAGGATGTTTTATCGGACGATATCCTTCCAATGCCGCTTGACGCCAAAGCTTCATGCATAAAGTGCCATACCCCGGAACACAGCCCAAAATTCGAGGCACAGGAAAAAGAATACAGAAAAAAAACCATGCACTGGAAGGAACAAAAACCCGCCGCTAATGTCCAATAATACGGACACGCTCAGGTTAAGTTAGCGACCGTTAAGTCCGACAATGAAAATGCGGGTCTGTATCTGCACAAAAATTTACTCAGAGAGTATAGTTTAGTATGGTCAAAACGCTAAAAATAACTGGTTTTCTTGCTGTTTTAGCCGCCTTGGGCTGCGTAGCAATGCTCGCAATGTTCGGGTTAAGGGCTGATCCGGACATACAAAAACTGCTCGCCTCTGAGTCTATAGTCGAGATGTTCAGGAAAAAAAACACGAAAGCATCTTCGAAAAATGAACAGATCTCACCGCTGGTCAAGCAAGCAAGGGCGCTGGCACTTAGAATAAACCCACCCCCAAAACCCAAGCCGCCTGGCACAAAAAAATCGACAAAAAAATCACCGGGCAAATCGAAAACGATCCGGACACCAAAGACTCCTGTAATCAGTACCAAATTCAAACTCGTCGCAACCTGCAAGTATGAAGATCAGCCGGAAAAATCAATGGCACTTCTCGATTTGCCTGCAAAGGGGCTCAAATGGTACCGTCAGGGGCAGGAGGTTAATCACCTTGTAATACAGCAGATAAATGACAGAAACATCGTGCTGTACAAAAACGGCGCCGAAAACAGCGTAGCAACGATGCCGGTTGAAAATAAAAAGTCTCTTTTAAAGAGTGATTCCGCAAAGCCCGCTGAACCCGTCCCGCAGTTACCTGAAAATTCTATATTACCAACGGAAATAATTCAAAAGTTAATGGGGCAGGCTCAAAAGTTAATGGGACAGGCAAAAGATCAAGAGACCCAAACTCCAAAATTGCCCACAGCCAGGCCCGGATCAAGAAGCCGCGGCAAAACCGCATCGAAAACTGTCAGAAAAAAACCGCCAACACCAATACCAACGCCAAAACCAATTTCTGAGGAAGAAAGAAAAGAAAATCTTGAAAATACTATCTCGAATATAAAACGCATCATGTCTAAAAATAAGAACCAATCGCAGCAGGAAACAAACGAAACTTTCAAAAGACTTCTCAAAACACTTGAGTCTGAAAAAGACTCCAAGCCCGCAGAATAACCGATAAAACCGCCTCAAGGTCCCATAATAATTTTTCTAACAAAAAACAACGGAACTTTTATGCCTCTTCCATGTCTTAATATAAGGAGATGGGGACATATTCCAGGATTGTTTGTTTATGACCGGAAAACTGCTTTTTTGACGCACCTAAATATCCGATAACAAATAGGATATACATTTGGTACGGGTATAGGCATAGCCGATTCAAAGCTTGTCGATACGCAAAAAAAGTATTTATTATTGGACGTGGAGTACAACATGCGAGCAAAATACAATTTATTTTTAAAAAACAAATTCACCAGCCGCACACGGGCACTATGCATCTGCCTTTTGCTGCTGAATTTCACTACGGCTTTTGCCGCAGACGATGCCGATCACTCGGTGTTCAGGAACAGGCTGTACAAGCTCAGGCACATCTCCGCCGAAGATGCGGGTCGTTTCCTCGTAGACATGAACATCGGCAACCAGGTAACGATCATGTCGGACAACTCCATGATGGTAAGCTCAGATGACCCCGCCGACCTGACCAGGGCCTCCAGCATACTTGAGCTTATTGACTCCCGCGATCCATACACTATGGAGGTGCTCACCGATTCGCCGGACTTTGAAGCGATACCGTCGATAGAAGAGATTGAAGCAAAGCTCATATATCTTTCAATCGGAACGTTCAGGAATCCCCCGTCCGACAAAACCAAAAAACTGGCTATTATAGATATGCACGGAACAGAACTTGTCGCCATCGCCCCGCCGGAATACATTCAGAATATAAAAGAGATTATAAGCCCGCCAGAGGGCGAAAAAGATATGCTTGACGGACTCGAAGAAGAAGTTGACGAAAAACTGAGAAAAGTAACCGCCAAAAAACCAAAAACAGAATTGATCTACGAAGACGATAAATCCGAGAAAGATAAAGCTGCTGCAGGCAAAGCATCTGTATCCCACAAGGTCGATCTCAAGAGGGATACCGAAAAATCCGAAAAATTGGAACTCCCTTTTAGCACCGCAGAACCGCTTGACATACCACAGGGTGAAAAAGAGCTTGAGCTTACGCTTACACTTCCGGAAAAGGTAGAAGTGACCACGCTCCTCGAACTCGTCGGAAAGCAGCTCGGACTAAACTACATCTACGATGCCAAGGAGATAAAAGGCGACGTAATGCTAAAGGTTCACGATGGCAAAATAAAGGTAAAAGACACTTATGCTCTGCTCGAATCGGTACTAAGGTTCAGAGGCTTTGTTATGACAAGACGAGGAAATCTCGTAACCATCGTTCCATCCGCAAAGGCGCTCAGTTTCGACCCGACACTTAGAAAAACCGGAGACGAAATTCAGCCCGGCGACGTCATTGTAACAACCGTCTTTAAACTGGAAAACATCTCGACACAAACAGCACAAAACCTGCTGGCCAGCATGAAGCTCGGTATGACGTTTAACCCCATAGCAGAAACAAAGACGCTTATCGTAACCGGATATGCATACAGAATGAAGCGTATCGAACAGATACTAAAGATGGTTGACGTAGCCAGGAAACCGTTAAACATTCGCTACAGACAGCTAAGATACACCGTAGCTGACGATCTCGCTCCCAAGGTACAGACGCTCGCTGGAAAGCTCGGAACCATCTCGATATCAATCGCAGCGCCTCCTGCTGCACCAGCGAAAAAGCCAGTAAGGGGTAGGGCGCCTGTGAGAAAACCAACACCCATAGCTAAAGCACCCGCGCCCGGAGAAACCGGTGTATATCTTGAGACCGACACAAGGACAAACAGAATACTCATGATCGGAAAGAAAACCGACCTCGACATCATTGACGGCCTGATAGACATACTAGACATCGAAAAACAGGACCTAAGAACCATCAAAGAATACGAAATTCAATACGTCGACCCAATAGAGGTGCTGGAAACTCTAAACGAGGTAGGCGTAATATCGACAGTACCATCGTCAGGTTCAAGATCATTACGATCACGCACGACGTCAAGAACCTCAAGAGCAACCGCCACATCGACAACCACAGAGGACACCGACCCGCTAACAGACGAACCGCAAATCTCAATACTGGAAGCAACAAACTCGCTGCTGGTCAACGCAACCGCCCAGCAGCACCAAGCAATAGCAAAGATAATCTCACACGTCGACCGGCAACTGGACAGAGCATCGACGCCTTATGTCGTATACCAGTTGGAAAACCAGGACCCCGAAGAACTCGAAGGGATCCTGACACAACTGATCGAAAGAACAAAAAAAGAAGCTAAGTCAAGGGATCCAAAGGCTCAGACAAAATCAACTACATCGGCATCCGGCATGTTTGAAGAGGACATCTATGTCATCGCTGACCCTGCCACATATTCGCTCATCGTTTACGCAGACAAAAAGAACCAGCAGTGGATAAGCGACATGATCGAACAACTCGACCAATACCGATCACAGGTACTCCTCGACGTAACATTAGTAGAGATAAGCAAAGACGACGCATTCCAGTTTGACTTGGAAGTGTTGGGGAGAAAAGGTGGATTCACCCAGGGACATGACATGAAATCCCCTGCATCTACTGGAATAGCTAGCTCCTTGGATTCTTCCTTATGGGGAAAGACCATTCTTGAGGGCGCTTTCAATAGTGCATTAGACACCCCCTTCACTGCATTCTATTCTGACAGACATATACAGGCTCTGCTTAAAACAGTTGACGAAAAAGGCTACGGCCGTATCATGGCAAAACCTTCAATACTTGTAAAGGATAATGAAGAAGGCTTTATTAGCACCAAAAATATTATTTATGTAGCTGAGGAAAAAAGTAATGTCGTAGGTGGCGGCGGTAGTACATCGGCTGTAACTTCTACCGACATAACATTTAAAGAGTATGATTCAGGCATAGACCTTACAATAACACCACATATAACATCGAAATCACTGCTTCAATTGGCTATAGAATTAAAACGAAAGGACTTCATACTTGGACCCACAACGGTTGATATCAAGTCTGTGGATATTAACGGTAATCCTGTAACTAAAACAGTGCCTAAACCTCTCGACACAGTCGAAAGTAATGTAACTACTGTTGCAACCATTCCAGATGGAGCAACGATCATTCTCGGTGGTATTGAAAAGATAACACAGAGCAAAAGCATCAAAAAAGTTCCTATATTAGGTGACATCCCTATTATTGGTTTACTGTTCAGAGGTATTGACGAAGCAGACGTACAAACTAAGCTGTACGTTTTTGTAAAGGCACATATCATCGAGCCTGCCGATGCTCTTACAGGTTATTCCGATATAGAAAGGATCTCTCAGAAAAAACGCCGGGCCTACGAAGAAGCTGAAAGAAGGTTTCAGGGCCTTCAGTCTATACCGGGCATTAAACCGTCACCAATGGATCCGTTGCAGGTTCTTGAAGAAGACGAACCAATAAAATAATATTGCGTATGTAAAGCTCGCTTGATGAAAGATCTACTAATAAAAACCGCAGAACGCACAGGCATCGTAGACGCCGAGGCTCTCGCAAAAACATTCGACACCGGCGAAGCCGATCCGCGCGGCACAGACGAGATTCTCTTCTCCTCGACGACATTCACCGAGGACGAGGTATTAAAGCTTTTCGCAGAGACTCTCGCCATCGACTATCTCTCCGAGCTAAAAGCATCCGACGTACCTATAAAGTTCATCGAGAACGTCCCAGCCACTTATGCACAGCACCATTTTCTCATCGGCACAATGAACGCCGGCGACACCGAGCTTACCGTCGTAAGTTCCAAGCCGCTGGACACCTCGCCGCTGGACAACATCTCCAGGATGACCGGCCTGCCGACAAAGCCGGCCCTGGCTTCGCGTGCAACAATTACCGCCATCATCGACGTCGCATACGAGCAGAAGAACACCGTCATCGAAGAGGTCGCAGAAGAGCTTGACAGCCAGAACCTCGACCATCTCATCGACGAAGTGGAATCATCCGACGACCTCCTCGACGTCGTAAACAGACCCCCCGTCATACGCCTGGTAAACGACATACTCTTCCGCGCCCTCCAGCTAAGAGCATCCGACGTACACATACACCCGTACGAAACAAAAATACAAATACGCTACCGCATCGACGGCATACTATACGACACCCTAAGCCTAAACCGCAACGTCCTGTCCCTGATCATCTCGCGTATAAAGGTCATGGCAGGCATGGACATCGCAGAGCGACGCATGCCCCAGGACGGCAGGTGTTCTGTCCGCCTCGGACAGCGAGAGATCGACCTCCGAGTCAGCACCGTACCAACCAGCTACGGCGAAAGATGCGTACTAAGAATACTAGACAAAAGCACAGGCCTCTTCAGCCTCGACCAGCTTGGCCTGGCAAAAGCAGACCGCAACGAATTCGACAAACTCATAAACCGTTCGCACGGCGTAATATTCGTAACGGGCCCGACAGGATCCGGAAAAAGCACGACACTATACGCCGCTCTGAACAGGATCGACTCGACAGTAAAGAACGTAATGACCGTCGAGGACCCCATAGAATACCAGCTCCCAAGCATCAGCCAGATGCAGGTCGCATCAAAAAAAGGAGTAACTTTCGTAAACGCGCTAAGGCACATACTAAGGCAGGACCCCGACGTCATTATGATTGGCGAAGTACGCGACGAGGAAACAGCAGCAACCGCGATACAGTCTTCACTGACAGGACACCTCGTTTTCAGCACACTTCACACAAACGATTCCGCTGGAGCTGTCTCACGGCTACTCGATTTCGGTGTCGAGCCATACCTCGTAAGCTCTTCGCTGCTTGCAATAATGGCACAAAGACTCCTAAGAAGGATCTGCGCCGACTGCAAACAACCGTACGAACCGTCCGCACACGAGCTAAGAGAAATAGGCCTCGGGCCCGCTGCACCGGACGACACTTTTTATGTCGGAGCCGGATGCGACAAATGTTTCAACACCGGATACAAGGGAAGAGTCGGAATATATGAACTGATGACATTGAACGAAGAGATCAGGGAACTGATATACGCAAAGGAAAGTGCCGGAACAATAAAGAAAAAAGCTATCGAAATGGGCCTCCAAACCCTAAGAATGGACGGCGCCAGAAAAGCCGCACAGGGAATTACAACAATAGCAGAGGTACTAAGAGTAACACAAGCAGACTCAATTTAATATTGATTATTTATTATTTATTATTTCTTTCTTTTCACAAAAAGTTATGATTGGCCTATGGACGGAAAAGAACTTAAAAAAAGAACAAAAGACTTTGCACATCGTTGCATCAAACTCAGTCTGTCCCTGCCAAAAAACACGCTGGGTGATCACATCAAAAGACAACTGATTAGATGCTCGACATCGGTAGCCGCAAACTACAGGGCTGCATGCGTCGCACAAAGCAAAGTATCATTTACCGCAAAACTTGCCATAGTAATAGAAGAGGTCGACGAATCATGCTTTTGGATGGAATTTATCATTGAAGAAAATTTAGTCAAAAAAGAAAAGATCGCCACCCTACTACAGGAAGCGAAAGAGTTAACAGCAATCTTCATTGCTTCAAGAAAAACCGTACGAAAAAACAATAGAAAATAGAAAATAGAAAATAGAAAATAGAAAATAGAAAATAGAAAATAGAAAATAGAAAATAGAAAATAGAAAATTATAAGATGGCGAGATTTAACTATACAGCGTTAGATCAAAACAAAAAAACAGTCAAGGGAACTGTGACTGCAGAAAGTCCCTACGCCGCCAGAAAGCACCTCCGCAACAAGGGCCTTCACCCCACCAATATTAAAGAAGCAAAAGGCACCGCAGGAGGAAAAAACATAACTCTTTTCAAAAAACGAAACGTAGCTCAAGTCGCCGATTTCACAAAACAACTCTCAACAATGCTCGGAGCAGAGATCAAACTTACAGAAGCGCTCTCGGTACTCATACAGCAGGTATCAGATGTTAATCTCAAAAGCACCGTCACAGACATACGCGACAGAGTCGTATCTGGAGAATCTTTCGCTGACGCACTTAGCGACCACGAAGAATATTTCGACGTCATATACGTCTCAATGATGCGAATCGGAGAGGTCACAGGAACACTACCGAACTCACTTTTCACCATCGCAGCATTCATGGAAAAAAGACAGAGAGCAGCTTCGAAATTCATCACCGCAATGATATACCCTATGATGCTGCTGGTAATCTGCATAGGAGCGATCATCTTCCTGACGATCAAGGTCATACCCGTCATCGCAGAACAAATACAAAAAACCGGACAGGAAATACCAGGTATCACAAAGTTCCTGCTAAACGTAAGCAATGCACTGACAAGTTGGTGGGTATTCGTTATCATTGGAGCTATTGGATTAATAACTTTCGCCCTAAAGAAATTTTTCGCCACTGAAAAGGGCGCATACCTAAAGGACAAAACGGCCCTCGCACTCCCCGTCTTCGGACCGCTGTTAAAACAAAGGATCGTCGCAAGATTCGCATCAACACTTTCCACTCTGTTAGGATCGGGCCTTTCAGTCGCAGAATCACTAAAGGTCGTCGCCGACGTAACAGGAAACTCAATAATGACAAAAGCCGTAAAGAAGGCAAGAGACAGAATTCTATCAGGGGCCGACATCGCAACACCGCTAAAAGAATCGGGCGTCATAGACCCCGCCGTCGCACACATGGTCTCAGTGGGAGAAAAAAGCGGTGAACTCGAAAAAATGCTCAAAATCATTAGCGAAAACCTCGAATCCTCATCGGATGTCGTCATCGAAAGACTATCGGCAGCCCTCGAACCTGTCATTATTGTTGTAATGGCGGTCCTGGTCGGTATAATCGCTTATGCGACTTTGCTGCCTATTATTAAATTCTCTGCGGGACAGCAATAAAAAAAACAATAACTTTTGATAGGAGTAAAAATGAAAAGAACAAAAAAAGATTTTAGAAACGGTTTCACACTTGTAGAAATAATGGCGGTACTTATCATAGTCGGTCTGCTCGCTACCATCGCGGTCACAAACTTCATGGGAAAAACAGATCAGGCAAAAGTCACAACTACAAAAGCAAACTTAAAAGTCCTCAATGGCCAGGTACTGGCATTTAAAATGGACACCGGAAGATACCCCGAAGAAGAAGAAGGTCTATACGCACTAATAGAAGAGCCAACTGACGTCGAAGGGTGGCAGCCAGGAGGATACCTCAACTCAACTGAATTACCGGTTGACGGATGGGGCAATGAATTTATATTTCAACGAGACCCCGAAAGCGGAAAAGCGTTCGTGATCATCAGCTACGGTGCCGACGGTGAACCCGAAGGCGAGGACTACGATGCCGATCTATACAGCACAGACGCATACTAATAATAATCGACTGAAGCACATGTACAAATGTAATGCCGTAAGCAAAAAGGCGCTTGTACTAACTGAGCTTATCGTTGTTATTATTGTTTTTGCACTGATGGTCTCGCTCGTCGCAATAAACTTTTCAGGAACCGTCACCAGGAGACAGTTTGAAAAACAGGCAAACGAATTCCTTGACATCGTCAGAAAAGCGATCGCTTCATCCGCCGAAGGTGGAAAAAGATATGCCATAATACTTGACTTCGACGAGCAAACCTATGCCCTGAAAGAGATAACACAGCTCTACGAAGAAGTGATACACGACGACCAAACACCGACGATGGTAACAGGGTTCTTCACAAAGCAGTGTCAACTCGATTATGTGGTTTTCGACGATGGCTTCGATTCGAGAGAACCCATGAAAGGAGGAACCGAATATCTTTCCGGAGTCAGCTTTTATACCGGAAAGTCAGGACTCGACCTCGGAGGGATTATCGTCCTGCTGGATTACGACGGAAACCCATACTCGATAATATTAAACCGCCTAAGCAGGACCGCAGAGATCCTGCCTGGCAAAGATTATGAAATAGCGAAACCGATATATAAAAATGACTTACCGTTCTGATAAAATCAGGTTAGCAAGACAACGCCGCAGGGCTTTTACGCTCATAGAAGTCACCGCTGCCGTGCTGCTGCTTGCATTCATAGCAGCATCTGTACTGACCGTCATGAACCAGTGCATCGCCGCTGCCATCGACTCCGGAACAAGAAACGAAGCATTCGAGATCGCCAGAGAAAACATGGAGAGCCTGCTCGCCGCTGACAAACTCTCAGAAAGATCGGAATTCGGAATATCGGAAACAAACCCCGACATACAATGGGAAACAGTAATAGAAACATTCACGGAACCCGTAACATACACAATGTGGCTCCAGGCCGTTTGCTCCGCATCATACACTGACAAAGATGGGGAAATACAATACGTAGAACTGACGCACTGGCTCTCAGAAATATCCAAAGCAATGCAAAAAAAGATAGAAGAGCAAAATCAAAAAGAACTCGAAATGATGGAGGAATATGAAGAAGGCAAAGAAAGTGACCGTGATGATGATGGCGTACTGGATATAAACGACAACTGCCCCGGAACACCTAATCCCGGACAGGAAGACACCAATGGAGATGGAATAGGCGATGCCTGCGAGGAAGGCGATGATTACGATGGTGATGGTGTTCTCGATGCCGACGACAACTGCCCATACACGTATAACCCCGGACAGGAAGACTCCTACGATAATCAGGGAGGAGACGCCTGCGACGACCGTTACTGCGGCAAAACATGGAGCGAAATATTTGAGAGTGGAATAGCTGGAATGATCAAATTCTTCGGAGAGTGCGATGAATTTTAATATGCTTAGAAATATTAATAACAACAAACCGGCCTTCTCGCTGATAGAGACGATCACCGTACTAGTCATCTCTGCAATGGTCCTTATCGCCGCGACAAACATCTATACTCGCGTAAGAGCCGCCGCTGCTTCCGTAGAGAACTTCATCCTCAAAAACGAACTGCCAAACGAAATACTCCAGCGACTCGCAGAGGACATCGACCGGCTGGCGGTCCCAGGATTCGACACTACTATCTCGATCGCACACAAATTAGACAGCGGATACCAGACATGCCGGATGATAATAACAAACCACATCTACGACAGCAAGGACAAAAAGCAGACTTACGAAGAGATCATCTGGCAGACCGCCGTCGACCCGTTCTATGACACTTTAGACCTCTACCGTCTGCATACAGGCTTCAACAAAGAAAGAAAGGTCGCATACGAGATCGGAGATCTTCCACCAGACGAAGGCGAGGTCTTCATTACAATGGCAATAGGGCTTACACACTTCACCATCAATGTCATAAACAGAGAAAAGCTTTTCGACCGATGGGCTCCCGGCAATCTGCCAAAAGCGATTTACGCAACGATTTCCTTCACGACACCAGAGGAAAACGAATTCGGCGAAGCAGAAATACCGGAAGAACTGCTCTTCTCCAGAACCATCGCAGTAGACAGAACAAGAACCATCGCATTTGAATTCGTCGCAAAGGACTTTAGCAGCTATGACCCTAACGACACCGATGCATATGTCGACCCAAAACAGGCTGGGCTGGAATTGTAATATATGAAAAAAACAAAAATAAAATTTAATACAACAACTGCCAGGCCCGGACTGGCACTTGTAGTTGTAATGGTAATACTCGTAGTACTGGCATCGATCGTATATGCGCTCGCGGCAAAAATCGCCACCGCAGAGCACAGAAAACAATACTTCATCGATTATCAAAACGCGCAATACGCCGCAAACTCCGCAATGAAGTATGCTCTGGCGAATCTGAAAAAAATAAAACCAACGCTAGTCGACAGAACCGAATCACCGGACTTCTCCGACCTGTTTACACTGGATGAATTCGAATACCAGGAAATGCTCGATGAATGGGCGATTGCACAAAACGAAAAACTCATGATGGAACTGGAAGAAACCGACGAAGAAGAACAGGACGGTTTGTTGGATCAATTCTCATCTCTATTGCAATCTTCAGGTAATGCCCCAAACCTCTCAACGGAAGAGATTTTGCAAAACTTAGAAGATGGTATACTGCCGATCGATCCAAACGATCTCGAAATCCCGGGCCCCTACGGACAACCATGGCCGCAGATCGCCGAATCGGTTGAGTTCGAAATAAACAATGCAAAAATAACAATACAATACGAAGACGAAAACGCAAAAATGCCTCTTGTATGGGCGATCACAACTGACAAAAAAATAAACAGACAGGCACGGGCCGCTCTCGAAACTTTCGCAGAATGGATGCAGATGGACGCCGAACAAATAGAAGAGCTTACATTACAGCTCGGTGATATTTCAAAAATAAAACAGTTCAATATCTCCCCGAAAGACATCACCAAAACAATAAGAACGCCTATAAGGACACCCGCCAGAAGAAGACGCAGAACGTCAAGACGCGCCACCACAAGAACAAAAACATCCACACGCACCGTCCGATCGGCCATCGGACACACAACCGACTTCGCAAAGCTCCTCCACAGCTCCATGATCGATACCGACGCACTCTCGATACCATTGCCAAACACCGGAAAAAGATACGAAACACCGATCAAGTACCTCGCACTATGGGGTTCGCAAAAGGTAAACATAAACACTGCTCCAAGACATGTACTCGAAGCTGCTTTCACCTTCGGAGGAGACGCTAAAGATGTAGCCGACGAGATCATAATACTACGACAGGAAAAACCGTTCAAAGACATCAAAGACTTAGAAAAAAGGCTCTACAGATTCAACGACTCGATTGAGGACACAAAGGACTTCATTACAACAACAAGCAAATATTTCTCGATAAAGGTAACCGCAACCGCGGGGCGAGCAAAAACCGCCGCCGTCGCAACAGTCGTTAAAGAAGGCAATAAATTCCAAAGGATCGCCATAATAACACAATGATACTGACCGGTAGCTCTAATAATTGCTTTTGACCGGCAAAATGAATTTTTAGAGGTTCCCTTAAGCCAATATTGGCAAAAAACCGATATAATGATGGTAATAACATGATTTTGGAGTAACAAGTGGAACAAAAAAACTGCTTAGGCATATATTTATCAAAGGATTACGCAACCGTCGCCCTGGTCGCAGCCGCATCAAGGACCGTAACCAAATCCTTCACCGTTTCTGCTAGCGGCGACGACGAACCATCATCGCTCGCCGCGGCGATCGCCAAACAGATCACCGCACAGAACATAAAATTCGCAGACGTCGCCGTCGCCGCTGACTGTGCAATGTACATCCAGCACGACCTGCACTCGGAGTTCTCGGACCACAAGCAGATCACGCAAACAATAAAATTCGACGCCGAGGAAGCCGTCGCCGCTGACGCAATGGACCTGGCAATAACATTCAACATCACCGGAACCGACCCGTACGGATCGACGCTCACCGTCTTCACCGCCCGCCGCGACAAACTAACCGAAGTCCTCAACGACCTCCAACAATACAACCTTGACCCCCTCTTCATCGAGCCAGACATCGCACCGCTAACAAGGCTCATCGCCGATAAACACCCACTCACCGAAGGACAAAACCCGCTGTTCGCGATCTTCTCAGCGACCGCATGTTACCTCCTCTGCCTTGAACCAACCCGTCACGGACTCTTCCCCATCGTAAGAAGTTTCCTCGTAGGCCCCTCACAGGACAAGACAGCGCTCCTCGCACGACAGCTAACAATGACGCGCGCCACACTGTCCTCCAAATACCCGGATCAGCCGATCACATCGCTGATGATCGCCGGCAACACAAAAACCATCGACACAGAAGCGCTCGCCGCACGCGGCGGTTTAGAGATCGAAAGCTTTTCCCTTGCAAACCTCGCCGGGTTCGACGCAGAAGCGATAGACGAATCGACAGATCCCGTCGCCCTTACCGCCGCCTGCGCCGCAGCCCTTACAGAGATAACAAAAGCAACACCAAACGACTTCCGCAAGGACTTCAGCCCCTTCCAGGGCAGAAAACGCATATTGCAAAAAACCCTCCGAACCGTCTCAATATCACTTACGATCCTGATGATCGCCCTCGGCATCTACTTCCAGATAAAAGTAATGCAAAAGAACAAAGGAATAAGGCAGCTACTCGAAAAATCATCCAAAGACTACAAAGCTGTAATGTTCGGAAAGGTTCCGCCAAAAGTAGAACCGATACACGCAAGACTCAAACGCGAATACAACAAGCTCCAGCGGATCAAGACCGGACAATCCTTCGGTGACGATAAATCAGTCACCGCGCGTCTAACATTCATCTTCGAAGCGATAAACAACGCACCGAAGAACATCGACGTCAAGATCAACACCATCTCGGTAACAACAAAAACAATGAAGATCATCGGAGACACCAACGGCCGAAAAAGCACTCTCGCACTCTTTAAAGCAATAGAGAACCATCCGAAGCTGACCAAAGGACCGTATAGCTATAAACAGTCCGGAAACAGGGATGCCTTTACAGTAACGATAGAACCGAAAAAATAAGAGGACAGATATGCAGGAATTTTATAAAAAATCGAACTTCTATTTCATACTAATCCCGGCAATAGCAACCCTATGGGCCATGCTGACGTGGACGGTTTCAAACCCAACGGCTGCGAAGAAATGGACCCGCGCTCAGAAAGATTACAAACAGGCACAGGACATCGTAGCAAAGATAATAGACATCGACCCGGAACGCCTGGAGTTTGAAAAGCAAAAAGGTAAATCCGCACAGTTCGATTATGGGACAACCGTGGAAAAGTACGCACAGCAATGGAAGATCCCGACCTCAAACTGTTCGCTCCAGTCCGGCCGAGAAATGACACGCGGCGGACAAAAGACAGAAGGTGCATCCCTCCAGATAAACTCGACAGACGTAGCTACTTTCACACAGTTCCTGTCATCAATGATGTACCGATGGCCCGACCTGCAGTGCGACCAGCTAAAACTAACAAAACAAAAAGACGGCCTCGACTCCTGGAAGGTTGACATTAAGCTCATTTATTACTATTAAGTTTTCGATTCATATTTTGTTTTTTTGACCTCCTTTCGTGCGCGTTTTTGCGCGTTTTTTGTTCGTTTTTGCGATTTTTTGTTCATAAATTGTGTTTTTTTGTGTTTTTTTGCGTTTTTTGGTCATCGTTTTTAGGCTTTAAACGCGGCTTTCCTTGTTTTTGGCCCAATAATGGGGGCGTTTTTTAAAAACACGTTTTTTTATTGTCTATTTTCAATTTTCAAAGATC
>SDBV01004320.1_pt1 | contig 20558 bp, 18 predicted proteins | sample 2277081 | NCBI WGS metagenome assembly SDBV01 (sample SAMN10402039, study PRJNA504765) | marine sediment metagenome | isolation source: marine sediment core GS10_PC15, 223 cmbsf | place: Arctic Ocean: Southern Knipovich Ridge | collected 2010 | reverse complement strand
GGAGATCGCGGAGCAGCTCGAGCGGGCGATCGAAAGCCACGGCCCCGAGTCGATCTTCCACGCCCACTACACGGGCACCTGCTCGCTGCTCGCGGGCGAGTTTCCGCTGCGCTTCTTCAAAAGACTTGGCGCCACGGAAGTCGAGCCCGACACGATCTGCAACAACGCGGGTCACGAGGCCCTGGGCTACGCATTGGGAACCTCGGTCGACGGCTTCGATCCGAAGACGATCGCGGACAGTCGCTGCGTGATGGTCTGGGGCGCCAACCCCTCCGCGTCGGCTCCGCACGCCCATTCGCATTGGTTGCGACAAACGGACGTGACGCTGATCGTCGTCGATCCGGTACGCCACGCCACCGCCGAGCAGGCGGACATCCACCTGCAACCGTTTCCCGGAACCGACGCGGCGCTCGCGTTCGGCATGCTGCACGTGATCCGCCGCGAGGGCCTTGGCGACGAAGACTTCCTCTCGGCGCACACGGTCGGATGGGAGGAGATCGAGCCGCTGATCGAGGACGCGACGCCGCGCTGGGCCGAAGCAGCGACTGGTGTACCGGTCGCCGCGATCGAAGCGGCAGCGCGCTGCTACGCGGCGGGCCCTTCACTGCTCTGGCTCGGACAGGGTCTCCAACGCCAACCGCAGGGTGGCAATGTGATGCGCGCCTGCGCGGTTCTTCCCGCGGTCACGGGAAATCTGGGAAAGCCTGGAGCGGGGATCTGCTACCTCAACGGCGACGGCCCGCGCAACATCGACTTCGACTACGTGAGCGCGGGGCAGAGCAAACGCGCGACGGCCCCGACGATTGGCCACATGGATCTCGCCGACGCGCTCGCAGACCCCGAGCGCGCCCGCGCGTTCTTCTGCTGGAACATGAACGTGGCGGCCTCGGCTCCCCGTCAACGGGAACTGCGGAAGGCGCTGTCTCGCGAAGACCTCTTCAGCGTAGTTATCGATCTCTTTCAGACCGACACCGCAGACTACGCGGACATCGTCTTGCCGGCCGCGAGTTTCCTCGAATTCGACGACCTCGTGATCCCCTACTTCCACCTCTATCTCTCCGCGCAGGTGAAGGTCGAAGATCCGCCCGGTGAAGCGCTGCCAAACCCGGAGATCTTTCGGCGGCTGTCGCGAGCGATGGGGTACGAGGAGCCCGACCTGTACGAAGGCGATCGGGCGATTCTCGACGTCGTCCTGTCCCGGACTGGACTCGGCTTCGGCTTCGACGAACTCGCGGAGCGAGGCACCATCGACCCCTTCCCCGACCCGGTGATCCGCTTTGCGGACGGAAAATTTCCGACGCCCTCCGGGCGCTTCGAAATCGCCTCGGCGAGCGCCGAGGCCAACGGGCACCCGCGCGTTCCACAACCCCACGCGGACGCTCGGCCACCAGACGGCCAACTCCGACTCCTCTCGCCCGCGAGCGAGTGGCTGATGAACCACAGCTACGGCAACGACGCGGATGTGCTGCGCAAGATCGGGCCGGCCTGCATCTACCTGAACCCCGAGGATGCAAAGGCTCTCGCGCTCAAAGATGGCGAGCCCGCGATCGTCTCGAGCGAGGTGGGACAGATCGAACTGCGCGTCCGCTGTTCCGACATCGTCGCAAGAGGCGTGGCGTTGAGCCACAAGGGCCGCTGGCCCAAACTCGAAGCGGCCGCAACCAACGTCAACGTCCTCAACTCGGGCGAACGCGCCGACATGGGTGAGAGTTCGAGCGTGCACGGCACCCTCGTTCGGATCACCGCCGCCTGATCCGCCGTCGCGAGCCCCTCGTCAAAGATCGATTCACGAAAACTTCAATCGTCATGCGGGATTCGCGACGCGCTCGATCCTCAAACGGGGAACATGAGTCGTTCTCCCGTCCAGCGCGCCAGGCGGCCTTCGGATCGAATCCGCCGCCAGTCGAAGTCTGCGAGCAAATCCCCGGGCCGCATCGGCGCGGGCGATTCGATCAAAGCAGCCGCTTCAGCCAACAGACCGCACAACGTTTCCGGCGCGTAGTACTCGCGCAATTCTCGCCAGCCCACCGCGCCGTGGAGCTTCGCGAGCTTGCCTCCGGTCTTCTCCAACAACAGAAAGTGGTGTCGATAGACAGGTGTCGACAGCGCGAGCAAACGCTGCAACGTCACGTGGATTGCCGTCGACGCAGCGAGATCCTGACCGCGCACCACGCGCGTGATCTGCTGGCGGCCATCGTCGACCACCGCCGCCAGGTGATAGGCGATCAACCCGCCTCGACCGAGGAGCACTGGGTCCCCCATCTCGGCTGCGGGGTCCTGCGCGAGATCGACTCCGCCTTCATCTTTGGGATCGACGCGCTCCGAAGTCAGGCGCAAACGCAACGTCTCCTGAACGGCGCGCCAACCGTCCTTTGGCAGCTGCCGGTTCCGACAGCTTCCCGGATAGCGCCAACCGCCGTCTGCTGAGCGCTCACCAGATCGTTTGATTTCGCTCCGACTGCACGAACACGGGTACAGCAGTTCGCGATCTGCGAGCCGGTCGAGAGCGGCTTCGTGCGAGCTGCGGTTTGCGCTCTGCAGCGAAATCTCGTCCCAGTCGAGGCCGAACCACTCGAGAGCCGAGAGCATGTCAGCGGCGCTTTCGGGTGTGCACCTCGTCGAGTCAATATCTTCGAGACGCAGCGACAGCGTCGCTCCGCGGCTGCGCGCGTCGAGCCAGCAGAGCAGTGCGGCCAGCAGTGTGCCCGGGTGAGCGGGCCCCGAAGTCGTGGGCGCAAACCGACAGCGTTCCTCGTTCATTGGCTCTCAAATCCGATCGATGAATCGCTGCCGCCTACTCGGCACCGGGCTCGGACCCCGCGTGGCGCGGCAGGTCGTCCGCCGTATCGAACCAGGAAATCCGGTCCTTCGCGTAAATAGGGCATTCCGGCGGGTCGTACATGGAATCCTCCCCGTCAAGCGATGCGCTCGCGCACGAGTTTGCCCGCGGAATTTCGCGGCAGTGCGTCGACGATCGTGAAAGCCACGGGGATCTTGTAACCCGCGAGGCGGTCTATGCAAAAACGACGGACTTCCGCTGGATCCAGGCGTTGCCCGGGAGCAGCAACCAGCCACGCGATCGGACGGCGGCCGTAATCGACATCCGCACGACCCGCGACCGCCGCTTCGATCACGGCCGGATGTTCGAGCAGAACCATCTCGATCTCTGTTGGGTAGATATTCTCGCCGCCAGAGATGATGAGATCGCAACGCCGGTCCAGAACTTCGAGCGCGCCCGTGGAATCGAGGACGCCGATGTCGCCGGTGTGAAGCCAGCCACCTCGCAGCGCGCGTTCGCTTTCCTGGGGACGATTCCAATAGCCATCCATCACTGTCGGGCCGCGCACGAGAATCTCTCCGGGCTGTCCGCAAACGGGCTTCCCGTCGTCGTCGACCGTGTCCAACTGAATCCCGAAGATCGGGCGCAGGCCTAGAGCACCGCTGGGCTCCGCGAACGCCGGCAGCTGCGTGGCAACCTGAGATGACGCTTCCGTGAGGCCATAGGTGGCCGCAATCGGAAAGCCCTGGGATCTCGCGCGCTCGATCAGCCCGCCCGGCGCGGCCCCCCCGCCGAGCAGCACGCAGCGCAACGAGCGGGGCGCTCGACGTCCGGCCCTCGCGGCGAGCACGCGTTCCAACATGGTGGGAACCAACGACACGAGCGTGACCCCGTCCTCGTCGAGCGCGCGATTGACCGCATCCGGGTCGAAGCGCTCGTGCAAGATGGCCGCGCTCCCGTAGAGCGCGCAGCGGAGCAGGATCGAGAGCCCCCCGACGTGAAACGGCGGCATGCAGGCGAGCCAGCGGTCCTCCGGCATGACACCGAGGTGCATCGCCGATCCGATCGCGTTCCAGAACAGATTGCGGTGCGAGAGCAGCGCGCCCTTTGGCGAGCCCGTCGTTCCCGATGTGTAGACGAGCGCGAGCGTGCGGGCGGGGTCGATTGACCGCCGTTCGGCCGGCATTGCGCTTCGAGCCGCGCCCGCCGAGGCGAGGGCGGGCGCTTCTTCTGGCTCGACTTCAACCCGATCGAGTGTTTCGCTCGCGTCGCTGAGAGCTGCGCCCTTGGCGGCCAGGTCGGCAAGCGGCCCAGGCCCGTGAATCAGCAGCCTCGCCCCACTCTCCTCGAGCTGAAAGGCGAGCTCACGCGGCGCCAACCGCGCGTTCAACGGCAAGACGGTTGCGCCCCGCTGCGCGATCGCGTGGAGGATCTCGGCGAACGCGAGTCCATTGGTGAGCAGTACCGCGACGACGCTACCGCTGCCCACTCCGAGCGATACGAGCCCTCTCTCGGTCTCGTTCACGCGGCTCGCGAGTTCGCGGTAGTCGATCATCCGACCAGCGGCAAAGAGCGCTGGGCGGTCGCCCGACATGCGCGCGCGCTCCTGGAGTTGCGCGAGGTTCGAAATCACGCGCTGATCTCCCGGGTGCTTCCGAGCGCGCAGCGAGCGAGGCGGTCGCGCAGCGGAGCGACCCCGATGCCGGGACCGTCGGGCGTGGAGAGCGCTCCATGGATCGGCGACGGCGCCTTCGCGAGATCCCGATCGAGCAGTTCGCCGGTCGCGAGACCCGCTGCGAGATGCGGCCCCGGAAGCGCGGCGGCGAGTTGGAGCGCCGCTGCGAGGCCCACCGCAGAGTCGAGCGCGGAGGTCACCACCACACCCCAACCGGCCGCGCGGGCACGAGCGGCGATTCGTTGCGACGCACGCAAACCTCCGAGCGCGGCCGGCTTCAGGACCAGGACACTCGCCGCATCGCGCGCGAAGATCTCATCGACCGCGTAGCCTCCAGCGAGCGCCTCGTCTGCTGCGATCGGAATCGCCGACCCCGCAGACAGGCGCGCGAGCCCACCCAGATCGCGGGCCTCGACGGGCTGCTCGAGCAGTTCGATCCGATGAGGCGCGAGACGCGCAATCGCATCCTCGGCCTCTCGCTCCTTCCAACCGCCATTTGCGTCGAGGCGAATCTTCACCTCGCTTCCGACGGCATCCCGCAGCGCGGCGACGCGGGCCTCGTCGAGTTCGAGCGCGAGGGCGCCGACCTTGAGCTTGACGGTTCGGTAGCCTTCCGCGACTGCAGCCGACGCTTCCCGAGCGACGATCTCGGGCCGTTCAGCGTACACGAGTGCGTTTACCTCGATTTGCGCGCGCGGCCGCTCGGGCAGCGCGAGCAGCGCTGCAACGCCGACCCCCTGGGTTCGAGCCGCCAGATCGAAGAGCGCGACGTCCACAGCCGCGCGCGCTACAGGCGCCTCCGGAGCGAGCTCCTCGACCAGATCGAGCAATGCGTCGAGATCCTCGATCTCCCGTCCGATCAGCACCCGCGCCAAACCCGACAGCGTTTCGAAGCCCTGGTCGGGAGATTCCTCGCTAAACCCCGCCAGCGGCAGGGCCTCGCCGTGGCCCACCAAGCCGGAATCGCTCGCGAGCGCGAGCACGGTGCCTTCGCGGCGGTCGATCGGCCCGCGCGCGGTCGCAACGGGCGTGCGCAACCGAAGTCGAACACGGGTCAGCTCCACGCGAGCGATCTTCATACGAGCAGCCCGGTGGCCAGCAGCACCGCGAAGACGACCTCGAGCGCCGCGGTTCGTGCGAGCGCGGCGTTCAGCGTCGGACCGTCGCTGGCTGTCCACACCGTACGGATCAACAACGCCGCAAGCGGGAGGGTTGCGAGAGGAAGGACCATCGCGGCGCGCGAGGCCCCAGCGAGCCAGAGCACCGGCAGCATCGCGTAGGCGAAGACGAGCAGTCCCGCGTACTCGAAGCGAGCCACTCGCCGGCCAAAGCGCACGGCGAGCGTGCGCTTTCCGGCGCTGCGATCGGTGTCTACATCGCGCAGGTTGTTGACGACGAGGACCGCGGTGGCAAAAGCGCCGATCGGAAGCGATCCCGCGAATGCGATCGGCGGCAACGCCAGAGCCTGGACGTAGTAGGTTCCGCAGACAGCGGCGACGCCGAAAAACGCAAAGACCGCGATGTCGCCGAGGCCGCGATAGCCAAACGCGAATGGGCCGCCCGTATAAGCCAAGCCGGCAGCGATCGAAAGCACCCCGATCATTGCGATCGGCCAGCCGCCAATTCCAACCAGATAGACGCCAACGAGCGCAGCGCTCCCAAACGCCACAGCGGTTCCCATCTTCATCTGCCGCGGCGTCAGCAAGCCGAGCTGCGCCGCGCGCGGCGGACCGATCCGAGCATCCGTATCGGCGCCGCGCTCGAAATCGAAGACATCGTTCGCAAAGTTCGCGCCGATCTGGATCAAGAACGCGCCGAGCAGCGCGGCAAAAGCGGGCAAGGCACGCCCCTGCCCGTCCGCAACCGCCAGCGCGGCCCCGACAGCCACCGGCGCCGCCGCCACGGGAAGTGTCCGCGGGCGCGCGGCGAGCAGCCAGGGCCCCCAGCCTCGAAACGCGCGGAGTGATGTCTCTACGGAAGCCACGGAAATCGGGAAAAATCGGGCGGCCGCTTTTCGAGGTATGCGTCGCGGCCCTCCTGTCCCTCCTCACTCATGTAGAAGAGCATCGTCGCGTTACCCGCGAGTTCCTGAAGACCGGCCTGGCCATCGCAATCCGCGTTCAGCGACGCCTTCAAGCAGCGGATCGCCATCGGGCTGCTCTTCAAAATCTCGAGCGCCCAGCCGACACCGGTCTCCTCGAGCGCATCGAGGGGGACCACTTCGTTCACCAGCCCCATGTCGAGCGCCTGCTGCGCGTCGTACTGCCGGCACAGAAACCAGATCTCGCGGGCCTTCTTCTGCCCCACGATCCGGGCCAGGTACGAAGCGCCGAAACCTCCATCGAAACTTCCGACTCGCGGCCCCGTTTGTCCGAAGCGGGCATTTTCTGCCGCGATGCTGAGATCGCAGACCAGATGCAGGACGTGGCCTCCACCGATCGCGTAGCCCGCCACGAGCGCGATCACGGGCTTGGGGAGCGTTCGGATCAGCCGCTGCAGATCCAATACGTTGAGACGGGGAACCCCGTCCTCTCCGACGTATCCGGCGCTTCCGCGCACTTTCTGGTCTCCACCCGAGCAGAATGCGTCCGGCCCCTCCCCGGTGAACAGCACGACGCCGACGCCCAAATCTTCGCGCACGCACATGAATGCGTCGATCAACTCCTTCACCGTTTCCGGCCGAAAGGCGTTGCGCACCTCCGGCCGAGCGATCGTGATCTTTGCGATCCCCTCATCGCACTTCTCGAATCGTATGTCGGTGTAGTTCTTGACCGTCTTCCAGCTAATTGCGCTCATGTCGTCCTCATATGGCCTGGGTTGCTGCTTCTGCGGCGGAAAGCGGCGGCGTCTTCCGGGATCCCGCGTCTGCGAGAAATCGGCGCGCCAATTCGAGAAACGCCGCGGGATTGTCGGTGTGAGCCGAGTGCCCGGCCTCAGGCACGATCTCGACCCGCGCGTTCGGCAGCTCCTGGGACATCTCCGCGGCGAGGGCCCTGAATTTCAGATCCTCCTCGCCAACCGCCAGCCAGATCGGGGCAGCGACGCCCGCCAACGCGCCGTATAGCAGCGGCTGCGCACCGCACCCCATTCCGCGCAGGCTCCCCGCAAGTCCGTGAGCGGAGTTTTCCAATCGCATCTTCCGAGCTTCGGCGACACCGCGCGCGCCCAGCCGCCGCTCGTCCACCAGAAACGATTGCGAAATCCAGAAGTCCACGAACGATTCGACGCTCGCGCGTTCGATGCGCTCTGCGAGCGCCTCGTCATCGCGCACGCGGGCCGCCCGCTGTTGGGGGTCGCGAATGCCCGCGCTCGTCCCCACCAGGAGCGCGGACGTCATCCGCGCTGGATGGGCGACGCCAAACGCGAGCGCCACGCGCCCGCCCATCGAATATCCGATCCAGTGAGCGTCGTGCACATCCAATTCGTCGAGGACCGCTACGAGCTGGCCAACGCAAGCCGTCATCGAGTAAGCGGCGGCGTCTCGGGGAGCAGCACTGCGTCCATGGCCGACGAGGTCGACGGAGAGGATGCGATGGCTGTCGCACAACCCCCCCGCGACGCACGCCATCGCGCGCGCCGATCCGGTAAAGCCGTGGAGCAAAACCACCGGCGCCCCAGCCCCCATTTCGGCTACGTGGATCCGAACCCCTCCCGCGTCGATCGCGTGCGACTGCATCACGCTTGCGAACTCCTAGCCTTACGAGCACGTGCTTCGCCCGCGCTGTCGCGAGCGAGCGCTTCGCCCACGCGGCGGTCGATCTCCCGGTGGTGCGCCACGCTTCGATCGCGATCTACGGGAATCTCGACGACCGAGACACCCGGCGTCGCGAGGGCACTCTTGAAGGATGCACGGAAGTGTTCCCAGGAGCTGACTCGCGCAAAACCGGCTCCGAAGCCGGCGACGATGCCGCCCAGTTCCACTCCGTGTGGTGTCCGAAAGTGCGTTTCGAAAATTTCCGGCTTCACTCGATCTGCGATCGGAAGATAGGAAAAGATTCCGCCGCCGTCGTTGTCGAATACGATGATGCTGAGGTTCAAGGAATGGCGCCGAGCAGCCTGCAACGCACCCACATCGTGGAGCAGCGCGAGATCCCCGGTGAGGAGCACGACCGGCTGGGATTGTGATGCCGCGGCACCGAGCGCGCTCGAAATCATCCCGTCGATACCGTTGGCGCCGCGATTCGCGAGCACCCGCAGCGGCCGATTCGAAACCGGGAGAAAGGCGTCGAGGTCGCGCACGGGCATGCTGTTCGACACATAGAAGATCGCGCCATCGGGCAGGGCTTCGGCGATTTCGCGAATCGCGCGCGGCTCGAAGAGTTCGTCCTCATCGGCAACGCAGCTCTCGACGGCTCCTGCGGTGCAACGCTCGGCACGCAGAACTCGCTGCACCCAAGAGGACCCGGCCCTCGAGTCCGATACGCGCCGAATCAGCGCATCGCAAAGCGCGAGCGGATCGACCTGAAGAAACTCCGAAGCCAGATGACTCGGATCGTTCCAGCCCGCCTCGGGGTCGACAAGGATCAGATGCGCCGGCGCGTGCCGCTCGAGCCAGAGTCGCTGCGGCTTGCTGGTCGGTGTTCCACCAAAGCGCAACACGGCTTCGGGTTCGAGCGTGCGGGCGACCCGCTCATCCCGCAGAAAGAGATCCGAATTTCCCAGGACGGGCGCACCTTGATTGTGCGTGCCGGATCGCAACTGCGAGGTCGGATCCGCGAGGATCGGCCAGCCCAGCACCGACGCCAGCTCCGCGAGGGCGGTGCAGAGCTCTGGTTCCGCGTTCATCGGGCCACACGCGATTACACCGCGTTCGCACGAGTTCGCGATCTCCACGAGCCGTTCGACATCTTCGGCTTTGGGGAGTTGATCGCCTCGCCCTACTCGCGTGTATACTTGACTACCGCGATGGGTGCTGTCGATCTCCGACTCGGCTACCGCCGAGGTCGGTGCAAGCGGATCGCGAAATGGCAGATTGAGGTGGACGGGGCCCGCCGGAGGACCGCAGGCCCCGGCGACCGACCGGCAGCCCACTTCGCGCGCGTATCTCAGCATTCGCAGGTCGCCATCGGGCACAGCGATCTCGGCAAACCAACGCACGTGCGTGCCGTAGAGGCGAACCTGATCGATCGTCTGCCCCGCGCCCCATTCGCGCAATTCGGGCGGCCGATCGGCGCTGAGCACGATCAACGGCACGTGGGCGTGGTAGGCCTCGATCACCGCTGGATAAAAATTCGCCGCCGCCGTACCGGATGTGCAGATCAGCGCGGCTGGCGCGCGGGTCGCCTTCGCTGCGCCGAGGGCAAAAAATCCCGCAGACCGCTCGTCGATCTGCGACCAACAGCGAAGCGAAGCGTGCTGGGCGGCAGCGATCGCGAGGGCCGTGGAGCGCGACCCGGCGCAGATGCAGACCTCGCGCACGCCCGCGCGTGCGAGTTCATCGATGAGCGCCGCGGCAAAAAGATGCGCCGGGCTCGCTTCGCCATCCGGGATCGCGCTTAAATTTGAATCCGTGTGCAATTCAGATCTCCATCAGCGGAGCGAGCATGGCGCGCAGCTTGAGCCGAGTTTCCCTGAGTTCGGCTTCAGGGTCGGATCCATCGACGACGCCCGCCCCAGCGAACAGCCGCGCTTCATTTCCTCGCAGAACAGCCGAGCGCAATGCGGCGTAGAATTCGCCGCCCCCTTCAGAATCCGCGAACCCGATCGGGCCGCTGTACCAACCGCGATCGAGATTCTCGTTGAGGCTCAACCATTCAAGAGCCGCCTCACGCGGTGCGCCGGCGACCGCTGGCGTCGGATGAACCGAACCCAACACCTCCAGTATCGAGCCACGCGCGCGCAAATGGCCCGTGATCGGCGTTTCGAGGTGTTGAATGTCCTGGAGGCGCATCAGGCGCGGCGACTCGCGAACGTCCAGCGCGTCGCAATGCGGAGCAAGCGCATCGCAGAGCGCCCTCACCACGAACGCGTGCTCGGCCTGCTCCTTCTTGCTCTCTCGCAATTGACGACCGAACTCGAGATCTTCCTCCGGGCTACGCCCTCGCGGTGCCGAGCCGGCTACCGAGGCCGTCTCGACCCGGCCGTCGGCGAGTCGCACCAGGCACTCCGGTGTGGCGCCCAGAAAGACCGCGCCGGGCCGTGCAACGGCGAAGATTGCACAGGTCGGATGCGCGCGACGCAACGTGTCCAACAGCGCGCACGGATCGTAATCAGCTTTTTCGCGCACCGATACGGATCGCGCCAGCACCACCTTCTCGAAACCACCGTCGGCGATCTCGCCCAGGGCCGCCTCGACCTGAGCGCGGTATTCGGCGTGCGTTCGGTCTGCACACGCGTGATAGTCGAGAGGGCCGCCGGCTTCCGCGCTCGGCGCGGTCGACGCAGCGATCAAGCCGCGGTTGGCCAGGGAACGTCCGGCTTCATCGAGGCCAGCGCGCAAGTCGTCGCAAATCTCCCGCGCGCGGGTTCCGGATTGGACAGATTGCACGGATTGAGCAGGTTGGACGGGCCGGACGAGGGTGCACCAACTCCGACCTTCTGCGACGGCAATGCTGACCTCCGGCAGGACCAGGCGGCCGATCGGAAAATCTCGCCAATGGGGCTCGCTCGACGCCACATTCGCGAACGCGAAGCCTCCGACGAGAAACGGTCCCGCCGCAGCTGGCGCGCCCTGCCCGCAGACGTGCAGGCGCGCGAAAAGGCGCTCGGCGCGTTTCGAAGCCTCCACAAATCGCCTCTCGCCGCTGGGCTCGATCGCGCCGGCGCAACCAAAAGCCGCGATCGAACGCCCCTCGGCAGGTCGCTCCCAATAGAAGCGCTCGCGCGCTTCCGAGGCTTCGAAGGCCGCGAGTGCATCGCATGGCGCAACCTCCGCCTGCAGTACCACCCAGTGTGTTTCACCTGTTCGCACAGCAGCATCCAGCGCAGCTTGTGCGGCTTCTAGATCCGCACTGTGTTTCACGCTCACGATTTCCTCCGGATCCCCGTCACGATTTGGGCAGCACCGAGCAACAAGGACTGGTGTTCAACCTGCTCAAAACCCGCGTCTTCGATCAGCGCGAGCAGTTCGCGCGTGGGGGGCAGGTAGACGGTCGATTTTGGGAGGTACGCGTACGCGCTTCGATCCGATAGCAGTCCGCCCACCAATGGAACGATGCGATCGAAATAGAGCGCGTGCGCGGCCCGGATCAGAGCCGGGCGCGGTCGGTCCACTTCGATGAACGCCACGCGCCCACCCGGCTCCAACACCCGCGCTATTTCGCGGAAAATCGCCGGAAGGCCGACAAAATTGCGCAGCGCGAAGCCGCACGTCACGGCGGTCGCCCACTCGTCGGGTAGCGGCAGCGCCTCACCGTCAGCCTGCAGCAGCGCGGTCTGAATGCCGCGGCGACGTGCGGCACAGAGCATCTCGAACGCGAAATCCACGCCAACCACATGCGCGCCGCGCTCCATCGAAAGCTGGACCAGGTCGCCAGTTCCGCAGGCGAGGTCGACCACGCGATCCCCTTTGCCAACGCGTATCCGGTCCAACGCATCGCGGCGCCAGCGCTGATCGAGACCGGCGCTCAGCAACCGATTGAGGCAGTCGTAGCGTGGAGCGATCCGGTCGAACATCGCGCGCACGCGCGCGCCCTTCTCCTCCAGCGGCGGTAGGGGATCTAACGCCACGTGACTTCCACATCGAGTTGCGCGGCTTCGGTCGCCGCCAAGGCTTCCGCCAGGGCGCCGTGCTCTTGTTTGTCGCGGAATCGATCGAGTGCACGAGCGACGAGTGTGCGTTGAAAGTGAAGCGCGACGAGGCGCGTGACCTGGGGCAGCATTTCCCGAAAGATGCGGGTCACGCTCTCGTCATCGGCGTCGGTCCCGCTCTTGCGAATGCTCGCGTCGAAGAGATCGATCGCCGCGTCGCAGGCGCCCTGGACGTTTTGCGCGTGACGGGTGGCGAGACCCAACAACTCCTGAAGCGGAATGCCGGCCCCGAGAAGCATCAGGCCGGCCCGAGCCATCCCGAGATCCGCTTCGACGAAGCGCGGCTCACCGTCCACCACGACCGGCTCGAACAGCCCGGCGCGCTCGGCTGCGAGGATCATCACCTCGGGCATGCCGGACTCGACGGCGAACTCTTCGCGGTTGAGCGTGCGCTCGCCAACGCTCTCTTCGAGCAGCGCGGCGAACAGCGGCTCTTCGGATCCGCCGGCCGACCGTTCGAGCACGCGCTGGATCTGAGAGAGCGAAAAGCCCTGTTGTTGGAGCGAACGGATTCGCGTCAGGCGCTCGAGGTGCAGGTCTCCGTAAACCGCGATGCGACCCTCGCGCCGGGGCGCGGGCAGCAAGCCGCGCGCCTGGTAGAAGCGGAGCGTGTCCACCGGGATGTGCGCGGCGGCGGCCAGTTGCTCGACCCGATATTCCATGCGCACATTCTAAGAGTATTTACTCGCATAAACAAACTCTTTAATTTAAGGTACTTACGTGTATAGTTGCGAGCATAAGTCAGAGGATTTCCCGGCCATCAGAGGAGATTCGAGCACCCATCCAGGTCCGCTGGTAATTCAGTCGACGTCCAAGCTCGAACTTGGAGCGCTGGAATTTCAGCCGACTTCGGTTGGGATCAGAGCCTCGAGCGGGAGCGTCGGGAATTCAGCCGACGTCTACCGAGTGGCCGGCGGGAGCGCGCGCGATCCGCGCGTCGCGGTCGACCCGGATCGCCAGCGGCAAGAACAGCAGCAGCGAGACGAACGTCGAAGCCGCGATGAACATCATCAACCACTCGCGGTCCATGTATTGCAGAATCCGACCCGCGAGCCCGGGCCCGACCGCGTAGCCGAAATTGAACGCAGCCGCGGAAGCCACAGCGACGCGCCCCTTTCGATCGACCGCGGCCACGAGCCCAATCTGGTAGGGCGAGACGAAATAAAAACCGAGCCCCCAGAGCAGCGACCCGAATAGCAGCGTCGAGCTACTGGCAGAGCTGATGTACAGCAACCGGCCACTGAGACTCAAGAGGCAACCCAAGACGATTGGAAAGACCCGCCCCAACCGCACACCGAGCAGAGCCGCGATGGCTCCGCCCGCGAGGCCCATGATGGTCGTGAAAGCGAGTATCTGGGCCGCTAGCGCCGGGGCGAGCCCGGCCTCGATCGGAAGATTGTAGGCGAAATTCCAGAGCGCCTGTTCGGCGGCGGAGTAGAGGAACATCCCAGCGAAGGTCATCCACACGAGCGGGCCGAACACCGTTCTGAGGCCAGAATCCGAACCCCCCGACGTGCTGGCCGTCGAATCGGCACACTCGGCAGCCGACTGCGCGGACGCGACCGGCTTGTGCGGGAGCCAGAAGATGCACGGCAGGCCGACGAGGGAGAGCAGAAGAAGAGCGCCGAAACCGAGTGGATATTCCCCACCCTCCACTACCCGGGGGAGATACATCGCGAGCGACGCGGTGATCGCTCCGCCCATCGTCCAGATGATCGCGAAGATGCGCTCGGCATCCTCCCGAGCGGCGATCGCTGCGTTGGCCCCGGAAATCGCGAACCCCGACCCGATCCCGGTCGCGATGCGCCCCACAATCATCGGCGTGTAGCCTACGCTGAGTGCAGAGATCGCGAGACCCAGTGCAGCCATCAACGTCCCGCCGACGGCCAACTTGCGGTGCGAGACGATCGGCACATACGGAGTGGCCAGGATCGTAGCCACCGCGAGGGACAACAGCTCGATCGTTCCCAGATCTCCAGCCTGCTGGTGGTCGAGACCAGCCTCGATCAGCGCATTGACGATGACAGGGGCCGCCGCCGAGCCCAGATAGCCGATGCCCGAAGCCGCGAACGTCGCGAGGACAAAGCGGTATTCGCGCCGTACACGCAGCAGAAACCGATCCAGGCCCAGGCGGAATTCCGGCATCGGTTGCGTGACCCCATTCGCCAGCGACGGCGCTCATCCTTTGCGAGCACATTCGCCAATTTCGGATTCGCTGGGGAGCGGTTTCAACCTCGATCGGAGGGAAGTCAACTATCCCTTGTCAAGGCGAATTTCGCAAGGCACCCAATCGCCCCGCATCGATCAGAGATCGCTCGGGGGAACCGGCAAGTCGCCTTCGGCAACGACGGCCGCGCGGTCGTTCGGGATGAACCTGTCTTGCGTTTCGAGGACGCTGACTTCGTCGCCGAGATGCAGAACACCGGGCCCGAGAGGTCGGAAGTAGACGCCGAAGACGACACCACCGCTGACGCCTCCTGGCTGCCGGTGGTATTTCGCGAGCGTGCGGATCGGCTCGACACCCCGCTCGGCGGTTTCCTGATTCAACTGCGTCACGCTGCAGCGCTCGCTGGACGACACCTTTTCGAACTCGAGATCTCCGATTCGCAAGCGCGCCCACCACTCTTCGTGAAACGGAGCGCTCCCCTCGACAACGAGGTTCTGGCGGAAGCGATTCATCCGGATCGGCTTTGCGATCCGGCCGTTGAGGTCGGCCAACGAGGCTTCGCTTGTCAGCAAGATGGGAGCGACCGCGGTGAAGCGGCTCTGCTCCGCGGGAAAAATGTGGCGGTACTTTTCGGGAGCCGTTCGCTTGTGGGTCTCGGTGCTCGCCATCAAACGGCACGGTGTGCCCAGAAATTCGCCGAACCAGCGCGCGGCTTCATCGCCTTGATCGATCGCAGGCGCCTCGTCGTGCCAGTGCTTCGCCAGCCGCGACTCGCCCTTTTCGACCACGACAAGCTCGAGTGAATCCTGGTCCGGCGCGACGACCGCGAGATCCGCGCCAACGAGGCTCGCCTGGATCAACGCCATGCGCGGCAGCTCTTCCTGACCGAGGGCTATGCCATTCTCGTCGGTCACAAAGAGGGGTCGGTCGCCTCGCAGGCCACTTGTGTCGATCTCGGCCCGCTCAAGTCTCATGCCCCCACACGATTTAATGGGGTATTGCGTCAGGCTCGAGATCCTCACAGCGGTTTGCGCCACCGGCAAATTCCTCCCTCGGTCCGTCAGTTTGACAAATCGCGATCACTCGAACAACGGCGCTCCGCGCGCTTCGATTCGCACGGCCACGAAGGCCTTGGTGAGGCCGAAGAAGCGTTCGCGGCGAATCTCACAATCCGGAAAGAACTCTCGGAAAGTCGCGTAGTCGAGCAAGCGCAATCCTCCCAGCATGCGATCTACCGACGCTCGCGACGGCCGGGTGATCCAACCCCAGAGCGTAAAGTTGCGGACGAGGCGACGCTGCCATGAGAGCGGGAGAAAGTGGATGAAAGGCGCGAGAAGGTGCGGCTCAAAGAAAAAACTTCGAGCCGGTGTCTGCACCCATAGCTGCCGGCCGACCCTTCGCAGCTGATTCGCAAAGGCGCGCTGTGCATCGAGGGATCCGACGTGTTCGATCACCGAATTCGAGAAGGCGATGTCGAAGCTCCGGTCGGGAAAACCCAGCTGCGTTCCGGATCCCCGAACCAGCGTGTAACGAGCACCGTGTCTGTCGGCTTCCAGGGGTTCGGTATTGAGCAGCGTGATCGAAAATCTCGCGTCGATTCGCTCCCAGTTGTACGGCGTCCCACCGACATCGAGCACCGTGGTTTCAGCGGTGGGTTGAAACGTTTCCACGAAACGATTCATACGGCGTCTCCGAAATCCCCGAAACAGAAGTTCGTAGACGCGCTGTACGTTCACGGGTCGGAACCTCTCACAGTCGACTGGGCCATGGCGGACGACGGATAATCGATCGAGAGAATCTCCAGATCGACGTTCCCGCTGGGCCGCCCCCAGGTCACCGTATCCGCAACCCGGGCGCCCAGCAGGGCATTCGCGAGCGGCGAGACCCAGCTGACCTTGCCGACGGCGGCATCGGCTTCGTCCTCGCCCACAATCGCAAAGACGCGCTCCTCGCCGTCGGCGTCGCACACGCGCACGGTGGCGCCAAAAGCCACCTCGCCGCGTGGCTGCTCGCCGGGGCTCACGAGAACCGCTCGATCGATGCGCACACTCACGTAGCGAGCGTTGCGATCGATCCGACGCAGCGCCGCTTCGTGGCTCAGCGCTTCAGCGCCGTCGGCCAACGCCGACCGTTCGGCCAGCAGGTTCGCAAGACGCCGTTCGAGAGCGGCGAGACCCTGGGGAGTCACATAGTTCGGATACGGGCTCTGCGGTCGCTCGGGGAGTTCGGCCTGGGCTTCGCTCTGAGCGTCTTCGTTGACGAAGGCCCGGCTCATGGACGTCTCTCCACCTCGACGCGGCGCGGGCGCTCAATGCACCTCCCGCGAATTCGAATTCTTCGATCGGTCGCGAAATCAGCTCCTCAGTTCGAACAGCGCATCTGTATTTTCGTAGCGCTCGTAGGCGTTCGCGACCACATCATCGGGAACGTCCCAAACCAGCTTGGCGGGCCCGATCGCGTCCTGCTTCATGCAGTCCGGCATCACGTCATCGCCGGGGCCAAAGCCGGCGCGCCGATTGAACTCCCATTCGTCCTGCAGAATCTGCCAACCCATGTCGGCGATCTGCTCACGCTTGATCTCTTCGCCGAAGTATGCGCTGTAGAAGCCGCGCACCTCGTCGAGATTGATCATCATGAAGGAGCAAAAGCCCGAAGAATCCACCACCGCGTTTACGATCTGGGCGCGCTGGGAGGCCTCCGCCATTTCCTCCTGCGGCTGCCCGGGCTCGACGATGAGCCCGGCCGTGTGATCGGCGCCCATCGCGCTCGTGCAATAGGTAATTCCCGAAGCCTTGAGGGGTCGTGGATCCCACGCGGGCAGCGCTTGCCCCTTGACGACCGGAACCCGGTGGTGCTTGCGCTTCTTGCCGATCGCCGCCGCGCCATTTCCGATCGCCCGACCGAGTTCGGTTCCCTCCGCGATTTCACGCAGGATCCGCTTGGCGCCCTCTGCGTCGCCAAATTCCATGCCGCCGGAATCCATGTAGACCGCAATCGCAGCGCCGGTTTCGATCGTGTCGAGGCCAATCTCGTCGCAGAGGCGATCCAGGTCGGCGACGTCTTCCCAGCTCGAGATGGCACAGTTCGCGCCGAGCAGCGTGAGCGTCTCGAATTCGAGCGCGGAGGTCTTGTAATTGCCGTCTTTGTCGTGAACGACATTGCTGCACCTCACGATGCAACCCGTCATGCAATTGTGCATGCCGCCGCCGCGCTCTTCGAAGCTCTCCACGATGCGCATCCCGTCGAGCGTTTCGACATCGGGAGAACGCCCTTCGACCCGATTTTTATACGGAAAAGTGTAGAGCGCATCGGCTTCGACACATCCCACGCTCGTGCCCCACTTGGGAAACGGCTCTTGCGCGGGGCCATCGAGATAGTACTTCGTGTACTTCTTGCAGATCGCCCCGAATTCCTTCCTGTTCACGGGCTTTCGGGCGGGGCGCTTGCCCGCGTCGATCGAGACGTACTTGAGTCCTTTACTTCCCATCACGGCACCGAGTCCGCCGCGCCCCGCGTGGCGGGCGGGATTGCGCTCCTGCTCCTGGTCGGTGCACGCCACCGACGCTCCCGCGAGGCGCATCTCACCCGCGGGCCCGATCGAAATGAAGGAAGCGGTCTCGGAGTAATGCTTGGCGAGGTCTTCGATCAGCGCGTAGTTCCACTTTCCCTTGTGCTCGTCCGCGGGAACGACCATCGCGCTATCGGCGTCGATCTCCAGCGCGTAGCGCCGCTCGGGGTCCGCGGGCTGCCCGGTCACCACGACCACCCGAAAGCCGAGCTTCATGAGATCCTGGCCCGGGTTGCCTCCGGCGTTGGCCTCCTTGACGCCTCCGGTGAGCGGGCTCTTGCCACCGATCGAGATCCGGCCCGAAGTCGGCGCGGCCGTTCCCGAAAGGACACCGGGCGCCATCACGAGCAGATTGTCCGGGCCGAGCGGGTCGCAGGCGGGGTCGCACTCTTCGAGCAGAATCCGCGCCGAGAGACCGCGCCCGCCGAGGAGCTTCCAGCCCTCGGGAAACGCCTCGATGGTCGCGGTCTGATTGGTCATGTCGACGCGAATCATTCGGTCGCCGGTCGGATCGCTCATGATCTGTCTCCTCTAAAAATGATGGACGCCACCGCTCCGCTCGAACACCCGACCGGAAACCACCAGCGCCCCCTCCGGGAATCGACCCCTATCCTCCCGCGACTGCGGCGAGGATCTCGATTCGATCGCTTTTGGCGACCTGCGTGTCGCCCGCCGCGCGATCCAACTCTTCACCGTTTACGAATAGCGTCGCAAAGAGCCTAATCTTGCCTTCGGCGTCGAACACGAGTTCGCCAAAGCCGGGGTACCGCGCATCGACCGCCGCGATGCACTCCCGCACCGTGCCCCCGGCGACCTCGACCAGGCGCTCGCCGTTCGTCGGCCCCCGGTAACGGGTCGGAATATGCACCTCGGGCATGCTTCTCCAGGCGGATCAAGAACTCGGGGCCGCGAGTATAGCCGAGCGCATCCGGCGTGAAGATGCGCCGCGGAGGCACAGGCCGCCGGCGGGCTCTCTGGCGTCGCTGAAGCCCAAAATTCGGCCGCTTGCGGCAAGCGCTCGTTTTCGGAAAGGTTCGGTACACTCGCGCAACGCCCAGGGGGTGGGCGGTCGGTCCGTTTTGATCCCACCGATTCGCTTCTCCAGCGCGCCCCGCGGCGGGCCGTTGGCTGAGGAGATCCAGAATGTCCGTACCCGTTTCGCAGATGGCGACGGTGGCTCTGTACCTGGCCAAGCAAAAGCTCCAGGGCCGCAAGCGCTACCCGCTGGCGCTGATGCTCGAGCCGCTCTACCGCTGCAACCTCGCCTGCGCGGGTTGCGGGAAGATCCAATACCCCTCGAATATCCTGAAGACCCAGCTCTCGGTTGAAGATTGCATGAGGGCTGTCGATGAATGTCCGGCCCCCGTCGTCAGCATTCCGGGCGGCGAACCCCTCCTGCATCCCGAAATCGACCGCATCGTTCGCGGATTGATCGAGCGCAAGAAGTACATCTACCTGTGCACGAACGCAGTCCTCCTCGAAGAGAAACTCGACCTCTTCGAGCCCAGCAAGTACCTGAGCTTCAGTGTCCACATGGACGGCCTGGAAAAGGAGCACGACTTCTCGGTCTGCCGGGATGGGACGTTCAAGATCGCGCGGGCCGCGATCGAGGAGGCCATCCGCCGGGGATTTCGGGTCACGACCAATACCACGCTGTTCGACGGGGCAGATCCGAAGCGCACGCAGGAGTTCTTCGACGAAATGATGACGCTCGGCGTCGAGGGCATGATGGTGTCGCCCGGCTACAGCTATCAAAAAGCTCCCAACCAGGGACAATTCCTCGGGCGCGAGAGGACCAAGGAACTCTTCCGGAAGATCCTCCACGGAAACAACGGCCGCTGGCAGTTCAACCAGTCGGTGCTCTTCCTCGAATTTCTGGCCGGCGGACGAGATTACGATTGCACGCCGTGGGGCAACCCGACCTACAGCGTCTTCGGCTGGCAAAAACCCTGCTACCTGCTCCAGGACGGCTACGCGGACAGCTTCCAGGGCTTGATGGAAGAAACCCAGTGGGAGAATTACGGACCCAAGAGTGGGAACCCCCACTGCCGAGACTGCATGGTCCACAGCGGCTTCGAAGCCAGCGCCGTCGAAGAAATCTTCTCTTCGCTGCGCGGCCTGACGGCGATGCTTCGGGCGGCCCTCTTCGGCCCGGCCATCCCGGAACCCCAGGGCGACCCCGCATCGCTGCTGCAAATTGCGACCGGACTGGAGAGTGCTGCCGTGGAGGAGGAAGAGAGCGGACCGACCCGAGGCTGGTCGGCTCCCGCGAGCGCGGAGTCGCTTCGCGTGGCCTTCGAATATCGCGGCGACGTGAGCCTGCTACTCGACGACGACAGCCGCGTCGATGGCTACCTCTCCAATCTCAGCGAGGACACGCTTCGCCTCTGGTGCCGCGGCGAAACCGCGCAGCTCGAGATTCCGATCCGACATGTGAAGCACGTCGAACTTACCGGCCGGGACACGGCATCGGGGAAGAGCTGGCAGACCTGGATGAAGAAGCAGGAAGCCGCCGAGAAAGCGGCGACCGAAGCGGCAGCCAGCCTCTAGGAGCATGACCCGATATCGGGTCATGCGACGCCGCAAAAGCTTTGGCCGGAGGCCAACGCGCAGCTAGGAG
>SDBV01004319.1_pt1 | contig 20558 bp, 17 predicted proteins | sample 2277081 | NCBI WGS metagenome assembly SDBV01 (sample SAMN10402039, study PRJNA504765) | marine sediment metagenome | isolation source: marine sediment core GS10_PC15, 223 cmbsf | place: Arctic Ocean: Southern Knipovich Ridge | collected 2010 | reverse complement strand
TGCCGACACTTCAAGCTGCGATCATGAAAGAGCTGAAGCTAGAATCTGTAAACGCAAGGAGCAGGCGGGCAGCATGAGGTTGTCGGGGCCGTGAGGAGTTTCAACTAAGATTGGGCTTGACTCCTTTTCGCTGATCACATGCCAGGACTTTTCGGAGGTATCGGCTGCGCACCCTCGCTTTACGAGAATCTTCACACGAGGTTCTCGAAGGTCCGGAGCGATTGCGACTTTTGGTCCTTTGAGAACGGTGCTCTGGGCGGTCATGCGTTTGGGGCAACCTCATCTCTATTCTCAGTCGGAAACGGGAGCCTAATCGGCGTTGACGGAGAATACTCTCTATACAGGTTGGCCGAGCAATATGCGGCCAACGAAGCTGAGCGACTTTTCAAAATCACCTCGGCGAGACTCGAGCTCACGGCTAACTGTAGGGGGAACCTCGCATTCATTGAACCTGATGCCAGCGTCCTCCATCTGGCCGTGGAGTGGGCTGGAACATTTCCACTCTATTATACCATAGTCGAAGGCGGGCTGATGTTTAGCAGTCACCTCTATCCCCTCGCACGCACTATTTCAGCACCAACGGATGAGATCGGGATTATTGAGTTTCTCAGACAGGGCTACACCTTCATGGGGAGGACTCCATTCAAGAATGTGTGGCGTCTCCAGCCTGGCCAGGCGCTCAAATACGACGCAGCCGCGGGTAGGCTTGATGTCTATGAAACTAGTTGTGCGTGGGTAGGGATCGAAGATGCATGGGCGAACCCCTCCTCTGCCGCTGAAGCGTCTTGGGAAGCACTACGGCTGAGCCTTCGGGCGTCGCTGCCGGTAGACGGTGGGAGCACGCTCATGATGTCTGGCGGCTGGGATTCACGCACCCTACTCGCCGCCGCCCGGGCCGTCGCGCCTTCACATGGACTGCTATGCTATTCTCACGGCGATACAAGAAGCCGGGAACTCCGCTTGGTCGAGCACATGTGTCAGTCCGAGGGTGTTCAGTGTCGTCTAGAACCCATCGAGGACAGGGTGTGGGATCTCGATTCATTGAGGCGTGGGTTTGAGATCGTCGAAAACGTAGTTTTCCCTCACTGGCATCGTGCCGGAGCCCTGCTCCATGCCTCGGGAGTGCGCTGTGTTCTGGCAGGCGTGTATGGAGAAGTCTTAGGAGGACATTACGGGCGGGCGATGGTCGAGCGAGGTCGAAAGCGAGTTACTTCCTTAGCGATGGCGGTTTTAGGTTTCCAACGAAATCGTCGAAACGAGGATACCCAGCAGGTCAAAGATTTGCTTCGGGTGAAGCGAATGGCACCTCACTGGTACTTGAGTCGGGATTTCGAGAACTCGATCCCGGATTGCCTGGCAAAGGTCAACGCCGATATAGAAGGAGCAGTTGACCGTCTCGCAAGCAGAGGTATTGTCAGCGGAGACCAACTGATTGAAGCCTTTGTTGGAGAGCACAGGGGTACGCAGTTTATCAATGCTCAGATTCTAAGTTGCCGCGGTTATGTCGACGTAGCCCTGCCATTTACTGATCGGGAATTCTTATACACCACGAGTCGCATTCCTATCAACACCAAGATTCACAATAGTCTAAACCGAGAGATGCTGCGGCGCTTCGCGCCCTCGCTTCTTCGATTTCCACTTGCAGCCACTCTGGTTCCCGCTTCAGCGCCGATCGCACTCCAGGAGGCCTCGCGCCTTGTACGGAAGATCGCGGAGGAAGCTCAGTGGAAGCTCCATTTCGGGACGCGCACTCGCATAGGGCCTCCTAGACAGGGATGGGTCAATTTCGAGTTCCTTAGGCAGGGAGACGCACTCAACAGTCTGGTCAGCGATCTCAGGAGCCAGATCTGGAACCGAGAGGCTCTCCAACGCTACGTGTCGGAAATCCAAAGCCTCGAGCGGAAGAGCCAGCTGTATCCGATCTTCGACCAACTATCGAAAATTTACACAATCGATCTCCTACTGCGATAGCTTTCTTAACCCAAAACCTGGTGCAACGAGAGGGCCGGAGTTAGGGACACGAAGAGCGCGGATCAGGACCCTCAACGGGCCTTTCTCAGCCGCGCTCGGGGACCTCGCTCCCCCGTGTTGAGTTGCTGCAACAGTAGTACTTGGCTCGCGTCTCTTCCAAGACGGGGTGTTGGGCCCGGTACGCATAACTCCAGTCGAGACAAGCTGTTAGCCTACATCAACTAAGGTGGGGCGTCTTGGCGCCAATCTTGAAGACCAAGCAGCGGAACTGGGACCCGTGATCGTCACGCTCACGGGGTCCGCTAGCCGAGTGAGGAGGGGCTAATGGCGACTGTGTTGCCGGTGGGATCGGTTGACACCGGGGAGGATAATCGGCAGCCCGGTCGGGCCGGGTCGACCTGCGATAACCTGGGACAGGCTCCCCGGTTAGCAGGTTCTTTCGAGCAGTTCCATCGGTGGATCGTATCGTGCCTCAGTGCACTGGCCAAGCTGGTCGATATCCGTTTTGCCACCGCAGCTGAGGCTGCCTCGACCGGTTGCGGGGTCCCGGAGGACGGTCTCCCACCGGCCCCGTCGGAGGAGCGGGCCGAGTCGAATCCACCAAACCAGCCGAGTCATCGTTCGGCGATCCGAGCGCAGGTTCCCGCCGGCCAAGGCGTGCAAGCGAGGGCTCGCGGAGCAAGACGCCGTCTCCTGGTCATCAGCTATTTCTTTCCACCCGACGGAGCCGTCGGCGGCCTCCGGTGGGCGGGCCTGACCAAGTACCTGGCACGAATTGGGTGGGACGTATGTGTAGTAACCGCGGCGCCGAACGCTGACCGTGACAGCGAGGAAGGAATCAAGATCGTGTCGCGTGCGCGGGCGCAAACGCTCAACGATTGGTACAGGTCTCTCGCGGCAGCGTCGATCAGAAGTGAGATATCGAATGACGGCGGAGCATCTGTGGCCGAGCAACCTGGGACATTCCGGACCTTGCGAAGGGAGGTGGGGGCTCTTCTCGCCTTTCCGGATCACGCACGCGGTTGGATTCTGCGTGCCGCCATGCGCGCCCGATCGCTGGTCACGCGCTTTCGGCCCGATGTGGTGGTGAGTACGGGACCGCCTCATTCCGCGCATGTTGTCGCGTGGCTGGCGACGGCAGGGAAATCGACCCGCTGGGTGATCGACCTGCGCGACCCATGGGCTGCGCTGAGGCCGCGGATTTGGGGCTCGGCGTCCGACCATGGCAGCTGGACCATCGAAGCCGGCAACAAGTGGCTCGAACGGCATGCCTTCAAGGTCGCAGACGGTGTCATTACGAACACCAGGGAAATGGCCGGTGCGCTGAAAGACCGCTACCCTGATATCCACATCTCGTGCGTCCCGAACGGCGTGGACTACGAGCGCCTACCCGCCGAGACTCCACGCCGCTTCGGCGGCCTGGCTATCGCGTACGTGGGGACGCTGTACGGTCCCCGTGATCTCGGACCGGTATTGCGGGGCCTGCGGTCGTTCCTGGATCTTCATCCTGCCGCCGCGTCAGCCGGATTACAGCTGCGCGTTTGCGGTCACGCCTGGCCGGATCACATGGCGCGCCTTCGAGTGCAGATTGCAAAGCTCCGCCTCGAGTCGTTTGTCGAACTCTTGGGTGTCGTACCGCAGTCGGACGCTTTGAGCGTGGCGGGGCGGTCACACCTCGCCGTGGTATTGGCCCAGGACCAGGCTTTGATGGTACCAGCCAAGCTCTACGAGCTGGTTGGGCTGGGAGTGCCGACGCTGGTCGTTGCAGAGGAGGGTAGCGCAGCGGCACGGGAGGGCAAACGGCTCGGCTCCCATGTGGTGGAATCAAGTGACGTCGACGGCATCGTTCACGTGCTCGAGCAGATCTCTTGTCGTGGTAGCGACGGTCGTCCCAATAGCCCTCGCGCGGCCGGATACGATCAAATTGCCATCCAAATGAGTCGCCTACTCTTAGATGGCCAGGAAATGGTGTTACCCCAATCGGGTACCCAGGGGTAGTCGGCTTGCAGCAGCACGGTGACCGAGGCGCGTTCCTGTCATCGCGCGGCGTCGCCTGGCCCCCGGGCCGACCTGCGGTCAACCATTGAATCGTGGTTAGGGATGTCGGCAGCTCAACAACGAATCGCGATCATGCTCGAGTCTGACGGGCCGGGGGGGGCTGAAAACATGGTCTTGCATCTCGCCGAGGAACTCCGCAGGCGAGGCCATGCTATTGTACCGGTGGGGCCGTCAACGGGATGCGGATGGCTAGCGGAAGAGTTTCGTGTCCGCGGCTTTGAGCCGGCATCATTCACCTTGCGGCGAGCGGTGGATTGGGAGTGTCTCCGCGGCCTCGCCACGCTGTTCCGAAGGCACCAGGTGAACATTGTTCACAGCCACGATTTTACGATGGCGGTGTACGGGGCCGCCGCCGCCCGCGTTGCGCGTGCGGCGCATATTATCACGATGCATGGCGGTCGCCATTATGCCAAACGGTGGCGGCGGCGCGTTGCGCTAAAATGGGCGATGCAGACCAGTCAAGGCGTCGTGGCGGTATCCCGAGCGACTGGGCAGGACATCGAGACCGTCCTCAGGTTGCAATCCGGCAGCATAGACACAATCGCCAACGGCATTTCGTTTGAGCCCGGACACCCCGACCCCGTCCGGAGCGAGTTGGGTCTCGCCCCCAACGAGATGCTGCTGCTGGCGGTGGGAAATCTCTATCCGGTAAAGGGCCACGCGGTGTTACTCGAGGCGTTCGCGATGCTGCAGGCATCAGAAACATTACCGGATTCGCGACTCGCCATCGCAGGAGCCGGGGTCGAAGCGCCTCGACTGAGGGAACTCGCGAAGCATCGGGGATTGAACGACAAGGTGCACTTCCTTGGACACCGCGCCGACGTACCGGACCTTCTCGCCGCGGCCGACGTATTCGTCTTGCCGTCGCTGGCTGAAGGGCTTCCTCTCGCATTGATCGAGGCGATGTTTGCCGGCAAGGCAATTGCCGCTTCCAACGTCGGGGGAATCGCCGATGCGTTGCAACACGGCAAGGAGGGGTTGTTGGTGCCGTCAGGAGACGCAGCCGGTCTGGCAGATTGTATGCGACGACTCATCTCGGACCGGGGGTGCCGCACGCAGCTCGGCCGGGCGGCGAATGCTCGTGCACGCGCCGATTACACTGTGGAACGGATGGTGGATGGATACGAGCGGCTTTACGGCCTGGGCGGGCGCGGGGGAGCACGTTCGCAGGGCCGGGGAAAGGCCTGGTAGGTGGGACGCGCAATCTGGCTAAATGTGTGATCCGCATATTGAATCGCAGCCAAGTCCTGAGTCGTGCGTAAGAGCATTTTAAGGAAGCTCTTCCAGTCGCGGAGGAACGAAGGGCTGGTTCTTGGCGTGTGAGAAGTGTGGAGTGGACGCAACACTCATGATATCAGCGGTGGCTTCTATCAGGCAAGTTATTGTCCCGAATGGACATATGGGTCAAGGGTCCAGAGGCGCGACTCTGGCAATCAAGTCGTACTCGGTCCGGAGGTGGGGGTGCTTTTGGTGAAGATCGGAGCACTTTGCTGGAGAACTGCTTGAATGGCGTGGCCTGTGGTCCGTTATCTCCGCTGTCTACGACGGCGGCGTCGCGCTTTCAGACACGACGGTGCCCAACGTCGGAGTTCCTCATTAGGGCCGCTGAGCCACCGTCCAGTGCGGGACTCGTCCAGCTGCTTACTTCGCCGTACCGGTCCGGCATGATAGCCTCTGTCAGCGCTGGCCGAGCATGGGCCGCTGGCAACGGAGCACCCGGGAAAGCGAGCTGACGGTGGACGGCGCCACGAGTGCTGCGGCGGTGGCTGGCCAAATGACCCAGGGCGGCCCAGGCCCTCCGCCGTCTCAGGCGACGTCATCCCACGGTGGGCCGCGACGCGTGCGGAACGTGTTGTCGAATTGGGGCACGTATCTCGTCGCCATCGGCGTCAGCTTCTTCTTGTCGCCGTTCATAATCCACAGCCTTGGTGATACCGCTTACGGCATCTGGGTGTTGCTGGGCTCACTCGTCGGCTACCTCGGTCTGCTGGACCTCGGTGTCCGCGGGGCGGTGACGCGATACATCGCCAAATTCCACGCTCGAGCCCAACACGGCGAGGCGACTAGGGTCGCCTCCTCGGCTCTGGTGTTGTTTACCGCGGCGGGGATGCTAGCCATCGCCTTCTCCCTCGGGTTGGCCGTCTTGGTCACCCAATTTTTTGAGATTCCACAACCGTTGGTGGTGCCGGCGAGGATTGTGGTAATCGTGGGTGGCGTCAACGTGGCGGTCTCATTGGCAAGTGGTGTATTCGGCGGTGTGGTCACCGGGATGCAACGCATCGACTGCATCAACGGAATCCAGGTGGCCACCCAGGGATTCCGCGTGTTGGCCATTGTCCTTGCTCTCAAATGGGGTTTCGGGCTTGTCGCGTTGGCCACTATTCAGCTGGGAACGTCGTGTCTCAGCGGACTCGCGAGCTACTGGCTCAGTCGGCTGCTCTATCCGGAACTTCGATTGTTGCTTCGGGAGTATGACCGGAAACATCTCGACATGGTACTGTCGTTTGGGGTATCCGCATTTCTCCTCCAGGCGTCGGGCATGCTTATTCTGTTCACGGATTCGATCGTCATTGGCGCGTTTCTCCCAGTGAGTTTTATTACGTTCTTCGCTATCGCGGCCAGCCTGACCGAGTACGCGCGTGCTCCGATCAGTGCGATTACGCATACGCTCACACCGTGGGCGAGTGCGCTTGAGGCGGTGGAGAAAGGACACCAGGTGCAACACCTGGTGCTCACAGCCGGTCGACTGGCGACGTTACTGGCACTTCCAATCCTGGTGACGTTCGTAGTAAGGGGAGAGTCGTTTATCGGCCTCTGGATGGGGCCCGCATACGCCGAGCCCGCCGGCAAGGTTCTGTGGATCCTGAGTCTTGCCTTAGGGTTTGCCGTAGCGTACCAGGTCGTCGTGGTCACGATGATGGGTATCTCGAAGCATGCTGGGTTGGTGCCGGCATTCTTGGTCGAGGCTGCAGCCAACGTCGGCTTGAGTATCCTCTGGGTGAACGTGTACGGGATTGTCGGTGTGGCATGGGGTACCGCCGTGCCCAGGTTGGCGGCGTGCCTGCTATTTCTCCCCTGGTATGTCCGCCGCGTCCTGAGGGTGCCGATCAGGCGGTTCTACGTTGAAACCTGGGTCCGACCGGCGGCGGCGATCGTGCCTTTCGCCCTCGGGAGCTACGCGATTGAACGGTGGTGGCCGGCGTCGAACCTCTTCGAGTACTTTGCCCAGGTTGGGCTCGCGCTTCCGTTGGCGGCGCTTGGTGGCTGGATGCTCTGCCTGGCCGGACCGGAGAAGCGGAAACTGCTGCCGCCCGGAACCCTCCGACGCGTGGTCCGCGGTCTCGCCGGCTGGACACGGAACTGAGCCATGCCGGACAAGTGGAAGCTCCGATGGACAGGCAATCCGCATGGGCTGGCATACATCTTGAGGAGCCTCTAGTAATCCACATTGAGCGATTGCCGCGGCACAACGCGTCCTTCGTATCAGGCCGCCCCAGCATTGCCAGGAGATCATGAGTGTGCGACAAGCCGCAATAGCAGCTGACGAGGGATCCATTTCCCACAGCTCGAGCACTGGCGTGAGTTGCCGATTCTGTGGCACGCCCTTAGTCCATACGTTCGTTGACCTGGGCATGTCGCCTCTGTGTGAGAGTTACGTAAGCGCCAGCCAGCTAAACGATATGGAGGCGTTTTATCCCTTGCGTGTCTTCGTGTGCGATCGGTGCTTTCTGGTGCAGCTCCCTGAACACGTGAGTCCCGAGGCCATTTTCGCAGAATACGCTTACTTCTCGTCCTATGCGGATAGCTGGGTGGAACACGCTCGCGTGTTTACGGAGGAGATGATCGATCGACTTGACCTCGATGCAAACAGTCATGTCGTGGAGGTAGCGAGCAACGACGGTTACCTGCTGCAACATTTCGTTGATCGCGGCATTCCAGCCCTGGGGATAGAGCCCGCCGCCAATGTGGCCGAAGTAGCCGTTGAAAAAGGGATCCCAACGCTCGTCGAATTCTTTGGGCGCGCCTCAGCGCGTGGCCTGGCTGAGAAGAAGAAGCATGCAGATCTGATAGTCGGCAACAATGTGCTGGCTCAAGTGCACGACATCAACGATTTTGTGGCGGGGATGAAGACACTTCTCAAGGATCAGGGCGTCATTACGATGGAGTTCCCCCACCTCATGCGGCTGGTGGAGCAAAATCAGTTCGACACTATTTATCACGAACACTATTCGTACTTTTCTCTCTGGACGGCACAACAGATTTTTGCGGCGCACGGGCTCGCTCTGTTCGATGTGGACGAACTGCAAACGCACGGTGGCTCACTGCGAATCTACGCATGTCACGCCGACGATGCGTCCAATCCCGTCACCAGCAGCATCGCGTGCCTCATTGACCGGGAAGAATCCGCTGGACTTAGGGGCTTGGCTTACTACTGGTCTTTTGACGAACAAGTGAGGACGACCAAACGCAAGCTCCTAGATTTCTTGATCCGAACGAAGGCTCAACGCAAATCGATAGTCGGATACGGGGCGCCGGGAAAGGGTAATACGCTGCTCAACTATTGTGGTATCGGTACCGACTTCTTGGACTACACCGTCGACCGCAATCCCTACAAGCAAGGAAAGTTTCTTCCGGGGACCCACATACCGATTCACGTTCCGGAGCACATCACGGAAACCCGCCCAGACTACGTGCTCATCCTGCCGTGGAACGTATCGGGTGAGATCATGGACCAGTTGACTCATATCCGTGACTGGGGTGGCCGGTTCGTCATTCCGATCCCGGAAGTCCAGGTGATCTAGCAATGCGCGCCGGAGAAGAGCTTGGACGGAGAGCATCGGCGCCTGACGCGGTTTCGAAGATGCCTTCCATGGCGTGCCTTGCCGATAACGACGGCCTGCCTGACGGTGTGTCTGGGGACGCCACCGTTGGACGGAAGATCCACCGCCTGGTGACGGATTTGTATCCGATTTGCCGCAGCATTACCGGCGACGGGCTCCGAACAACATTGCGCAAGATTGGTGAGCAGGTGCCACTGGAAATTCACGAAGTTCCGACAGGTACAAGAGTGTTCGACTGGACGGTGCCGAAGGAATGGAACATCACCGATGCTTACGTGAAGAACTCGGCCGGCGAGCGCGTGATCGATTTTCGAAAATCCAACTTGCATGTGGTAGGCTACAGCTTGCCGGTGCATGAGCGGCTGTCGCTCACCGAGCTGCGTGAGCGCTTGCACACGTCGCCAGAGCACCCTGACTGGATCCCGTATCGCACCTCCTATTACCGCGATACTTGGGGATTGTGCCTGAGCCACAATGACATGCTTGCGTTGAAGGAGGGTACCTACGAGGTCTGTATCGCCTCGACGCTGCGTGACGGGTCCCTGACGTACGGGGAGTGCTACCTGCCAGGAGACACACGCGATGAAGTGTTGATCTCGTGCCATACCTGTCACCCGTCACTCTGCAATGACAACCTTTCTGGAATCGCGATTGCCGTACACCTGGCGCGGGCGCTGAGTACCCGGAGGCGTCGATATTCCTATCGTTTCCTGTTCGCCCCGGCGACCATTGGTGCGATCACGTGGCTGGCGCGGAATGAGAGCGCGGTGTCGCTGATAAGACATGGATTGGTGTTGGCGTGCCTTGGAGATGCAGGGCAGTCGACATACAAGAAGAGTAGGCGAGGCAACGCTCAGATCGACCGAATCGTCGCGCACGTTCTGCGGCACTCCGGGTCGGCATATGAAATCCGTGATTTCACGCCTTTTGGGTATGACGACCGGCAATACTGCTCACCCGGCTTCGACCTACCCGTGGGATCTCTGATGAGAACGCCGAACGGTTGCTTTCCGGAGTACCATACCTCGGCGGACGATCTGGAGTTCGTACGCCCCGACGCGTTGGCCGATTCGTACTCAAAATGCATGAAGGTCATTGGGATTTTGGAGGCGGACACGACCTACATGAACCAGAACCCTAAGTGCGAGCCACAGCTGGGCAAGCGCGGAATCTACGACGGCGTAGGGCCCGGCGGACTCCTGCCAGTCGAGGAGTTGGCGATGCTATGGGTGCTGAACCTGTCTGATGGGGACCACAGTTTGCTCGACATTGCAGAGAGGGCAGATATGGACTTCGATATCGTACTGCGAGCGAGCGACACGCTGCGAGAGCACGACTTGCTGGTGGAGACCGGGCGCGGAGGCGGGGTCGGAGAGGCGCGTCATGGGTGACAATAACGGTGGCGGGCCAACCCTTGGGGCACAACGGGAATACTGGGACGAGCGCTGGGAGAGACAGGCGACGCCCAACGGATGGCAATCACGACGGGGAAATGCGATCTTGGCGCTGCTAAGGACACTCTCGCTGCAAGATCCGCGAATCCTCGACCTGGGTTGTGCGACAGGGTGGATGACGAACCTGCTTGGAGAGCTGGGTCACGCCGAGGGATTCGATCTGTCAGAAACTGCTATTGCCGGGGCACGGTCTCGGTTTCCGGGGATTCACTTCACGTCGGGCGATCTGTACGAGAGCCGCTTCACCGATGAGTTGTTTGATGTGGTCGTGTGCCAGGAGGTGATAGCTCATGTAAGTGACCAGGCGCGGCTTGTCGAGTTGATAGCGAGCATGACAAAGCCGGGCGGCTACTTGCTCATTAGCTCTGCAAACAAGTTCGTCATGGATCGAGTAGAGCTTCCGCCAGATCCGGAGGAGCACATCAAGAAATGGGTGGATATGCAGGGTTTGAAACAACTCCTTCACCCGCATTATCGGGTCTTACGCACGACCTCTGTCATTCCCATGGGACATCGGGGGGTGCTCCGCCTGGTGAACTCGTATAAGCTCAACCGCGCGATAGAATGGATAGTGCCACCTCGTAGGTTGGAGGCATTAAAAGAGTGGTTGGGACTTGGCTATGCCATCATCGCATTGGGGCAGAAGAGATCGTGACCGGTGTCGATCCAAGATTGTTCCAGTGGCTGTTTGAATAGGAGGCGTTCTAGCGCAATAATGAAAATTGGCATCTTCGGTCATGTTGGCAACGAAAACCTCGGTGATGAGGCCATCATCGCTGCTGTGATCCAAAACGTCAAGCGGCGTTTTCCGGATGCCGTGTTGTATGGGTTTACCATAAATCCGGCCGACACCCAGGCGCGCCACGACATTCCATCGTTTCCCATCCGAAGATTGGCCAGTCAGAACAACCGCTCGAGGCAACCCTCTGTTGCGGATCAGGCGGCCAGAGCGGCGGGCCTAAATACTCGGCTGGGGGACTGGATCAAGGCAATCAAGGGACAGCTAAGGAAGATCCCTCTGCTGTATCCGGTATTACGGGGCATACTGCTAGTCCCAAGGCTGGCAACTGTCTTGCCCAAGGAGGCAAGGTTTCTGCTCGGAAGCCGGCGCAATCTTAAGGGGCTCGATCTGATGATTGTCGCGGGCTCTCACCAGTTGAACGACTTTGTGGGGGGGCCATGGGCGTTCCCTTACACCGTTTTCAAATGGGCAACGCTAGCTAGAATGTCGGGCGTGCGACTGGTTTTCATGAGTCTGGGAGCAGGACCCATTGGCTCCTGGCTTGGCCAGCTCTTCATCAGGCGGTCTCTCAGGCTAGCCAGTTACCGGTCGTATCGTGATGAAACCACTCGGCGGGTCGTTGAAAACTTGGGTGTCTTCGACAAACAGCCTGTGGTCCCCGATTTGGCCTTCAGCCTCCGGATTCCTGCGAAGTCAGTGCATGGCAGGCGCCGGCGACCCGGGCCGGGCGTTGTGGGTATCAACCCGTTGCCATTTCATGACTCAGTCTACTGGTGGGTCAGCGAGCCTGGCCGTTACGAGGCGTACGTCGCCAAGCTCGCGAGATTTGCCGACTGGTTGGTCGATCGCGGACATGCAGTGTGGTTCGTCTCCACCCAACTACGTGTGGATCCTGCTGTCATCGCAGATGTGAAAGGGATGATGAAATCAATCCGAACGGCTGAGCACGCGGAACGGATCGTCGAGCCACCCATCCGGTGTTTGAGTGACTTGATTGATGTCCTCGCCGAATTGGACATCGTAGCCGCGACCCGATATCACGGCATTCTGCTCTCGCTTGCGCTCCACAAGCCTGTACTGGCGATCGCCTACCAGCAGAAATCTTGGGATTTGATGAATCGAGTTGGGCTCTCGCCATATGTGCTGGACGGAGGCGAGTTCGAGGTCGAGGACCTGACCAACAAGTTCGTTTCACTCACGGCGAAGGCCAGCGAGGTAGGCGACTCGCTCCGGGCGACGGTGCCTGAGTTGCGGCGGAGGCTCCAAGTGCAGTACGACCAGGTGTTGGGATTGGTGGATGAGGCTCCGATCGTGCCCACGCGGGCTGGCGGGAACGGGGGGGAAGGATCGACGGGCGGTGGCAGGGGGGCTGGCACAAAAAGTGCCCCCGTCATCCACGTTCCAGCGCCTGGGCGATGAAACCGTGGATTCGTCCGTCAACCGGGGGTGGGGACTAGCCTTGAGCCAGATCGTACGCTAAGGAAGGGGTCAATCGTGCGCGTCCTGATAACAGGCCATAATGGTTACATAGGATCGGTCATGACGCATGTGGTGGGGGCGGCGGGGCATGAAGTCTTTGGACTGGATAGCTACTTGTTCGAGGACTGCGTTCTCGGAGACCGCGGTACCGATGTCCCGGCATTACGAATGGACATTCGGGAAGTTCAGGCCGGGGACGTCGAGGGGTTTGATGCCATCATTCATCTTGCCGCACTGTCCAACGATCCCTTAGGAAATCTCGACGCCGAGTGCACCTATGCCATCAACCACGTGGCGGCCGTTCGACTCGCTCGACTGGCGAGGGAGGCGGGCGTGGGCCGATTCCTTGTTGCGTCCTCGTGCAGCCTTTACGGGATGGCTGGTGATACGATGTTGACGGAGGACGCTCCCTTCAACCCAATTACGCCGTACGGCAAGTCGAAGGTCCGCCTCGAACGAGACATCGCGGGGCTGGCAAGCGATGCGTTCAGCCCGACCTTTCTCCGGAACGCCACTGCATATGGGGTATCGCCACGATTCCGATTGGATCTAGTGGTAAACAACCTAGTCGGGTCTGCGTATACCACGGGCAAGGTCCACATCCAATCCGACGGAACTCCTTGGCGGCCACTAGTACACGTGGAGGATATTTGTCGGGCATTTGTCGCCGTATTGCATGCGCCACGGCCACTAATACACAACCAGGCGGTCAATGTCGGACGCACGGAAGAAAACTACCAGATTCACGATCTGGCTGATATGGTCAAGGAGCTCGTTCCAGGCAGCCGGGTGACATATGAGAAGGGGGGGGGCGCGGATCCCCGGTGTTATCGGGTTGATTTCACGAAGCTGTCTGAACTGCTGCCAGGATTCTGTCCGCAGTGGACCGTTCGGCGCGGTATTGCGGAACTCCACGAGGCCTATGAGCAGCATGGGTTGACAGAAGAGGTCTTTCTCGGGCCGCAATATCTTCGCGTCAAGCGGATCCAGCGACTGCTCGACGAAGGGGCCATAGACCAAACCCTCAGGTGGCGCACCCCCGCGGTCAGCGCTGGATGAGAACTACCGAGAGAGGCTTACGATGAAAGTAGTTTTGTTCTGCGGTGGTTTGGGCATGAGGCTGCGTGACAATCCTGAGGACGTGCCCAAGCCAATGATTAAGATAGGATATCGGCCAATCCTTTGGCACGTGATGAAGTATTACGCACATTTCGGCCACAAAGATTTCGTGCTCTGTCTTGGATATCGCGGCGATGTCATTAAGGAATTTTTTCTCAATTACGACGAATGCATCTCAAACGATTTCGTGCTTTCTGGAGGCGGGAAGAACCTGGAATTGCTAAACAGCGACATTGATGATTGGAATATCACATTCGTCGATACGGGGATTCAGTCGAATATCGGCCAGCGGCTCAAAGCTGTGGAACCCTACCTGAAAGGCGAGACCGAATTCCTTGCCAACTACAGCGATGGACTCACGGATCTACCCTTAGCGGACCACATCGCACATTTTCGCCAACACGGAAAAATCGCGAGTTTTGTATGCGTGCCACCCAACCTCAGCTACCACTTCGTTGAGTTGAGTAACGAGGGGCATCTCGAGACTATCCGCGACGTTTCGGAGTCCGGACTTCGTATCAATGGCGGTTACTTTATTTTCAAATCGGAGATTTTCGATCACCTTCGGGAGAACGAGGAGTTGGTCCGGGAACCATTTCAACGGCTCCTCCGCGCGGGTCAGCTCATTGCATATCAGTACGACGGGTCGTGGTTGCCTATGGATACCTTCAAGGACAAGCAACGGCTCGAAGAGCTATACGCCAATGGTCCCGCCCCGTGGGAGGTGTGGCGTTCGGAACCGGCGGCACGCCCGCACTCCCTCCGCGGGCCCGCTGCAGGTAGAGGACCAAATCGCCGCGTAAAGGTCGTGACCTGATGTTGCCGCTGGCGGCAATGGCGACGTCGGGTGCTGGCGTCCGGATTCTGCTCCTTGGCGCGCACTGCGACGATATTGAGATCGGTTGTGGTGGGACCATACTCAAACTCCTGTCCCGTCATGAGCAGCTAGAAGTTGACTGGGTCGTGTTCAGCTCGGACGCGGAGCGCGAGTCCGAGGCCAGGACAAGTGCGGCAGCGTTCTTGACGTCAGCCAAACGGCAGAACGTTGTAATAGAGAATTTCCGTGACGGGTTCTTCCCTTACATTGGGGCGGATATTAAGGACTACTTCGAACTGCTGAAGCGAGAGCTGGAGCCCGATGTGATCTTCACGCACTGCCGGACGGACCGCCACCAGGATCATCGGGTCATATCCGACTTGACGTGGAATACGTTCCGAAACCACCTGATCCTAGAGTACGAGGTTCCGAAATACGATGGAGATCTTGGGAGACCAAATTGCTATGTGAGCTTTGGAGAGGAGATTTGCCGTCAGAAGCTCGATGTGATTCTCGATGCCTTCAAATCTCAGTGCGGCAAACAGTGGTTTGCCGAGGAAACGTTTCGCGGCCTGATGCGATTGCGTGGTGTGGAGTCGGGCGCGGCAAGTCAGTACGCCGAGGCATTCTACGCTCGGAAGTTTGTGCTCGACGGTGTGAGCGCCGGACAAGGATCGGGCGAGCAGAGATCTCGGCAGCACCGGCTGCAAACAGATGTCCATGCGTACCGAACGTAATCGGCCTCGCGTTAGCATCGGGTTGCCGGTGTTCAATGGGGAGCGCTACTTGGAGGAGGCGATCCTCGCACTGCGCGCACAGACGTTTGAGGACTTTGAGCTCATTATTTGCGACAACGCCTCGACGGACGGCACGAAGGCGATCGGGGAGGCGCACGCGGCTGCCGACTCGCGGGTCCGCTACGTGCGTAACCCGCGAAACCTGGGTGCGGCCAACAACTACTGCCGCACCTTTGAGCTGGCAAGGGGTGCCTACTTTCGTTGGGCGACCGCCGATGACCTGTCCGCGCCGGAAACGGTGGAGCGGTGTGTCGATGTTTTGGACGGCGACCCGGCGGTGGTGCTTGCGTATCCGAAGACCCGACTGATTGACGAGCACGGGTCTGTCACGTCGGAGTACGAGGATGGGCTCCATCTCCAGTCTTCGAGACCCAGTGAACGTTACAAACGGCTGGTGGCGCGGCTGGGACTTTGTAACGCAGTGTATGGGCTAATGCGGAGCGAAATGCTCCAGAAGACCGGATTGCTTGGCAGTTATCTCGGCTCAGATATCATCTTGTTGGCAGAGCTGACTCTTTACGGGACCTTTTGGGAGGTCCCGGAAATGTTGTTTTATCGCCGGATGCACGCCGCAGCTTTCAGCAGTCAAAAAGTTCATCAGCAGATGGAGTTTTACAAGCCAAACGTAAAACACGGAGTGACGGCTAGGACGTGGCGTCATCTGTGGGAAAGCTTCCGTGCCGTGGAACGAGCACCCCTTAGCATGGCGGAGCGAATGCGGTTGCGTGGCTACCTGCTTCTTCGTGGAGTAAGGAGTCGAACGGAACTCGGCCAAGAGCTTCTCTGTGTTGCCCGGAAAGTTTTTTGGGACGCGTAGCGATTTCGGGCCGGCCGTTGATTCGGACTTGACGAGGGTGACATTGGCGGAATCATGTGGCGGGCGACTCTCGACGTGGGAACGCGGGGACTGATTGTTTAGAGGCGACGCGCACTGATTTTAGACAACATCTTGATGGGCCTCGGGCCGCGCCGTTGGTGCCACACGGCCCCGACGGTGGCCCCGAACGTATTGGCGAGGACGTCTATCCAAGACGAATACCGGACCAAGGAAAAGTACTGTGCTACCTCCACCGTCAAAGAGCACGCCAGCACCGCGCCGGTCGCGAACAGCGCAATTAGCCGCGCGTCTACAAGATGCCTCGCAAACCACAATGACAGAAAAACACCGGCGGGGACGAAGATTAAGACGTTGGCTACCACATCCAGCACCCAATGCCATGGATCTCGGCGGCTTGTCGGTCCTGGAAACAGGGGTGCTCGCCCAGACATCTCTCTGGCACTAACCATGCGGAGATCGATCAGCGGCTGACGCGCGGATTCGTCGGGCACGCCACTCCCGCTTCCCTCCTGGAACCGGTACAGGGCCAGCAGACCGGATGAGTCAGCGCGGTCTCCCTGTGTCTCCGATTGGGATTGAGACCATCCAGCATCATGGTGGCTACGTATCTCCGTTGCCGACAAAGGCCCGTCATGTATGGCGGCAAAAAAAAGCCTTCCCGACCAGGACCGGTCGCCCGTCGCCTCGTTGCCGAACACCAAAGGGTAGGACGCATTCCAATTGGAAAGGTCGCCCAGACCAACCGATTCTTCCCTCATCTGGCCGTCCACGAACACCCGCGCCGTCCCCCCCTCGAAGGTCAAGACGATATGCGCAGGCCTCCCGGATCCGAACACGCGGTCGATCAGGAGCGGGGGCAGGCCGTTGAGATCGGTCCTCGTGGTACGCAACCTCACCACGAGGGTGTCATGTTGCTGGCCCAAGGTGAAGTTCCGGCTGTAAGGATCCCGCGAATAGCTCGCGATCCTCGCAGGTCCTATTTGATCTCTTCGGCTGGTGGCGGCCCACACCTCTACTGCGAACCCGTTTTGGCGAACGATCGCGTCACGCAGCCTCGCGGTCGGCGTGATGGACCGGATTCCCGCGAGAAAAAAGAACTCCACGCCCGGACCGCTGGGCAGCCACTCCACCCGACTCTCTTGGGGTAGTTGGAAATCGAACGGCAGCAGAAGGCCTACCACGAGGAATATGGCATATGCCAGGCCCAGGATCGGGGCCACCGATCGCTTGCCCGTGAACCTCGAGTTTGACTTCATCTGTGGTGTTCCTCCCAGTCGGGTGGTGCCCGTGGTGCCGCTGGATTAATGGGCATCCGGCCCCCCTCGGATACCGCGGTCGCTCTACGAGCCGGTGGAGCCGTCGGTTTGATCGGCGAGGCACCTTTCGCGCCAGCGCGGGATGGCCTGCATCCCCAGAAGGTCTATTTCGGAGAAGGTCTTTCTGGGGCCGATTACCCCACCCCCGACCGCGAAGTCCGATCCGCAGACTCTGGTCGTTTCATGGAGTGGGCCCAGTCGGGGGTCGTGCTTTACGGAACATCAGGCCGTAGACAATCCTCGCCCGTGGGCGGCGCCGGCCCGATTGGGCTCAAGGGGTTGTAGTGGCCCGCCCGCTACTGTTGCGGTCATGCAACACATCGGCGGCCGGGTCATCCAAGGGCGTTGCACGAGGGGGGCCTTTCCCTAGCCATCTCCCTTCTGGTCAATCACTTAGCTGCCAAACCGGTCGCCAAAACGGGGCACGGCAGTCGGCGTCAACCTTGCTCTTTGCGCCCGCTATGGAGAGTCATCCGTCGGAATCCGAACGCGCAGCACCCCGTGGCGGCCATGGCGAACCCTGGGAGTGGTCTCGCCGCGTTCCGGGGTGCCGATGGAAGTGTGCTTCCACCCGAGACCGTGAGCGGCGGTAGAGTGGGGCCCCGGTTACTGATCGGGATCTATGACGGTGGGCCGGAATGGGATTCGTTCGTGCGAGGAACGGAGGGATGGACGCATTTTCACTTGCTCGGCTGGCGGTCGGTCATCAAACGCGTATTCGGACACGAGTGCGTCTATCTGGCCGCCCGAGCCCATAGGGGCCGGCTGGTGGGCGTTCTACCGCTGGTGCGACTGAAGAGTGCTTTATTCGGCCATTACCTCGTATCGATGCCATTCGTCAATTACGGCGGCCCTCTGGGAGAGGCGAGTGCGGTTCGCCAGCTTGCCGACCACGCCCTGGAATTGGGGCGGCGTACGGGTGTCGAGCTGTTGGAGCTCCGCAACCGAGTTCGTTCGGATTTGGGTCTTGCCGTCTCGCACCGCAAGATCACCGTGCTTCTCGATCTGCCGGAGAATGCAGACAGTCTGTGGCGTCGCTTCCGACCGAAGCTCCGGAGCCAGATCCGGCGGCCCCAGAAGGACGGGATTCGGGTTCGATTCGGCTTGGATCAGGTCGAGCCGTTCTTTACCGTGTTTTCCCATCATATGCGGGACCTGGGAACGCCGACCCAGTCGCTGCATCTGTTCCAAGCGATTGCCGAGGAGTTCCCCAAAGATGTCTGGTTCGGCTGCGCGTACTTGCGTGATCGACCCGTCGCGGCCGGATGTGGGTTCGCATGGGGCCGCGAATTCGAGATGACGTGGGCATCGTCACTCAAGAACTACAGCCGACTTGCTCCGAACATGCTGTTGTACTGGAGGTTCATCGAGAGGGCCATCTCGAACGGCATTCGCGTGTTCAATTTCGGACGGTGCACACCGGGCGGCGGGACACATCGCTTCAAGGCGCAGTGGGGTGGCCGCGATGAGCCGCTCTGGTGGTATCGACACGCGACGACTACTCGTACCTCGACGCCCTCGCCCGAAGAACGGCAGTATCGATGGGGGTCGCTGGTCTGGCGGCGTCTCCCGGTCAGAGCGGCGAACGCCCTTGGCCCGCGCATCGTTCAATACATTCCGTAGTGTTCCGATACCGGCTGCCGCACCTGTTCTCCGCTGACGATGTTGGCCGTCGCCGACGCACTCGGCGCACTGAGCTGGGCGCACACTCACGTTGCCCGAGGCTAGGGCAGGGTGCACGCGCCGCCGCCACAAATCTGGACCAACGCTTTGGTCTCGCCCAGCAGGTCGATCGCGTTTGCCCGGTGTGCAAGAAAGTGAGTTAGGAATGACGTGGGCGTGGACCGCGATCCTGATCGCCGTATCGGTAACCGCCTACGCATATGTAGGATACCCGCTGACTCTCTGGATCGCCGCCGCGGTTCGTGGACGGCGTCCTGCGTTTCCTGATATCGGCGACTGGCCCGCTACCTGCGAATGGCCTTCGGTCACCGTCACACTTCCCGTGTTCAATGAGGAGCGCGTGGTGGCACAAACCCTCGATGCCATCCTAGCGCTCGACTACCCCAAGGACCGCCTTCATGTGTTGGTCGTGTCGGATGCTTCCACCGATCGAACTGACGAGATCGTGGAACGGTACGCCAACCGAGGCGTCGAGCTGATCCGTTTGCCAATGCGTTCCGGCAAGTCTGCCGCCGAGAACGCCGCGCGAAAGCGACTCCGTGGCGAGCTCGTCGTCAACACGGATGCGTCGGTACGGCTTCATCCACTGGCGCTGAAACAGTTGGTCGCAGCGTTCACCGATCCGACTGTCGGGATTGCATCGGGGCGAGACGTGAGCGTTGCGAAAGCCGGCGAGCGAGCTAACCTGGGCGAGTCAGAATACGTCGGGTACGAGATGTGGGTGCGTGACTTGGAAACTCGTCTCGGTGGGATCGTGGGCGCGTCGGGCTGTTTCTACGCTAGCCGGCTACCTTTGCACATGGAAATCGTGCCCGAGGCGCAGAGTCGAGATTTTGCCGCACCGCTCGCCGCGCGAGAACGGGGTTTTCGCTCGGTCGCGATAGCCGAGGCTGTCTGTTACGTGCCGCGGACCTCCTCGATAAGGCGGGAGTACCGCCGTAAGGTCCGCACGATGACACGGGGTTTGGAGACGCTTTTCTTCAAGCGCCGGCTCCTCAATCCCCTACGATACGGTTTCTTTGCATGGAAACTCATCAGCCACAAGCTAGCTCGATGGCTCGTCCCTTGGGCTATCGTGATAGGGGCCGCCGGGCTCGTAGGCTTAGCTACAGAACTGGTTTGGGCACGCTTGGCGGCGGTCGCGATGTTGATGCTGGCGGCCATCGGTTTCATAGGCTGGTGGTGGCCGCACGATGTTCGGATGCCTCGGTTTGTGGGGTTTCCAGCCTATTTGGTCTGGGGAGTGGCCGCGGGCATTCACGCTTGGGTCAAAGCTCTGCGAGGTGATCTGAACCCTATCTGGGAGCCGACACGAAGGGACCCGCTTGACGCCATTGTGGAAGACTGAGAAACGGTCATGGCTGCCTCGCATCCGGACGATTGAAACCCCGCCGATTGACTTGGCGACGGGGAAACGCTGAGGTGCGCAAGACGGAAGCCGGC
>SDBV01004318.1_pt1 | contig 20564 bp, 33 predicted proteins | sample 2277081 | NCBI WGS metagenome assembly SDBV01 (sample SAMN10402039, study PRJNA504765) | marine sediment metagenome | isolation source: marine sediment core GS10_PC15, 223 cmbsf | place: Arctic Ocean: Southern Knipovich Ridge | collected 2010 | reverse complement strand
TCTGATTCTACCATTTAAGTTCCCTTCCTTCTGTAAGTATAATTCCATTTTTTTAATGCAGTATTATGTTTTCTATATAGGTTGGCTTGGTTAATATCCTTCTGAACTAAAGTGGATATTGTATGTTCTGTTGGAATTGTGCAAAGGTTTGATTCATAAAAATAAAATGCGTTTCTCCCCAATCCTTCTAGGATTAATACCAACATCCCTTCATAAGATACTCTAACCATTTAAACTTCTTTCTTGCAACTTGGTGCATCTTCATATCCCAATGAATTTAGTATTGTTTTTCCTAATTTTGTATCATTCCGTATTTCTAAACTAACAACTCTTAAAGTCATGGGATTGGTTGTAAAATTAAAAACCAGTTCATCCCTTGCTCGTGAAGGTAATTTATAATACATTTTCATAAATTGTGTTTTTGCTTTCATTCTAACCCCATTTCATTATTATCTCTTTTCCCAATCAATGGAGGAAGACTTACAATAACTAATTGTAACTATATTATCCTCTAAAATTACTTTAACAGTTGCGTGTTTATCGTCTATATTAAACATCTTTTTAAATTCAGCTATTGGCACTTTAATTTCAATATCTTCCTTTTTGAATGTTCCGATTTCCATCTATAATTCCTCCTTAAAATAATTTTTTTCATACCTTTTATACCTACCATTTTATAATTTCACCTATATGTTTTTGTTTTAAATACCAAATCAACATATCTGGTCTACAGTTGTGTTCTAACCAGTGGTCTGGAAAACATAATAACTCCAAATTATACAAACTGTTATTTGAAGGGTCTCTATCTTCATGATGAATGTTTAAGTCTTCTTTTGAAGAACATCTTCCACACCCACCACCATATATCTCATACACCAATTTTTTAATGTAATTTGGTATTTTTTGGCGTCTCATCTCTTTTTTATATTACAATAACTAATCCTCACTTTTGACTATTTATTTATTTTAACCTATTCGTGTTGGTTCCATTGGTCTTGATAATGGTGTTGGTCTACGTAATATTATTCGTTCACCGTTTATATCAAATATTTCTCTTTGTATTTCAATGACTTCTCTTATCACTAAACCACAAACTTTACACCATATTTCCTTATTATCTGCAACCAGTAAACCACTACATTCTGGGCAGTTTTCCTCCATAATTTGTTTTTGAATTTAATAACTATTTAATATTATTGATTATAGTTCGTATAAGGCACATTATATGCATCTTGTTATTTCACAGCATCTTCAAAAGCTTGGTCTATTATTTGATTAATATTATTTTCATAAGCCTCTTGTTTATCTTTCATATCAAATAATATAACTTTCTCTTTCAACCATTCAACTGCTGATTTGATGTCTTCTTTATGAAAACAAGGAGTATCAAAACCTTTACTGAAAACTCTTTTAGGACTCCCTATTATTGCTTGTTCTTTCCCTCTCAATGGTTCTGGTTTCATTTATATCACCTTCACTTCTTTAACAGATTTATTTAATGTTTTAATTATACAATTAGTTCTTGGGCATTTATCACATTCTTGCATATCTTCTGTACATATATACTCTGTTTGATTTTCTTCCTTTTCTCTTTCAATTTTAAGTGATATATCGTTCATATATGACATTCTTTACCTCCATTAAATATAATTGGGAGAGTGGCTTTGAACCACCACAAGTGTCGCTTTATTGTTTAGTTCGTACTTTAACGCTTATTTTTCAGGTGCATACACTCCATTATTGTTCAGCAGTACAGTTGAACATCTCTCCCATTAGTGAATGTTCGTAGTGGTGATTTAACTATTGTAATACAACCTTCACCATCTACAAAACCAGCCAAATAATCCATATTAATCATTTTTTAATAATCTATCACATTCACGCACAGATTTTTTTATAGTTTCAGCTTTACTCATTTTCCAAAGTTTTGCTAAAGAAACAACTATATCATTTTCTTCCTTATCCAAATATAAAATCATACTTTTTCCTACACTACTTAATCTTTGCCAAGTAAGAAATCTAATACCTTTATATGTTATAGGTATGTTTTTTATTTCCTTAAAAAGTATTTGTAAAAAAGGTTCCTTACTATTTTCATCTTTAAAAATCAAAATTATATCATCATCTAATAATGTTATTACTTGTTTTGGTGTAAAAAACACTTGATTGTTTTTTATTCTTTTTGCTTCATATCTTTTACCGTCTTTACATAAAAAATCAGGTGACTTTAATGAATTAAAAATTATATCTTCATCTTTATACCCCCGACTCATTAACCACTTTTCAGCATTATATTCTGTTTTGTTCATCATTTTATTAAGTTAATATTAACATATTACTAAGTTAATAATACGTTAATATTAACAACTATTTAAATTAATATGTTATACAATATATAGTTTAGAATATATATATTATATTTTTAAAGGTAAACCAGTTGTTTAAACCCTTCTTTAACGAAAAGAAGCACATTTAGTACGTCTTTTTCAAGAATTTTGGAAATTTCTTTAAGATTTTAACGCCCTTTAAAACTCATCATATTTAAGTGTATATGGTTTTGCAATAGGGAAATGGGATTATTAATATATTATATTAAAAAACATATTATTTTTTTAATATATATAATACTCTACTACTACCCTTCTCTCTTTCTATATATATATTATAACCATGAATTTTAATTTTAATTCTTTAAAAAAAATTAATCATATTTAAATACATATGATTTTTCCTATATAAAACATTCTAAAAATTTTTTAAAACCACTCAAAAAAACATTAAAATCTTAAAGAAATTTCCAATATAATAGAAACATTATATTACAAACTATATATTCAAAATGATTTCCTTTTTATCCCAATCAACTCTTATCAGTTGCATTGGTCCTTCTTCTGAATACTGCTCTAATATGTTTTTTGCTGTAGGATAAGATACCATTAGGTCTTTTTTCAAGAAATTTATACCATCAGATACTTTTATTGTTTTTTCTGTTTTATATAATTGTTTTAATTTGTATAAACAACCTTGCCTTGAACTCTGCTTTTCTTTCTCACTTCTTGTTGTTTCAATACTTTCCTCAACCCATGGTTTCATTAATTCAAAAATTTGTTTAAAATAGTTAAAAGCATATTCCAAATCAACTAACTCAACCCATTTACTTCTCCGCATTGGTGCTGATTGATACGCTATCATCAACATTTGGTTAGTATAATTAGCTATAAAATCATCAAAAATATCTTTATTAGATTCAATACTACACTCTTTTTGAATACTATTTTCAAAATACATTAATTTTTTATAAAGTTCACTCTTAAATATTTCGCTTTCTTCATCTTTTATTTCTGGCGGGTTCTTTAAGGCAAAATCCTGTATTTTCTCTAATTCTTTTATAAGTATATTAAAATCTTTTTTATATTCCTGTTTTTGTTTCTTTGTTGAATGGGCGTGTAAAGCAACCATTTCTAACATTATTTTTCTATCATTTCTTGTAATATGTCTTGGCATAAATTCACAACGTTGTAATAATCCATTATAAATAATATGTTTTTTAATATCTTCAATAGGTCTAGTAACAGCAACTAAAGCATAATTTCCACCTTTTGTTTTTGTACTTAAACCACCCCATTTTTCTAACTCTTTTGTGTATGTTCCATCTGTTTCTAATAAATTCAAATGAATATTTATTGCTTCTTGATTATGTTGTCCTGTTGGATTGAGTAAATAATTAGCTTCAGGATACCAAACCAAATCTGAAGAAGTCAATGACCCTTTCAATAAAACAGGTTTTCCATTACCATCTGTTTTTACTTGTGCCAAACCTTTTTTTGATTCCATAACATACCTATCTAACATTGTTGGGTCTGTTTTTGTTCCAACACGCAAAATATTTATAGGTTTTGTTTCTATTACTTTACCGTCTTTCAATATTTTTTTCTGAAAAACCTTTAAAACATTTTCAACAAAATACATACCTTCATTCTTACCACTTCTACTTCTTTGTACTAAAAACAAAGAAGGTCTTGCCCAAATATATTGGTCTTTTTTAACTGAAACTTTAATATCACATATCACACCTATTACTACATGCATCAAAGCTTGACCATATATTTCATTATGAAATGAACGTTCATTAAACAATTTTCTCCATAATGATGTTTTATATTTGAATTGTAATGTAGTAACATCTTTCTTTATTTGTTGTTGTTCCTTAACCTCTACCTTTTTCTTTAATATTACCTTTGATTTTTCAATATTTTTAAACCATTCAAGGTCTTTTTTCAGAAAATCAATCATATCTTTGTCATTATCATTGTCATTATAAAAACGAGAATATTCTTCTATAATGATTTTTAACTTTTCAATAATTTCTTCAGTAGAATACTTGCTTTGTTTACGAATAAAATCTGTCAGTCTATCATTAAATTGTTCTTTCTGATATTCATAATCTTCATTTTCAAATCCATTTACCATTTTAAAGTTAGAAATTTTAAGTTTTAAAATAAAAAATTTACAACTATTTAAATGTTTTTGTTGTATAAAACTATATTGTCTAAACTATATTTTAAACTATAATAACTTTTAAATAGTTGTAAGTTTTTTAGTTTATTATTATTATAATTAATTTGAATGGAGTCATTCTAATGCCACAATCTAACTTATTTTTCAACGAAACTGAAAACAAGATTATAACAAAATTTTCTAGTGAATGGGGAATACCCAAATATGAAACAATCAAAAAAATAATAAAAGAATATAATTCAGTTATTAAGCAACAAAAAACCGGAGGACAATAAAAAATGACAAAAGAAGAATTAATATCAAAAGTAGTTGAAAGAAAAATAGCAAAAAAAGATGAGGCAGAAGCTGAATATGATAGAATAGTCAAAGAGGCAGAAAAACAGTTTGATTTCTTACCACCAGAAGAAAGATTAAAAAGGGCAGAAAGGAACTTTGTAATATTTTTTAAGGAATTGGTTAAAAGTGATTTACAGTTTTTTGAAGGTATAGTTCTAAAATCCACAGGAAAGGATTTTATTACTAAAAGAAGAATAGAAAAAATTATGAGAGAATATAATGAAGACCCTCAAAAGGTTATTGATGAAGGCAAGGTTAAGATTGAAGATGGACAACCTGTTGCTATTGACCCACTTAAATATTGGAATGCTGGTAAACCAAACCAAAGGGATAACCCACGATATCAAAAACCTTTAGATGAAAATTCTGTCCAGAGAACAGTTTGGGGAGTATTTATGTATGAAGATAAAGAGAAAAATTTTGAATTAACATTAAGGGACAATGCAGTATATAATTTAAATATTCCATTGGTTCAACCTGTAAAGATGAAAGTAGCTCTTGGTGGTAGTATTGATGAAGATACTATAAGACTGATAGCTCGTAGAGGAACAAGGTTTGATGTAATGGAAGATAAAGAAATAGATATTGTTAAAATGGTTGAAAATAAATATGGTAAAGATTTAATAGAGATTGGAGAAATAGAAGATGCATTAAGTAAAAAAGACCCAAAAGATTACAGTTTCTACCGTATGGTTAAAGGACAGGTTATGGATTTAAACTTGACACCAAAAGCTGATGGTTCATGTAGTTTTAGATTAATACAAGAAAGTATGGACTTTGACAAAAACTTTGATTGTAGAGTTAAGATTCCAGAAGAATGGGTAGACAGTATTGATTTTGGTGAGTTTTCAACTGTTTATGTATATGGAAATCCTTGGGTATTTACACCAGAAGGACAAAGTAAAATGGTTGGCATTACAGCTTATGGTCTATATCCAGTTGAAAAAGTAAAACCAGCAAAAACAAACGGAGCAAAAAAAAGTGATGTAAATGGTAATGGTGAAGTTCCAAAAGAAGCAGAAGAGTTTAAGGATTTTAATAAATAAAGGTGAATAAAAATGTGGAAAGATACAACAAAACCAAAAGTAAAGATGGCTTATGAAGGAGTGAAATTAGAAAAAAAAGAAACAACTGATTTTGATAAGTACTTTAAACAAGACGATAAGCCAAAAGCGTATGTTTGTTTATTCTATGGCGATACAGCAAGTGGTAAAACCTTTACCGCCTTAACATTCCCAGAACCTATTTATGTTATTGATACAGAGAACAGAGCAATATCAACAAAGTATTACAACTTTAAAGATAAAAACATAAATATTTTTGAGCCTGTTCAACTTAAATTAGATTTTGATGAACAAGACAGTGATGCTTTAGATACACATTCAACAATAAATAATATATCGAGATTTGTTATAGATTTTGCCAAACAGGTTAGAGATGGTAAAATAAAACAAGGGACTATTATTGTTGATACAACCACAGATATTTGGTCTTTGTGCCAAGATTGGGGAATACATGAGTTGGCTAAATATACAAATAAAGATGGAACAAAGAAAGCAGATAAAGTTTTAATGAGAGTTACAAATCAAATGGATTGGGGAATGATAAATAAAAAACATCATGAGATTTTGGGAATATTAAGAACATTGATTAAATATGGTATTTATGTTGTATTTACAGCAAGAGAAGCAAAAATACCAGATTATGCAAAAGATAAAACACCATCAACGAAAGACAAAATACGTTCACAAAAAGATGTACCTTTTTTGGCAGATGTAATATTTCGTCTTAAAAAAGTTAAGAGTGATACTGAAACTAAATATTGGGCAAGTTGTGAAAAATTATCTGGACTTGATACTCCTTCAGGATTTATTGAAAAATTAAATTTTCAAAAAATAGATGCTTTATTAAATAAAGATGGTAATCAAAAAACTTTATCGGAGGAAAAATAAAATGGAAATCGACTCGAGCATCTTAGGACATTATTTTAAGAGAGTAACATTAGATACAAATATACCAACAGCAAAACTAACAACAACACCTGATGGTATGTTATGCAGATTGAATATGATAGGACATATTGTTACAGAAGGAGTTTTAAACAAAACTGCCTTCCACAAATTTGATGAAAACTTGATGTTAGATATTAGAGATACAGGGAGATTTAATAAAATGTTAGGTTCATTTAAGGACAAGTTAGATATTAGTGTGGAAGGTGTAAATATCCTTATGAGAGGCGTAAATAAAACCGCTCACTTTAAGTTGGCAAGTGATATTGAAAATCATCAAGAAAAAGCCAGTGAAACAAAATATGATAATGGAATGAATATTCCAAAAACATTTCTTGAAGAGATTGACAAAAATGCATCTAATGTAGATGCTGATTGTGTTGAATTGATAGTAAAAGATAATGTACTTACTGGTTCAACAGCTGGACAAGAAGATAGTGTTAAAGAAGAAATGAAAGTCGAATATAAGAACTGTAAGTTCATTATAGCAAAAGATTATTTTAAACGAATTCTTGATGTGATTGATGGTGAAACTGTAAACTTATCTTTTCAGGATATGGAGTTGTATGATAAGAACCCGCCATTAAGGTTTGTTGATAAAACAAAAAGTGATAGATTATCTGTGTGGGTTGCTCCTTTTAGGAAAGATTCAGAATAAGTAGTTGGGTGATTATATATGTTATGGTGTGAAAAATATCGTCCCAATAGATTTGCGGACATAATTGGCGTCGATAAAAAAGTTGAAGGTAATATTGATAACTTACCACATTTCTTATTCTATGGTCCAGCTGGTACAGGCAAGACAGCAACAGCTATGGTTATTATTAAAAAATTAGGTGCTGATAATTTAATATTAAATAGCAGTTTAGATAGAAAAATAGAAGTTGTTAGAAGTAGAGTAAAAGATTTTGTTACAACAAAAAGCAGTAATGATAATCTTAAAATTGTTTTTCTTGATGAGGCAGATGGAATAAGAAAAGAAGCACAGGAAAGTTTAAGAAATATTTTTGAAAAATATAGTAAGTGGGTAAGATTTATTTTAACTTGTAATAATATTAATAAAATTCATGATGCTATTCAATCAAGATGTACACCTATAAAATTTGTTGGACAAAATAAAGAAGATATATTTAACAGGTTACTGTTTGTTATGGAACAAGAAAAATGTACTTATGAACATAAAGCTATTCATTTTCTAATAGACAAATTATATCCAGATATGAGAGCTATGATTAATCAATTACAAACATTAACCTGTAATGGTAAAGAACCTTTGACTATGGAAAAGGTTCAAACAGTAACAACATTATTGGAAAAGGTTTTGGAGTATATTAAGAAGAAAGATTTTGACGGAGCCAGATTGGCAATATTAAATGATGGTGTAGACCCAACAGAGTTTTTTAATGAATTGTATATTAAATTAATGAAATCAGACTTACCAATAGAACAAAAACAGAAAATAAATGATGTGGCAATGCAGTGCAACTGGTATGGTGCAGGAGCATTTAATAAGTATATTCCTTTAGAAGGTTTTATTTTTGGATTAATGAAAGTGGGGATTTAAAATGAATCAAATAAAATTTAGTCATAATTGGAATAATAAATTAAATAATAATATATTTACAACTATTAGGAAATATACTCCAGAAAAATATAAATATTATTTAGACCTTAAATCCTATGATTTTGATGTTATTCTTAATGGTAAAAAGTTCAAAGAGGTAAAATTAGTGGGTATTGAAATTAAAAAATTTAAAGATATTCCTAGTGAAGTCCTGATATTAGATACAGGCATTCTTAGCATAATTGATATAGAAAAAGTATTTTACAAATTTGGTTTAAATACAATACAAGATGAAATGATAATATTAATATTCAAAAATGACAACAAACCTACTTGATGATTTAAAAAATGTATTTAAATTTGATAATTTAGAAAAGGTAGATACAAATAAACTCCACGCTCTAATAAGATGGTTATCATTTGAACCATTAAATTTGGGTGGGTGTATGAAGTTAAACAAATACTTTTTTTATATGGATAAAAAAGTTATGTTATATGCTTTACATTTCGAAGTTTATAAACATAAAAGATTTATCCAATATATGAAAAAACAAAAAGTGGAGGATAAATTATTATTTTTAAAAGAACGATTACAAAAATATTATAATTGGAGTGATAGAGAGTTGAAACAAAACTGGCAAGTAATGGAAATGATTTTACAGGATAAGGCAAACATATTGGAATTTGATAAGAAATTTGGGTTTAATGAACAGGAATGTAAAATATTAAATATTGATTATGTTAAACCAAAATTAAAAAAATTGGAAATAGAAACAACACACAAAATTGATGAGTGGTTTTGATGGGTAGGAGTAAAAGATATGCAAGAAAAAGCAATAGGCAAAATAAAGAATATAAAAGAGTTAAAGATAAATTAAAGTTTCCAAATTGCACAGAAATTTATGAAGAATGTAAAGGACGAGAGGAACCATGTGTAACTTGTCCATATAAAGAGGGTTGGAAACAGAAAGTGAAGAAGGAGGAAAAATGAAAACAATTTGTTATTATCATTCAGCAGATTTAGATGGTATAGCATCAGCTGCTATTGTAAAAAAAGTTTATCCAGATGTAAAATTTATAGGAGTAGATTATGGAGACGATTGGAATGTAAATGATATAATTGATAGTAAATGTATTATAGTTGATTTTTCATTTCCAAATATGGATGAACTAAAGCAATATCCAGATATACTTTGTTGGATTGACCATCACAAAACAGCAATGGAACGAAATCCAAAACTTTGGGATAGTGATGATATTGATGGATTAAGAAATCTTAAAAAATCTGGATGTGAACTTACTTGGGAATGGTTTTTTCCACATGAAAAAATGCCAAGAGTTATTGAACTAATTGGTGATAGAGATATGTGGAAATTCAATTATCCTGAAACTAAAGATTTTACAACTTATGCACATATGAAAATAAAATCACCAGGAGATATTAATTGGGATTGGATGTTAGATACTAAATTAGAAGTAGGTTATATTGATGGTTTTTCCAAAAATGGTAAACTCCTAAACGAAGCACAACTTGACAGAATAGAAAAAACTTTTGAACATGGTTGGGATGAAACAATAGATGGTCATAAAGCAAGATTTATGAATACAAATCACGATGTAAGTGATTTAGGTTCTTATGCTTGTGATAAAAAAGGTTACCCTGTAGCTGTTGTTTTTAGTTTAAAAGAAGATAAAATACTTGTTGGTTTAAGAAGTAAAACTGTAGATGTAAGTGTGATAGCAAAAAAGAGAGGTGGAGGAGGTCATAAGTTTGCTTCTGGTTTTACAATAGAGAAAAATTTATTAGAGGATTTAAAATGAAATATCCAACAAAAGAAAAATGTATTAAAGCTTTTGAAGAAGGTAAAACAAAATTAGATATTAGAAAATTAACAGATGAAGAAATAGGTGAATATTGGAGAATAGATGAATTATTATGTCACGATACCATGCCTTTTTTACCTACTGTTGGTGAGGTACATTATTTAATAGAATTAGAACAAAAAATGATGGGAGGAAAAAATGATACTGACACTACACACTGAAACAACAATAGATAGCTGTCATCAGTTAAAAGGATATGATGGAAAATGTAAAAATCTTCATGGACATACCTGGAAGATTGAGTTATGGTTTAGAGGAGATAGTAGTTTGAAAGACAAAGTTGGAATATTAGTTGATTTTGGAATAGTAAAAGAATTAAAAGAATTATTAGACCATAAAAATTTGAATGAAGTTATTGATATGAATCCAACAGCAGAAAATTTAACAGAATGGATTCATAATTGGATTATGGAAAAATTTTATAGTGTTGATTGGCAATTAACGAAAACAGAAAGACCAATAAAAGTCAAAGTAAGAGTATATGAAACAGCAGTTGGTAAAGAAACATATTGTGAAGAAGGAGATTGGTAAATGGATACAGTAAGTAAAACCAAAAACCCAAATAGAGAAATAAGAAAAATCAGTTGGGAAGAGTTTGATAGATTGATTGATAGGTTAGAGATTAAGATAAATAAAAGTGGTAATAAATTTGATGGAATAATAGGTATTCCAAGAGGAGGATTAATTGTAGCAGTTTGTTTATCTCATAGATTAAATCTACCTTTAGTAAATAAAATTAGTAATAAGATATTAATTGTTGATGACCTTTCAGATAGTGGAAAAACTTTATGGGAATTGGCAAGTTATTTAAAACCAACAGCCACCTTACATTTAAGACATACATCAACTTTTATTCCGAGATTTTTTGTGGAGAAAATACAAGATGAATTGATTCAATATCCTTGGATGGATTAATAAAACTGGAGGCAAAAATGGAAGAAAAAACAAAAAATGAAGAAGAACAAGAAGTAAGTAATGTAGAAGAAACAAAGATAGAAGAAAAACAAACATTAAAACAAAAAGTTGTTGAAGTGTTGAAGGAATGTGGTGAAACAAATTTAAAAGACCTATATGTTAAGGTTCATAAATCTGGTTCTGCAGTTAGAGCAACAATTTATCATTCCATTAAGAAGGAAGAAAGAATATTTGTAAAAACAGGTAAAGGAAAATATGCTTTAAATGCAGATAAATAATATTTTTCAAGGAGATTGTGTCAAATTATTGGAAAATTTACCACATTGTTGTGTAGATTTAATAATAACTGACCCACCTTATGGTGATAATATTGGTTATGGTAGACATAATAAAAAAATTTTAGGTAATGAAGATGAGACTTTAAATTATAAAATAATAGATTTATGTTATTCAATATTAATGTATAATAGAAGTTTTTATATTTTCACAAATTGGAAATTTGTTGATAAAATCAGAAATTATGTTGAAAAAAATACCAGTTTTAAAATACGTGAATTATTAATTATAGTTAAAAACAATATTGGTATGGGTTATAGTTTTAGACAACAATATGAAATGTGTTTGGTTTTGGAAAAAGGTAAACCAAAATATAATTTAAATAATTTTTCGAATGTACAATATATGGAACACATTGAACATACACCTAATACTCATCCACATCAAAAAGGATTAAAACTTATTAAAAATTTTATATTACATAGCAGTAAAGAAAATGATATGATTTTAGACCCATTTGCAGGTTCAGGAACAATGTTAGTTGCAGCAAAAGAATTAAAGCGTAGATTTATTGGTTATGAAATAGATTCTGAATATTGTAAAATTGCAAAGAAACGATTATTTGCACAAACAGATATAAAAGGGTGGTTTTAATCGTAATACCATCTAGAAAAGATAGAATGGTTCATAACCTTATGTCACAAAGAGAAAAGAAAGATAATAAATTAGGTAATTGCCAAAAACAGTTTCCTGATTGTCCCAAAGAACCAAATAAGGAGGATTGTAAAATATGTCCCTTTTGGAAATAAATAAAATCTACAACATCGATTGCCTGGAAGGTATGAAGCAATTACAACCTAATTCAATAGATTTGATAGTAACAGACCCACCTTATGGTTATTCATTTATGGGAAAGGATTGGGACAAAGTTGTAGTTCATCAGGATATATGGCAGCAATGCCTTAGAGTTCTAAAAGACGGTTCTTTTATGTTTGTTATGTCAGCACCACGCCAAGATGTCCAGATGGCTATGATTGAAAGAATCGGAGCATCAGGCTTCAATGTCGGCTTCACTCCTTTGTATTGGGCTTATGCTTCTGGCTTCCCAAAAGCAAGTAATATTGGGAAAATGGTGGATAAGAAGTATGGTGCTGAGAGGGAAAAAGTAAAAACAACAGGAAATCTACATGAGAATAGTATAAGTCATGGTTGGAAAGAATCAACTGAATCATTACAAGATTCAAATATCCCATCAACCCCACAAGCCAAAGCCTTAGACGGCTCTTATGCTGGCTTCCAACCAAAACCTGCAGTAGAGATTATTCTTGTTGCTATGAAACCAATATCAGAGAAGACCTATGTAGAACAGGCATTGAAGAACGGAAAGGGAATAACCTGGCTTGATGATTGCAGAATTCCTTATGAGAGTGAAGGAGAATATTATTTCTACAAAAGAAAAGGTGGAAGTCCAATACATGATGGTGGGGAAAATATAGAAATATCTGCACAAAGTAACCAACAAGGTCGCTTCCCAGCCAATCTTTTAGTTTCCGATGATGTGTTGAATGATGGGAGTGTTACAAAAAGTGGTGATAGATTTAACTCATTAAATAAACCTTATAATAATAGATTTATAGAACATAGTTATGACAAAATAGAATTTAAAGATGGACAAAATATACATACAGACTCAGGTTCATTCTCCCGTTACTTCGACCTTGACAAATGGTTTGTAAATAAACTCCCTCAATCTGTCCAAAAGACATTTCCTTTTATGATAGTCCCAAAAGCCAGTTCAGGAGAAAAGAATGAGGGGTTGGATGGGTTTGAGGAACAGAGTGTCCAACCAGCAGGATTAGTTGGTGCAATAAACAAAGGAACAGAACCACCAAGACAAGATAGAAAAAACATCCACCCAACAGTAAAACCAACCAAATTAATGTCTTATTTAATAACTTTAGGTAGTAGAAAGAATGATTTAGTTTTAGACCCTTTCGTTGGTTCAGGAACTACAGCTATTTCCTGTAGAATGTTACAAAGAAAATTTATTGCTTTTGAAAAAGACAAAGAATATTATAAGACAGCAAAAGAAAGAATTAAACATCATAGTAGTCAACAGTTTATAGATAATTGGTTTTGAAAAAATGACACAACTTATAAATCTATATTTAAAAGACCAACACGATATAGTTCTTGTTTGTAGAGATGAAAACAAACAACGTTTCTTAAAAACAATAACAGACCATAGACCTTATATGTATATTGAGGATAAAGATGGTAAATATAAAGGACTGTTTGAAGAGAAATTAAAAAAATTGGTTTATACAGCACCATATGATGTTTCAAACAACAGAGATAAATATCCAAAAACATGGGAATCAGATATACATTATACCAATAGAGTATTGATTGATAAGGTAAATAAAATAACAAAAACAGCAATAAGGATTTTGTATTTCGATATTGAAACTGCCTTTTCAAATGGTAAGTCATCAGAAGAAAATCCATTAGACCCTATAACCTGTTTAACAGCACTAGATTCTTTTTCTGGTAAAACGATGACTTTTGTTTGGCACCCAAATATGGATAAATATAAACTATTATTAAAGGAAAAATTTGGAAAAGAAATAACCTGTTTTGATAATGAAAAATTTATGATTGAAACTTTTATAATTTTCTTAAATTATTTAGATTCTGATATATTGACAGGCTGGAATAGTAATAATTTTGACTTAATGTATATGATGAACAGATGTAAAATGTTAAAAATTGATTTTGATAAGATAAGTATGAGTGGTAAAATTAAATTTCGAAAATATCCTGCAAGATATGGTATGGATGAAACAGAATGGAATATAGATGGTAGATATGCTTTCGATATGCTACGAGCATATAGACAATTAACATCACATGAATTGGATAGTTATACTTTAAATGATGTAGCACGAAAAGAACTAAAAGACGAGAAAATAGAAATTGAGGAAAGTTTTAAGGATTTGTGGAATAATGATATTGTAAAGTTGGTTGAATATAATAGAAAGGACACTTTGTTATTAAAACTATTAAACGAAAAACTAGACTTGGAAATTATAGATACTTTTAACGAAAGAAGAATTGAGTTTGGATGTGATTGGGCAGATTTGTGGCAAACAACTAAATGGCAAGATATGGTTTTTCTAAGAGAATATAAAAATAAAATCTGTTTACCTCGTAAACCACAATATAAAAAAGGAAAGAAAAAACAAACAATAGCTGGTGGGTATGTTCATGACTCAAAACCTGGTTTACATCATAATGTTATTGTGTTAGATTTAGAAAATATGTATCCAGCTATTATGATAAGTTTTAATATGAGTCCAGAAACAATAGATGAAAAAGGAATATTAAATGTTGGTAATGGAGTTAGATTTAGAGATGATAAAGTCGGTGTAGTGCCACAAGTATTATTAAAATATAGAAATTTAAGAAAGATGTATGAAATACAAAGGGATAAAGCAGAACAAGAAAAAGATAAAAATAAATATAAATTATTTCAGAAAAAAAGAGATAATGCCAAACTTGCTGGTAACTCCCTTTATGGTGCTATGAAACAATATTTTAGGTTAAGTGATATTAGAATAGCAGGTAGTGTTACACATATTGGACAAGAAACAATTAAATGGACAGCAAAGGTTGTAGAAAGTCATAAAGGTGAAATTATAGATAAATTTAAATTACCAAAATGTGAGCATATTTATTCGGATACCGACAGCTGTTTCATAGAATTAGGTAATGGTAATCTTACTAAAAAACAATTAATAGAGATTGGAAATTATATTGTTGATTTAATAAATAAAAGTTATGATGATTTTGCAAAACAATATGGTATTAAAAAACATTATTTTAATATTGAATTAGAAGAAAAGAAATTATTTTCATCATTATTTTTTGGTGTTACTAGTAGCACTACTAAAGGTGAAAAAAATAAAGGTGCTAAAAAACGATATTGTGGTTATTTAAAATAGGAGGTTAAAATGGTAAAAGGAAAATGTATAATTTGTGAAGAAATAACAATTGAGAAAGAATATTCAGAAATTGGTTCTAGAAATGATTTTTGGTTTAAATGTAGCCAGTGTAAAAAATTTTATTTGATTTATGAAGAAGCTGGATTTTTGTATGGGGAAATGAAATATAAACATATCACTTTAAATCAATTTAAAGATATTAGGGATAAAATATTACAAAAAAACTTAGTGAATCTTAAAAAACAGCACAAGAAGGAGGAGAAAGAATCCAAATCAAAATTACAAAAAATAAAAAATAAGTATTTATGATGGAGGATAAATAAAATGGATAAAGAAATGGTTGTAGTTGGGTTTGAAATAAGACGTTCAGATTCAGCTCCAATAGCTAAAAAAGTTCAACATGAGATTTTTAAAATTGTGTTGGACAAAGGTAGTAGAGATGATATTTTGGGTTATGTTAAAAAAGTAAAAATAGATTTGAAAGATATGAAATACAGTTATGATGAATTTGCCATTCCAAAAGGAGTAACAAAAGACCCAAATGATTACAAAGTAAAAAACCCGTGGGTTAAGGGATTAGTATATGCACAAAAGTATCTTGGTTTTAAGTTTAACCAAAGGAAAAAGGTTAAGTTGTTGTATATTAGCCAAATGGATGGTAGGCATCCACCAACGAAAGAGTTGTGTTATGAGAATGAAAAACAATTAGAGGGTTTGAATTTTAAAGTTAATTGGGAAAGACAAATGGCTCCTTTAATTGATAACAAAGTGGAAAGAGTTTTAACTGCTTTGGGTATGGAAAGTGGTACGACAGATATAGGAGAATGGTTTTAGAAATGAAACATAGACTCTCTAAATCAAAAATAATTGAATGGCATGATATTTGTAGTTGGAAATATAAACTACAGAATATTGACAAAATACGAGAACCAAAAACGCCATTTAGTTTTTATGCTGATGAAGGAAATGCTTTCCATGAAGGAGTAGTTCATTTCTTTACCCGCCTTAACCCATTTAAACAAAAACTAGATATGGAAGAAGTTAAATTGGTTATGAGTTGTAAGGAACAATTTGTAGAAAATTTCGTTGATAAGTTTGTAAAACCAATATTATTAAATAGTTGTAAAAATAATCCAAAATATTACTTTCCTGTAATACAAGAAGAGAAGTTATTTAATGTTGAATACAACTTTAGTGGAATAGCAGATGCAGTTTTTGTCAATCCATTAGATGATGAGTATGTTTTATTGGATTGGAAAACAGGCAAAATTAAACCTAGAGAAGAAATGGTTGAGGAATTATCAGCATACAAATTCATAATAGATGAAGCAGGGTTATTGGATAAACCAATTAAATATGGGAGTATTTTTTATGTGAAGTTTGGCAAGTTGTTTTTAGAAGAACTAAAAGATGAGGATGTTGAAAAATATAAGCAGAAAATAAAACAAACAAATGAAGAAATAGATAAAGGCAATTTTAAAAAGAATCCAAAGTCTTGTTTCTTTTGTGGATACAGTCAAAAATATAGTGGAGGAATTTGTGATAATTAAAATGAATTTTTGGTGTAAAATATTCGGACATAAATTAAAAGGAAGAGCAATTAGACCAGAAGAAATTAAAAAGTTACTTGGTGGAAATGAACAATTAATTTCTATAATTTATGAATGTCAAAGAAAAAAATGTGAAGCTATAAGGTGATAAAAATATTTTCAAAATACCCTCGAGAATTGGCACACAATAAGAGATATGGTGTCTTCAATATTGAAGAGGTAATTGATATTGTTAATAAATATAATGGTAAGACAAATATATTTATATCAATCTATGGATTTGATAAAATGAATAAAGTAAGCAAATATGGTAAAGAATTTTATTTGGGTGATTATGATACAGCAGATGTAAATATTGCCTTTTTTGATTTTGCTAATGATAATTGTTATTCCAATATTATTAAAGCACATAAATGGCTTAAAAGTGAAAAAATAAAACACAGAATAAATTTTAGTGGAAGGAAATATCATCTTTATATTTTCGTTAAAAATTCAGATAAGTTAAAATATAAAAAAGATGCTTTATATAACTTGCAGGTTTGGGTTTGTGATGAATTAAATTTTACATATGGTAAAGAAGACCATAGAGAAAAAGATAACCCAGATATTGATAGTAAATTGATGGGCAATCTTTCAGGGCTTACAAGAATTTCAAATACATTTAATCCAGCAGGCAGAAGGTATTGTATATCTTTAAATGAAAAAACATTGTATAGTGGTGAAGAAAATATTAATGAGTTAGCAAAAGAACAGCAATATTTGAAAGGTACTTTATTTGAAGGTAAATGTTTGGATTTATTAAAGTTTGATAAACAAAGAATAGACATTTTTAATGAAGAAACAAATTATGGTGCTGATATTCCACAATTAAAAGGCAAGGTTGAAATTGGTAAAGAACATTTTTATCCATGTGTTTATAAGATGATAACAGAAGGTGGTTATGAGAATACATTTTTTTGTGCTATTTGGTTGAAGGATAAAGGATTTAGTTATAAAGAAGCTGATGTAATATTTAAAAAATATTTAAGTGGCAAACATAGAAGGACATTTGGATATGGAGATGACTATAACCATGCAAGATTACATGATAAAGCATTAGAATCGGTTTATGCAGACAAAGATGGTAAATATCTTCTACCTCGTTGTGGTACAATTTTTCAAAATCATATGTGTCCTGGTCGTTGTGAAAATTTCGAGAAACATTATTTTAGTAGAAAAAAGAAAATGGAGGTAACTGAAAATGACAAAATTTAGATATGGTAATAAAGTTAAGGTTATAGATGGTTTTTGGAAAGGTTATGGTGGTTTTGTAAATGGTTGTGCTGATGACGAAAATAAATTTAATGATGTAGAGTATGAAGTAATATTAGAATTAGGTAAAAAAGATTTACGAACAGTTTATATTAAAGAAAGAAAATTAATGAAAGTAAAATGAAATATTTTAAAGTAGTTGGGGGTAATAAAGAATTAATAAAATTAATAGAGAATTTTCTTGAGAAAGAAGATTTCGAAGAACAAATGAAAGAGATAATATTTGAGAGTGCTCGTTTGGATATTCCTTATGAAGAAACTCAAGCATTTAAAAAAATGGCTAAGAAATATAGAAAGAAGACAAAATGACTTACATTGGGAAACTCAGGCAATACCAAAAAATCGCAGTAGATTTCATTACAAATAAAAAATCTACGCTGATTGGATATGATTTAGGATTGGGAAAGACTCATATATCTATGGCTTACTGTGAACAAATAAAACCCCAAAACGAATCAGTATTAGTTTTATGTCCATCAGCTATTATATACCAATGGAAAGAGGAAATAGAAAGATATACAGATAGTAAAGTCATAGTAATAAATGGTGATAAGAAAAAAAGAAGATTACAATGGGAAGAAGATAGTTATTATTATGTTACAAATTACGAGAAGTTACGAGTAGATGCACAAATATTCCAAAAAGTCTGGGGTGTCGTTATATTAGATGAATGTACTAAAATTAAATCACCCAAAGCCCAGATTACCCGTAAGTCATATCAACTACGGGCTAATAAAAAAATATGCTTATCAGGAACGCCAATACACAATAGCCCAAATGATTTATACTCAATTTGTCAATTTCTTTATCCATTTATGTTAGGTACTTGGTGGCAATTCGCCAATAGGTATATTGAGTATGAGTTAAAAGATTTTGGTGGTAGGTGTTTTAACGAGATAGTTGGATTTAAGAATTTAGATGAGTTACACGATAGAATTAAAATGTTTTTTATCCGAAAAAAGAAAGAGGATGTTTTAACAGAGTTACCGCCTGTTATTTATGAAACACTAACCTGCCAAATGAATCCAAACCAATATAAGGTTTACGAGGAAATTATGGACGAAATAATAACTACACCAAAAGGTGAAAATTGTTTACACTTATTTACCGCTCTAAAGTTGTTGTCTAATCACCCAACTTTATTGAAGGAGACTGGAGGGGAGAAGATTAAAAAATTCTCTCCTTTGGTTGATGACTTGACAAGTAACAAGTTGAAGGTTTTGTTGGAGTTTATTGAGGATAATAAGGATAAGAAGATTGTTATTTTTAGTGAATATGTTTTAATGTTAAAAATAATATCAAAAAATTTAAATATTCCACATAGAATGTTTCATGGTAAACAAACAAAAGAAGAAAATAATCAAGCTTTACATGATTTTAGAGAAGATAATAATATTAAATTGTTTTTGAGTAGTAAGGCAGGAAGTTATGGAGTCAATTTACAATGTGCTTCAGTAGTAATTAATTATGATTTGCCGTATTCAGTTGCAGATTATTTTCAACGTGAAGGAAGAGTTCATCGGATTGGACAGAAATCAAGTGTAGTTGTAGTAAATATTATAAATCAAAATTCAATAGAAAAAAAGGTTTTGGAGATTTTGTTTAAAAAACAAAATATGATTGACCAGATTATTGAAGGAAAAATTACTGATAATATATTTACAGATATTTTATTAGAAATGAAAAATGAAAAAACTTTGTAAATGTGGTTGTGGTGAAAAAATTAAAATACAAAAACATCATAAATATAGAGGTATTCCTAAATATATTCATGGGCATTTTTCTTGGCATAAAGGATTAATGTCGAATGAAAGAAGAAATAATATTGAAAAATTTGATAATATTGTAAAAAATAATATTAATATTTATTGTAAATGTGGGTGTGGAAGAAAAATAAATCTTAAAGAATATCATAGAAATTTTGGTATATCAGATTATGTTAGAGGACATCATAATAAAGGTAAAAAATGGTCTGAAGAACAAAGACAAAATTTTAGTATAAAAATAAAAGAACTATATAGATTAGGTTTAATAATACCACACAATAAAGGTAAACATAATAGTGAAAAACAAAAAAAACAAATAAGTATTAAAAATAAAATAAATATGAAAAAATTATGGAAAAATAAAGAAAATAAAGAAAGACAAATAAAAGCAATAAAAGAGAGTAAATATAAATCAACAAATAATTATGAAA
>SDBV01004317.1_pt1 | contig 20565 bp, 13 predicted proteins | sample 2277081 | NCBI WGS metagenome assembly SDBV01 (sample SAMN10402039, study PRJNA504765) | marine sediment metagenome | isolation source: marine sediment core GS10_PC15, 223 cmbsf | place: Arctic Ocean: Southern Knipovich Ridge | collected 2010 | reverse complement strand
GTTCTGTTTGTCCAGCCGGGCACGCTGGTGGAAGTCGCGGTCCTCGCGGTCGATAAACTCGACCAGTTCGGACGGCAACAGCAGCTTCAGGCCCAGCCCGGGATGTTTTAGCAGCTTGTTGTCCAGCATGGGCCAGATGAGCGCCCGCATCAGATCGGCCGAGCCGTTTATCATATACGGTTCGTCGACGCGGTCGACCAGCACGATTATGCCCGAGAAACCCAACACGCTCAAGATATCTTGCAGCTTGGCCAGCAGCTCGTAGCGGTCGTCGGAGCGGGGGCAGTTGGGCAACGGCTGGCCCACGATCTGGCGGTCGGAGAATTTCGACAAGAGCCGCCGCAGCCGTTTGGGGTTGCGGATCAGCACGCGGGTATTATTCGTGATGCGACCGGCGCGCCAGCACGACTTGATCGATCGCCAGATCCAAGGCAGGCAAGCGGCCCCCACGGCCAGGTACGGCCAGACGGTGGATAGCCTCTCCCAACTCCGAAAGTAAACGATCAATCCGCCCACCACGGCCGCCACGACGATAGGCAAAACAACGGTCCACTTTCGCCGCCAGGTGGGAAAACGCAGCTTCCGCCGCAGCCGTCGCCAGCGGTCCTCGCCGGACTGGGCCGTGGATTGGTCGTAACAGGCCGCCAGCAGCAAGAGGTCGCGGACTTGCGAACGCTCCAAGTTCTTGATCGGCAGAAGTTTCGTGTCGACGGCCGAGGGCGACGAGGCTCCCTTGGGATCGAGAATGCGATCGAGCAGTTGGGTCACCGCCAGCGAGAGGATGGCGTCCATGTGGTCCCACAGCTTCCACTCCTCCAGCACCCGCTGGGGGCGGCGACGGCGGCGGCTGCCGAAACGGTCGCGAAAGCTGTCGAGGAAGGGGTTGAAATCGGCATATTCCACCACAAAGGCACGCGCGTCGGCGTGGTCGGCGTTGTAGTCGGCCAAATGCCGGGCGATCTGCAAGCGCAAGGCCGTTTTGCCCGAGCCCTTCTCGCCGAAAACAATGGCCGTGGCCGGCTCGGCGGGGTTGCCGTAGATCTTGTCCCAGGTGGGATGGAATGTTTGGCGGATGCAATAGCCCTTAAAGACCAGGTCGGTCTGCGCGTCTTCGTCCGAAAACGGGTTGCTTGCAATGCCGTGGTGTTCGAAAAAACTTTGTATTTTCATGATTCGCTCAACGCGTTAAAACCCAAATCAATACAGCGGCCATGGCCACGGCCAGTACGCTTAGGGCGACTACTATTGTTACACGGCGATTATTGATCTCGCGGGCGGATCGGGGGCGACGGCGTCCGCCGCCGCGTTTTGCCAACTCGCTCTTAAGCGAGGTCCGCTTGTCGTGGGGCTTGGTCTCGACAAACGGTTGCGTTTGCGGCCGCGGTTTTGCCGGTGAAGGAGGCGGAGGCGGTTTTTTCGCCGCATCGTCGTGCGGCAGCCATCGCGCCAACGCCAGACGGGGGAAGACGGTGACGGCCTCGACCCAATCCGGCCAACCTTCGCGCCACAGCAGCGAGTCGGCCGTTACGCGTCCGTCTTTGATCCAATCCCGCATTACATTGCCGTGGGCGGGCCCGAACTGGCCTCCGCTGGGCGGTCGAACATACCAAACCGAGCCGGGATCTTCGGCCAAGGGGTCGGCGGCGGCAGGTTTTTTTGTACTCCTCGGCTGAGCACGTGTCGGCTGCGTACTGGCTGGCGGCGTGGCGGGCGTTTCCTGGGCGACTTGCTGGGGGGGCGGTTGACCGACGTTGTCCGTTTCCTCTATTTCACCCTTGTCTCCCGGCTTATCTGCCGGTGGTTGCGTACTCTCGGCCGGAACGGTAAATTTGGCCCCGCAATAAGGGCAAACTCCCCGCATTCCAGCTTGGAACGATTTGACATTCAGCTTGTGCCCGTTTGGACAGCGGAATCGAATGCCCATTTTTCTCCACCAATCAGATTTTCTTTGCGCACCGTCATATAATAACCTTCGTTCGTCGGGCGGGGAAGATTTGACCGTGGTGCTTGCGAATGCGGCTGACGCGCACACCGATGGGGGGTGGGTAGCGGTTTTAACGCCCCCCGTAGGTTCTGGGCTGTAGATATGCCGCCGTTTCTGCTAGTTTTGGGCCATAACCATTTCTGGCGTTTTCTCGTCGGACCATATTTGGAGTTTCCACTATGCCGGCCACGAATGACACGCTCAAAAAACTGGCGGTTTTGATTATCGCCGTATCGATTTTGCAAGGTTGCGGGGGACAAAAAGACGATGCCGCGGGATCCAAGTCTCGCTCCGATTCCGCAAAGCCAGAGGACTCGCCGGATGCGACCGCGGCGGATGCGACCGCGACGGATGAGGCTGCGAGGGATGATCACCCATCGCCTAAGACCGCTCCGGATAAAGCGCCGAAAAAGTTTTCCTACAAGATGGAGCCTCCCAAACCGGTCGAGGCACGGCCATATCCGACCGCCTTGCCCAAGCTCGATCGCGGCGAGCGAGTTCCACTGTATCCGGGCGCGCGTAGGGACGACGATCCCACAAGAAGCATCGCCACGGCAGCAGCAGAGGACGATCCCGCTTTGAAACACGAGCAGCCCGGCTACACAACCGTCAAGATTTTTTACGGCACCGACCGCGAGGCCGAAGTCGAAAGGCCTTGGACGAAGCTCGGCACAGTTCCTTGGGGATACCTCATGGCCGCCGCGGGGGCCTTCTGCATGCTGATGTTGATCGTCGCCGCGGTCGGAAAGAACCGATACGTAGCCGTTGTGTTTGTGCTGGGTGTCGTTGCCACCACGGCGTTGTTTTTCTGCGTATTATTAATCCCCCGCAACACCAAGCCGCGGCAGACGCACCTTGCCAGAACCTATGGCAACGAGCGTGGCACGCTCGAGGTGGGCACCTGCGAAGTCAGCATCCCCGAGGAGCACAAGATGGGCGAGGTGGAACGCCCTTCGATTTTCCGCTTCGAGTTCAACGAAGATCCCACCCGTCACGTCGTGCTGCTGGCGGTGGAGCCGCAGCCTGCCGGTAAGTTTTTCGCAGAACTCAAAAGCGACATATCCCAAAGCGCCGCCCGCCAGACATTTGTTTTCATACACGGCTTCAACGTCACCTTCGAGGGCGCCGCCTTGCGGACGGCGCAACTGAAGTACGACCTTGAATTCGACGGAGCGGCCGTTTTCTATAGCTGGCCCTCGCAGGGCGGTCTGCTGGATTATATCGCCGACGAAACTAATGCCGGCTGGACCGTCGCCCATCTGGAAGAGTTTATCACCGACATCGCCCGACAAAGCGGCGCCAAACAAATCCACCTCATCGCCCACAGCATGGGCAATCGGGCATTGACCGGGGCCTTGCAGCGACTCTCGCGGAAACTCAAACCCGAAGAACTGCCGATGTTCAACGAGGTCGTGCTCACCGCGCCCGACATCGACGCCGACGTCTTCCGCCGCGACATTGCCCCGGCCATCGTGAAGACGGCCCGCCGCGTAACGCTCTACGCCTCGTCGAACGACGGCGCCTTGGCCGCATCGAAGAAGATCCACGGCTACCCCCGTGCCGGCGAGTCGGGCGAAAACGTGGTCGTCGTGGACGGCATCGACACCATCGACGTATCCGGCATCGACACCAGCCTCTTGGGCCACACCTACTACGGCGACAACGACACGGTGATCACCGACATCGTGCAACTGCTGCGCGAATCGAAACCGCCAAGGCTGCGCGACCGCCTCCGCGAGACCATCCGCAACGGGCAAAGGTATTGGGTGTTTTTTACGAAAGATAAACCGGACTCGTAGCCGGGAAAAATTCAGCCGCTTGCGGCTTCGCAATCAGGCTTTCCCCAGCGGGCAACGTAATCGATCGGGGCGACGTAATCTAACGGGGCAACGGAAGCGGCCTCGGGCGTTTCGCCGGCAGCCGGTTTTTCAGGTGCTTTTTCTTCCGGCGGCGGATCGTGGAAGGCCACGATAAGGCCGATAATACCCAGCAGCACAACGCCGCCGGGAACCATCCAGAGCTTGCGCCAGACGAACTTTCCGTCGACCGAGAAGCGGTCCATCATGATTCCGGCGAACTGGGTTCCCAGGAAGAGACCGACACCGACCGTGGCGGCAAATACCATGGCCTGAACCGAAGCGCGAATATCCGACGGCGCGACCTTGTCGGCGAAAATCTGGCCGACGATCATGAACATCACATACGCTACGCCGTGCAAGGCCTGGGCGATGGCGATGGGAATCGGTTTCTGCGCAAACACGTAGACCACGTACATCGCCAGCCACGACAGGGCTCCGATAATCAGCGTCCACTTGAAGCCGAGCATGGTCAGCAGCACTCCCAAGGCGAACAGCGTGGCCACGGCCTGGGCGGCCTGGGCGATTGCCATGCAGGCCGGTACGCCCTTGCTGCTGATGCCGATGTCCTGCATGAACTGCGCCGTGCCCAGGAAGTAGAACTGCATCATGCCCGCCACAACGGCCGAGATCACGATGAAGACGAGGAAGTTCGGCTGCTGGAACATGGCCAGGGCCTCGAGGATGGGCGTGCCGCCGGAGCCGCTGGGTGGCGTGTGCGGCAGGATGCAGCAAACGGCGGCCATCAGGAAGGAGAGAATCCCGGCATAAACGAGACAGTCGCTGCCGTCGCCCTCGCTCTTTTTGAACATGCGGAAGCCGGTGAGGCTGTAGCCCACCAAGGCCCAGGCGATGGGGGCCCAAATGAAGATGCCCGCCGATTGGGCGCCAGGGTCGGTAAGGTGCGAGAACATCAACGAGTTGACCAACGGCAACGTGGCCGCGTAGCTCAACGAGTAAAACAACATTACGACGAAGAGGCTGCCGAACGTCTGTCGCTTGGCGGCGATCAGCATCAAGATGCCGCCGATCAAATGCGCAACCACGAGTATCCACTGCGTGGCAAACCATTGGTCGGCCAACTGACCGGCAATCAGCGGCGAAATAATACAACCGATAGGCAGCGTGGCATAGATCCAACCCGTCTGCTTGCCGCTCATCTTCAGCGGTCCCAGCAGCCGGGCGGCCAGCACGGGCACCCAAGCTCCCCAAATGGCGTATTCCAAAAACATCATCGCGCTGAGGCGAAAATAAATGCCAATACTGAGATCTGTGTCCACAAAAATTCTCCTTTGTATCGTGCTAAAAGGCGACTCGAAACGGTAACTATCTCGGTTCCGCCCAACCCCATGGCCGAGCGACAAACTGCCATTCTAAATGCGTCCCAGCCAAAATGAAAGGCACAAGCCGATTGCTGCACCCCGCCGCAGTGTGGTGCGACTGGTATCTACACGGTAAATACCCCCTGGCGTTAGACGCCATTGTCGATCAATAATATAAGTAGGGTGCGTCCGCGACGCACCAGGTGTTTCGTGGTGCGTCTTTAGGCGTCCTGTGGTGTGTCGCGGACGCACCCTACTTTAGGCAAGAAACGTGGCCCATTTCGATCCCTACCATCAATGGCTTGGAATCCCCCCGGACCAGCAGCCGCCGGATCACTACCGGCTCTTGGGGATCCGCCAAGCGGAAGACGATGCGACCGTCATCGAAAACGCGGCCGATCGGCAAATGGCCCATCTGAAGACCTTTCAGGCCGGCCCCCGCTCGGCCGACTCGCAACGGCTGCTCAACGAGGTGGCCGCGGCCAGGATCTGTCTGCTCAATGTGGCCAAAAAGAACGCTTATGACCAGCAGCTTCGCCAGGCGTCGCCGCAAGTCGGCGTGGCCGAGCACGAAATCTCGCTGAACACCACTTCTCCCGGAAGCAGAACCCTCCGCCGCAAAAAGTCCCGCAATAGCAACTTGCGCACGGTCGCCGGCCTGGGCGGGACTATGCTCGTTGTTTTTATACTAATCGTCATATTCGTCACAACCGGAAAAAACAGACCGATGGTGCCGGAGAATGCGGATTCGCTGGCCGCGGCGAAACCTACCGCGACCAAATCGTCCACAGCCGCCAAGCCGCGGCGGCCGCGAAAATCGACCCCTGCATCAAACGTGCCGCCGGACTCACGGGCGCCGACGAAAACCGTCACGAAACCCGATGCGGGCCGCACCTCGCCCCACCCGCCGGATAGCGACTTAATAGATTCGAAAAACGACTTTCCCATAGAGATGGCCGAGGATTGGATGGTCCAAGGCAAAGACGATCTTTCCAAAAATGATCCCAACCCCGACTCACCCAACAAAGCTACTCCCGATTCCACCGCGAGCCCCGAACCGAAAGAAAAACCGCCGCCCAGTAAACCCGACCCGAAATCCAAGTCGAAGCAAAAACTGCCCGTCCCTTCGCCGGCCCAGCAGAAGGAGATCACCAAACGCATGGAAGGGGCCTACGATTTTTCGGCGGCCAAAACTCCGTGGGCCAAAAGGAGTCTCGCCCGGCAGCTACTGCGCGACGGCCTGGCGTCTCGCGACGCCGACGGCGAGCCGCTGGTGCTCATATACCGCTCGGCCGAACTGTCGATTCTGGCCGGCGATGCGACCGGGATGTTCAAGGCCGGCGATGCAATTTCCGCCCGCTACGAGATCGATCCGTCGGAGTTGAACCTGAAGCTGCTGAAACGATTCACGGCCACCGCAAAAACCCCCGCGGATCTTCTTGCCCTGCGACAAGCCTGCCAAAAGCGGATCGACGAACATCTGGCCGCCGGCCGCTACCAGGCGGCCCTGGACGCGGCCAAGATCGTCAATCAGGCAACGCAGCGGCTGCGAAACAAGGATTTTAGAAAGCAAATACTCACATGGCAACAGGCCATCGCCAAGCTGCAGAAGGAGCATCAGGCATTCGAGTTGGCCCAGCGCAAACTGGCCGACATGCCCGATAACGCCAACGCCGCCATTACTGTCGGTCGCTGGTATTGCTTCGCACAAGACGACTACTCCCGGGGTCTACCCTTTCTGGCCAAGGGCAGCGATTCGGCCTTGGCCGCCGTCGCCAAAAGCGAACTGGGGTTCGCTTCGCAGGGACAATCGCCGTCGCCCGGCGGGCTAGTGGCCTTGGGCGACACCTGGTGGGAGATGGCCGAAAAGGCGAAGGGTGCCGACGCCGCTCAATATCGTCTCCGCGCCCTTCATTGGTATTGGCGGGCAAGGCCGCGACTTTCGGGATTGGAAAGGGCGACCGTAACCAAGCGGTTCGACTCGTTCGCGCACCTGGCCTACACACCTTTTTCGTACAAAACCCTGGACGGTATTTTGTGGCAAATCGAGGCCGTGAAAAGCGGATCGAGTAGATTTCAACAGCGACGGCCCATCCAGTGGAGGGCATATATCAGATGCGACGATTCGTTCGAGATGTGCGTTAACGGCAAGAAGATTTTCGGCGGCACCCAGCAAGCCGTGCTCTACAAAAAAAAGTTCGAAATGGCTCCGGGCGACATAATTACAGTTCGCTGCAAAAACAACGGCGGTACACGAGGCTTCTGCTGCGTGATTCGCTCTGAAAGGGGACATGTTCTCGTCAGTGGTCCCACTTGGCGAATCTATGAGCCCAAGAACCCGACCGCATGGGCCGATCCAATACAAGTCGACAAAATCGCCCAGCCTTCATCCACCTATTCCGGAGTGGGCAAAAAGATTCTCAAAGATACCGGCGTCAAGGCCAAGGAAATCTGGGGCCGTGGCGATACTTCTTACCTGATGCTGAAAGTCCAGTAATAAACGAAAGGCAAACAACACAGATGTCCCAAGAAAACGACCGCGAACGCAAGGAAAACCTGTACCGCATCGAGCACTCGCCCAGCTATCGAGTTGCATATCGCGATATCGACTTCCTCTCCTCGCCCGAGCTGCGGCCCGTGCGGATGGAATTGGAATTGCAGAAAACCGAGTTGACGCTGAAGAAATACGGCATCCATTCCACGATCGTGGTCTTCGGCAGCACGCAAATCGTGGAACCGCCCGAAGCGCAACGCCGGCTGGACCACGCCCGCGCGAGGCTGGCCGACACGCCCTCCGACGGGCGACGACGCCGAGCCGTGGCACGGGCCGAACGCATCGCCGCCCGCAGCCAGTATTACAACACGGCCCGAGAGTTCGCCAGCCTGGTCTCGTCCAGCTGTCAGATCGAGGGCAAGTGCGACTACGTTATCGTCACCGGCGGCGGGCCGGGCATCATGGAAGCCGCCAACCGCGGCGCCTACGACGTGGGGGCCAAATCCATCGGGCTGAACATCAGCCTGCCGCAGGAACAGCATCCCAACCATTACATCACGCCCGAACTCTGCTTCCAGTTCCACTATTTCGCCATCCGCAAGCTGCACTTCCTCATGCGCGCCAAGGCGCTGGTGGTTTTTCCCGGCGGGTTCGGCACGCTGGACGAACTGTTCGACGCCCTCACGCTCCGCCAGACGGGACGCATGCAGGAAGTGCCCATCATTATCTTCGGGCGGAAATACTGGGACCACGTGCTCGACTTCCACTTCCTGGCCGACGAGGGCACCATCGAAGATAGCGATCTGGACCTCTTCCGATTCGCCGACACGCCGCAAGAGGCGTGGAAGATCATCCAGGATTTTCACCGGGAATAGCGTGCGGCCATGGATGCATCGAGCGAATATGACGTTATCGTGGTCGGCGGCGGTCACGCCGGAACCGAGGCCGCCCTGGCCGCCGCGCGGATGGGCGCGCGGACCGCACTGTTGACCACCAACCTCGACACCCTGGCGCAAATGAGTTGCAACCCGGCCATCGGCGGCGTGGGCAAGGGCCATATCGCCCGCGAGATCGACGCCCTGGGCGGGGCCATGGGCCGGGCCATCGACAGCACCGGCATCCAGTTCCGCATGCTCAATCGCCGCAAGGGCCCCGCCATGCACGGCCCCAGAGCACAGGCCGACAAGCTCGACTATCACAAAGCCGTCAAGCTCATCTGCGAAGAACAGCCGGGGCTGGTACTGCGCCAGGAAACCGTCGAGGATATTCTGGTCGAAGCAGCGGCCGGCCGCGAAGACACCGAAGGACAAGGCACCGCCAGGCAGCGGGTCTTGGGCGTCGCCGTGGCCGGCGGCATCCAATATCGGGCACCCACCGTGGTGCTGACCACCGGCACCTTCATGCAAGGCGTTTTGCACTACGGGCAAATGCAGATCCCCGGCGGCCGCGCCGGCGAGGGTAGCAGCGACGGTGTGAGCATGGCTCTCGCGCGGTTGGGACTGCGCCTCTTGCGGTTCAAAACCGGAACGCCGCCGCGAATCAACGGGCGGACCATCGACTATGCAAGAACCGAGCTGCAACCGGGCGACGAGCAGCCCCAGCCGTTCTCCTTCCTCAACGACACGATCGAGATCGAGCAACTCCCTTGCTACATCACGCACACCAACCCCGCCGTGCACGAGTTGATTCTCGCCAACCTGGCCCGCGCGCCCATGTACAGCGGCCAAATCGAATCGACCGGCCCGCGATATTGCCCCTCCATCGAAACCAAGGTCGTCCGCTTCGCCGACAAGCAGCAGCACCAGTTGTTCATCGAGCCCGAAGGGCGACACACGCACGAAATCTACCTCAACGGCCTGTCCACCAGCCTGCCCCGCGACGTGCAGGATAAAATCATCCGCCTTATCCCCGGGCTGGAGCGCGGCGAAATTCTTCGCTACGGATACGCCATCGAGTACGACTTCGTCCCGCCCGAACAACTCAAGTCGTCGCTGGAAACCAGGGCCGTGGCCGGGCTCTATCTGGCCGGGCAAGTCAACGGCACCACCGGATACGAAGAAGCCGGCGCGCAAGGACTGATGGCCGGCGCCAACGCCGCACTGGCACTCCACGGCAAAGAACCGCTGGTGCTGGACCGCGATCGGGCCTACATCGGCGTGATGATCGACGACCTGGTGACCCGCGGCGTCAAGGAGCCCTATCGCATGTTCACCTCGCGGGCCGAACATCGCTTGCGGCTGCGACAGGACAACGCCGACCGCCGCTTAAGCCCGCTGGGCAACCGCCTGGGCCTGGTCGGCGACGACCGCCGCGGACGCGTGCAAGATAAAGAAACGCAAATCGCCGCCGCCATACAACTGCTGGAAACCACGATGCTTTCGACCGGCCCCCTGGCCAAGTTCCTGCGCCGTCCGCAAACCACCTGGGCCGAAGCCGTCCAACTGCAACCGGCGCTGGCCTCGTTCTCGCCGCGGGTGGCCGAACAGGCGGCCTACGACGTCAAATACGCCGGCTACATCGCCCGCCAGGACGTGGACATCGCCCGCCAACGCCGTCTGGCCCGACGCCGCATCCCCGACGGCTTCCGCTACGAGAGCCTAACCCACCTCCGCGCCGAAGCCCGCGAAAGCTTCCAACAATTCCGCCCCGCCGACCTGGCACAGGCCGGGCGATTGAGCGGGATCACCCCGGCGGATCTGGCCGTTTTGGCGGTGGGTTTGGAACGGCCGCGGCACGAGGCATCTTAGAACGTGACTAGCCCGGATTATTCATGCGATTGACCCATCCGGTCGCGGTCGACCGGGCTAACAGGAGTCGAAACACTTGTATAATCAACAGAAAGCAGTTATCGCTTCAGCCGCTGGGCCGCCGCTTTTTCCTTCAGTTTCTTCAGTCGCGCGGCCTTGGCGGCCTCGGCTTCCTTGCCGCTTTTCTCGTCGGCTTTCTCGCTTGCGGCCTTGGGAGCGGGCGGGGCCGGGTCTTTCATCTCGATAGTGAGAATCTCGATCACCAGCGGCTCGACGGGCTTCTTCTTGCTCTTGCGATCGGTCGGCTGCGGCGCCGCCGTGCCGGGTTGAGTGCGGGTGATTAGCACGTCGACCGATAGCTTGCGACCCGGGGCCGTGCCTTCTTTGACGGTGTCCAGCAGAGCGACCTTGTCCTGCTGGAGCATGCGGCCCTGGGTCTTCAGGGCACGAGAATAAGTCTTCCAAACCTTGAAGGGGTCGCCCGTTTCCGCAATGCGAACGTAGTGGATCTCCACCGGGTCGAGCTTAAGTGTTGAATTCTTCGGGGCCGATGGGGGCCATTTGATGTCGTATCGAGCCACGACGTTCTGGTCGGAATGAAGTTCGATGGGCAGCATGCCCACGGCCGGGGCGTCGCGGTTGTTCCGCGCGGCGCTGGAAAAGGCCTCGCAGAAACGGTAGAGCAGGTTCTCATGCACCTTTTGCCAATCGGTGATGGACGATAGGCCGCCGTTGCCGCCCATGCCGGGTCTGCCGCCCATCATCCCCGGGCCGCCCATGCCGGCTTCGTCCATGCGGCCGCCCTGGTTGACTCGGCCCGTGTGTTTAGTGCCCCGCGATCCGCGTCCGTTTTTCTCGGGGCGAATGGGCAACATCTTGACCAGCACCAGGAATCCCGGATCGCAAACGGCTTTATTGAATTGTCCGCCCGCTGGGCCACTTTCCATGCCGCCGTAGCCCGCGCCGCCGAGTCCCATGTCGCCGAGTCCCATGCCGCCGTAGCCCATGCCCTCGCGGCCCATGCCGCCGCCGGCCGGCAGCTTAACTCCGGAAAGGAACGGCCGCGAGCCGCCTTCCCAGTGCGTTTGCATAACACGATGCAGTCGGGCTCGAACGTCGTCGACGGGCATCGTTCTGGCCAAGGGTATCACCACGCCGGCCTCGTCCAGCGAGGATGCTTGAGCCAGGCGGGCGCCGATAAAACGAGCCATCTCCGGCGACCATAGTTTCTCGGCTATACGAGCGGGCATCTGGGGATCGCCGGCCATCAGCTCCCTTGTCGATTTCGTCGCTGCGGGCGAGTTTCCGTACCCAGGCCCTCCGCGGCCCATTCCGCCGTATCCGCCCATGGGACCCATCAGGCCGCCTTCGCCCATGCCCGCGGGTGCTCCGCCGGGCTCAGACGTGTTTCCCCAACCGGTCTTTTCGGCCGGCTGACCCCAACCGCTCTGCTTGGGTTCTTCTCCAGGTTTGGCGCCACTGCCATACTCGATGGGCTTCCGTATTTTCTTATGCTTGTAAACGCCCAGGTAGTGCCCCAAGGCGGTGCCGCTATATTCGGTGAAGAAAGCGGCAAGTTTGGCCTTGGTCAATTCGTCGGGCATGTCGCTTTGGAAGAGCAGCAGTTGCGGCTCGACGTTGTCGGGATGCGGTTTCATCAACATGCCGCTGAGAAAGTTGATGGTGGTCGACTTCATGTCCGGATCCAGGATATGCGACGCCAATTTTAAGCGGAAATCCTCCGAGGCGAACGGCTCCACCAGCTTCAGCGTCATCTGCCGCAGAGCGTCGGCCGAAAGCTTGCCGCCGCCGCCGTATCCGCCGCCGAATTCACCCCCGTATCTGCCGGGCATCATCCCCGGTTGTCGATTGGTAGTATTTTCGTCGGGCTTTCGAAGGTTCTCCGCGTCGGTCAGAGCCCGGAAAAGAACGGCTTCGTTTTCCGCGGACAGATCGGCGACCAGGGCCCTCAAGGCGCCCGTGGTGGCAACCGTGTCGTCGTCGGTCTTCAATGTACCCAACACCACGTCGCGCAGCGCCTTTTTGGCGGCCTTGGTGCCGTTTGTCACCAAGGCCACGATAACCGCTTCGATCGCGTCTCGATTCAGACGGGGAACCTGAGACTTCGATCCGTATCCCCGCGGCCCGCTTTCCATGCCCATGCCCGGACCGCCCATACCCGGACCGCCCGGTCGTGTGTTGTCAGCGGCGTCTTTTTGGGGCTCTTCGGCTGTGAGAAGTTTGATCAAAACCAGAGCGACCTTCTTGTTGCCCACATATTTTTTTGTCTTGGTAAAGTTGTGCACGGCCTCGATCAGGCGGGGGTCGTTCTCCTTCTTCGCATCGATATAGTCGGTGGGCTTCCACTTGGAAACATCTTCTGCCCGCTTGGGAGCTTGCGAGGGCTGGTTTTGGCCCATGGGATTCATCCCGCCGGGCATCCCGCCGGGCATCCCGCCGGGCATTCCGCCGGGGGCGGGCTGGGCCGCGGCGCCGCGTGGCGTCGCTGGGCTGGTCGCCTGGTCAAGTTGGGGCGGCTGCTGCACAAGGCGGCGCGAAGCCGGCTTGATTGGAGCGCTAGCATCGTCGCCACCGCAACCGCCAGCGGAAACGACTATCGCCGTGACGATGCTCGCCAATAACCAACGGCTGCCGGCTCGCTTAGCGCATTGCGCGAACACATATCTTGCAACAGATAGAAACCGTTGCATGCTCTCTATGTTAACTGTTCCGTTCACCAATCGACCTCCCGTACTTAACTAATCCGCGGCCGGCCGACCGCGACAGATCTTCTCTCACCTTACAGTAACACAAATGGCATCGATAAATCTACAGCGCTGAGTGATATGACATGTTTTTGCGGTCTTCTCACCCAGACAAACGGCGGGTAGCCAGCCCACCCCACAACTGAAGGTCTGGGCTAACTCTATAGCGCGGGGACAAGCCCCGCCGCTAACATTTGTGTTCTATCCTCTATCCTCTATCTAATTGTCTTCTTCCGACATCCACGGGGGGCGAACCCCGCCTTCGGAATCGGCGACAACCCAATTAATCTTCTCCGCCTGGTCGGCGGGAAAGCGTCTAAGCAGAACCGTTGCGAAGAAGGTTTTTCGCTTCCCCTGCTCGTCGTCAAAACTAATCGAATAGATCTCTTGAACGTTCTCCTTGCCGGGCGGTCCCCAGATGCCGCCGCACTTGTAGAAACGAATATCGGCTTTCTTGCCCAGGGCCAGGATTGTGCGGATGAGCGGCTCTTCCAGGAACTTGTCCAACTCTTCGCGGCGTTTTGGGCCGCGCTGGTAAACGTGAAGCAAAGGGCCGTCCAGCGGTTTACGCTCGGCCGGGATAAGGTTCAACTGATGGGCTTTCAGGGGCTGGTCGTCGGCCAGCAGATCGAACCAGGCGGTGGCGATTCCACGCGCCTGGCGCTCGATGATCCAGCGGTGGCTGAACCACTGGCTGACGGCCGTTGCTCCGAACAATACGGCCAGAACCAGTCCCACCACGGCCGCCTTGCGACCGATCATGGTTTCGGCCTTTTGACGAATTCGCCAAAGGGCCGCCAGGCAAATTATGATAGCCGCCACGGCAACCAGCCATGCGGCCGGACCGGTGAGGGCAAGCGGCGAGAGCAGCCCCAAAAACAAACCGATGACGGCCAGGCCGCTAACCGAGCGATACTGCCCGCAGGCCTCGGCTTCGGGCGATTCGCTAAGGTGGGCCGATTTGAGATCTTTGTCGGACATGGCGTTCTCATTTGCCTGTGCGGATTTTACCGGTCGATTTCACATGCGATTCGATCTCGATGCGGCGTAGTTTATATTGGCCGCGAAAATGCCGCGGGTCCAGCGGCTTGGCCGGCGAGCGGGAGAAGGCGCCGCGGGAAACCGTGCGGGAGAAACCCAGCCACTTGCGGTCGGGAGCAAGGCCCATAATCATCGCTTTGTCGGACTGGAAACCCTCCCACAGAAACTCATCGGCCAAGGGCGCCGTGTGCATCGTCATGGTAATAAACGAGACCATTATCGCGGCCACGCAACAGGAGAGAATGCCGCTGCCCACCCGTTCGACGATCGTATGGAAGCGGACTTTCACCTTGCTGGCGTAGTCGGTCAGCCCCCGCAGCAGCAGCATCGCAATACCGAACAACAGCCAAAGGCAAATGAAGTCGGTAAGGTACTTGAACGTCGCCATCATGTCGCTCATGCCCTCGACCCAATTAGCCAGGGGCTCATAGAAATTCGTGGCCAAAAGCGCGGCGGTGACGACGTTTATCAACCGCAGAACGTTCCCCCACAGCCCCTCGGTATAGAGGCTGATGGCGACCGCCACGAAAATTACGAACAACAACGCTGGAAAAATAATGGACATGGTTGTATCCTTTCTCTATTGTTTCATAACCCGCATCAACTCCGGCAAGGAGGTGATGCCTTTGGCGACGAGGATCACGCCTTCGGCCTGAAGGCTTTGCATTCCGGCCTTGACGGCGGCCTGGCGGACGAGGTCCGACTTGGCGCCGGCGGCCAAGAGCTTGCGGATGGTATTGTCGACGATCATCAGCTCGAAAACGGCGGTGCGGTCCTTGTAGCCGATGCCGTTACACTGGGGACAAACTTCCTCGGGCTCCTGCGGGGGGCGATAGAAGGCCTGCACCCGCCCTTGGGGGATGCCCAACTGCTGCAAGACCTGCGGCGTGGGGGCGTAGGCCTCTTTGCACTCGTCGCAAAGTTTGCGGATCAATCTTTGGTTCAAAACGGCAGTAATGTTCTTGGCGAACAGTTTCGGCGATACCTTCATGGCCAGCACGCGCAGCATCACTTCGGCGCAGTCCTTGGCCCGAATCGTGCCCACGAACATCTTGTCGTCGGAAATTGCTTCGCACATCATACGCAGTGTTTCGGCGTTTACCAGATCGCGGACCACTAGCACGTCGGGCACGGTGCGGAAGACTTTTTCGAGAATACTGTCGGGCGTCTGGCCGTCGGCCGAATTGTAGGTGGTGACGGGAACGTTTTCTACCGGCTCATAACGGTTCGCTTCGTCCTCGACGGCTATGAATTCACGCGTGAAACGGTCCGTTTTTTGCAAAACCATGGCCGTCGTGCTCCGCAGCCCCGAGGCGGGCATGGCGGAAATCAGCACAAAACCCTGTTTTTGCTCGATGATCTGGAGCAACTGTTGCTGCATTTTCGCGCGCATGCCCAGATCGTCGAGGCTCTTGAACTGGACCTTGGCGGGATCGAATTGCAGCAGCACCCGCTCGCCGGTCTGCGTGCCTTGGCTGGCCAGCGAGGCGGCGTATTTGACGCCGCCGTATTCGATCCCGAAGGTGCCCTTCTGGCGGGCCTGTCGTTCCTGGGGATTGAGGCCGGCCAGCACCTTGAACGATTCCAGCAGGGGATCGCAGTTTTCGCGGTCCTGGGGTTCGTCGTTGTGCCAAACGCCGTCGATCATGTAGCGAACACTTACGGATTGCTGCGAATACTCGAGCATGATCGCCGCGGCGCGACGCATCAGCGCCTCGGCCAGCAGGCCGCGGGAATCGTTGAAGCCGGGCGTCTGACGGGCGGCCAGCAGATGGGCCGTATCGTCGCGCTCGTTTTCGCCGCCGGTGGCGACAAGCGTTACCGGCGGGCCTTTTTCCCATTCGGCCTTCTTTTCGGATTCTATTCCCGACAATCGCTCGGAAAGCCAGAAGCGGATGTGGGCCGGGGTGAGTACGCGCTGGGAGGCGTCGACCTGGCCGTTGCGATAAATGATATAGGTAGCCAGCGGCGCCAGATAGGCGATTAGCAGCATGGGCAGTCCCAGCCAGAACCAGGGCAGCACCCACATCAACACATAGAAGCCCAGGAAGACGAAGCAAACAATGGGGTTCCAGCGGAGGTATTGAAGTTTCATTTCCTGGCAGTCGCGGCTGACCCAGTCGGTGGTGCCCACCCAGATCAGGAAAACCAGCCAGGCGGCCATGATTTTCAGCCAGTTCATGTACTGGCCCGTGCCACGCGAGAAAGACGGCGGGGGGGGATTCGCGGCGGCGGGCGGCGCCGCGGGATTGGTCCCGGCGGCCGGACCGTCTGCCGGGGGCCGAGGGCCGGGCTCTTGAGCCCAGAGGCCGTCGGCCGCAATCGCGGCAACAATAATTACAACGCCAAGTGACAAAAGGAGTCTATACAACATTAGAGCATTCCAGATTCGCTGACTTCGATACCTTTGAGCGCCATCTTCAGGGCTTCGGGGTTGGGGGCGACCTCGAAAGCCGTTGCCCGGTCGATCAGTTCCAGGTCCACCAGGCTCTTGAGGCTCATCGTAAAGCTTTGCATTCCCTCTTCGGCGCCGATGCGGATGGCGTCGGGCAGCTTTTCGTCCTCGGCTTCGAGGACCAGTTTTCGCACCGTGGGATTAAATTTCATGATCTCCACCGTGGGCACCCGCTGCACGCCTTCTTTGATCGAGGGCAGCAGTTTTTGGGCGATGATGGCCTTCATGTTGAAACCCAAGGCGCTGCGCAGCGCGTTGTGCATTTCCTGGGGAAAGAGGTCGAGAATTCGGCCGATGGTGCTCGGCGCGGTCGAGGCGTGGATCGTACCGAACACCAAGTGCCCCGTCTCGGCTGCCTGGATGGCCGTTTCGAACGTTTCGCGGTCGCGCATTTCGCCCACCAGGATGACGTCGGGGTCTTCCCGCACGGCGTGCTTCATGCCGGTCATAAAGTCCTTCACGTCCATACCGATTTCACGCTGGTTAATCAGGCATTTGTCCTCGGTGAAGGTAAATTCGATGGGGTCTTCCAGCGTGAGGATATGTTTGTAATACTGCTGGTTGATCCAGTCCAACATCGAGGCGATGGTGGTCGTTTTGCCCGAACCGGTGACGCCCGCCAGGAGGATCATGCCCTGGTGAAACGAACAGAGTTCCTCCAGGCCGTCGGGCAGGTAGAGGTCTTTGAAGGGCGGGATGAAGTTGTTCACCCGGCGGGCGACCATGCCCACGTGGTCCATTTGCGTAAGCACGTTGACGCGGAATCGCCAGGTCTTGCCGTCGACTTCCAGTGTGTGGGCGAAGTCGGTGCCGCCGTCTTCGTCGAAGATCCTCCGCGTTCGCTCGTTGAACATGGGGAAAATCAGGCGGACCATCTCTTCGTCGTCGATGGGGCCGCGATTCAAGGGGCGCAACGTGCCGGCCACGCGGACGTAGGGCGGCAGGCCCACCTTCAGATGCAAGTCGCTGCCTTCGAGCTTAACCAGCGCGCGAAAGAGCTTGTCGATTTCGAACGACTTTTGGCTCTTTAAGAACCGTTCTTTGTCGCCTTCGCGGGAGAGCGTAGACATGGTGGTGGTCGACGGTGATTTTTCCGATGACGACACTGAGGACGATGATGGCGACATGGCAATATCCTTTTCTGCTATCCGTTTATCGATTGTATCCGCGGCAAGCGGCCTAGCAGTCTGACCGGGATTCCCCTTTGTTGCATGACACGTTTGGTTTCCTCGATGGAGAATTCTCCAAAGTGGAAGATGCTGGCCGCCAGGGCCGCTTCTGCGCCGCCGAACTCGATGGCGTCGGCCAGATGGTCCGGGCATCCGGCGCCGCCGCTGGCCACGACGGGGATTCGCACCGCGTCGGCAACCGCGCGGGTGATCTCGATATCGTAGCCGTCCTTGGTGCCGTCGGCGTCCATCGAGGTCAGCACGATTTCTCCGGCCCCCAGGCGTTCGACTTCTTGTGCCCAGGCAACGGCTTGCAGACCCGTGCCCACTCGTCCGCCGTCAATGTGGACTTCCCAAAACTCGCTGCCGTCGCGGATCACCCGCTTGGGATCGATGTTGACCACAATGCACTGGCTGCCGAAGCGTCGCGCGGCCCGATAAACGAACTGCGGATTGCGACAGGCGGCCGAATTGATGGAAACCTTGTCGCAGCCGGCATTTAGCAGGGCGCGAATGTCTTCCAGCTCGCGGATGCCGCCGCCCACGGTCAGGGGCATGAAAACCACCTCGGCCGTGCGCCGCACCACGTCGAGAATAATGTCGCGGCCCTCGTGGCTGGCGGTAATGTCCAGGAAAACCAACTCGTCGGCGCCCTCGGCCTCGTAACGAGCCGCCACCTCCACGGGATCTCCGGCGTCGCGAAGATTAAGGAAATTCGTCCCCTTAACCACGCGGCCTTCGTTCACGTCCAGGCAGGGTATTACGCGTTTTGAGAGCATATCTGTTCCGCGGTTCCGCAGTTCTCGGACGAGAGGGGTCCCTCGGAGGAGAGGCACTATTATCACCAAACTCTTACTCTAATTTCGAACGGTGCCACGGTCAACTCCCCAACGCCCAAAATCGGGGGGTGAGAAGGGGGGGGCAACACGGAGATACCGAGACGCGGAGAAGAGAACGGTGGGGTACGCATTAATGCCGAGGGGGGGGTATTCAAGAGGCACAATTCGTTGCTGCGTTGGCGACGCACCGTGCGTACTTTTCTATTAGCTTGTCTGCATTTACTTCCCCAACACCTCGGCGAGCCGATCCGCTTCGACCGTTTTCCAGGTGGGCGACAGTCGGTTGCCGATGGCCAGGTGTTTGGGCTCCAGCGTGTCTTTGTCGAGCACGAGGAGGATTTGCTTGACCAGCCCGCTGCCGTTGAATATCAAGACGCTGGCCGTCTCCGAGACGTTCCATCGACGCCAACGCCGCGCGTGGGGGTGGGCGTCTTGCAGACGGGCCCAGCGGGGATCGTCCTTCGCCAGACGCCGCGGCTGGCGGCAGGCCCGGCAGCGATTCGATGCGACGCTCTGGGGCGAAACCTTTTGGCGGCAGGATTCGCACTCCACCATTTCCTCGCACAATACGTCCTCGTCGGTCACGGGGCAGACTTCGGCTAGCTCGCGGGAAACAAGCTTCCCGCTGGCCGAGCAGGTAACCAGATCGGCCAGCAGCAGACGCCGGCCGCTTTGGACGCATGTCTCGATCTGTTCGGCCGCCACTATCCGCCCGTCGCTGGTGGCGCCCAGATGAAACGTCTTCGTGCCCGTGTATGGACAAACAAACGGCGGCGGCACGAGCATTGCGGCCCAATCGGAAAACGGCAGATCGGCCGACCGCTCGCCGATCGTAAAACGAAGCTTCCCTCGGGCATATTTGCACCACAGGGCGGCCAGTTCGACTTGTGGCCGCGCCTGCTCGGCCGTGTTTAATACATCTGGGTTTAATACATCTGGGTTTAATACATCTGGGTTTAATACATCTGGGTTTAATACATCTGGGTTTAATACATTGGGACTCGACACATTGCCGCTCGGCGCATCGCCAAACTCGTCTTTAACCATCCGCTCGGCAAGTTCCGCGAGCCGGGCAATCTCCGCTTCGGCCGGCTGGGGCGGTTTTTCCAACTGGCAAGTGTCTTCCAGTCCCAGTCGACGCGCGACCGAATCGTCCAGTCGATGTGCGGCCGAATCGAGAAAAAAGCCGATTGATCCGTGGGAACAATTAACCGTCACTTTCAAAAAAAGCCGATCGTCAAGCGTACAGCCGGCCAGATGGACGCGTCCGCCGTCGATCGTATAGGCGGGAAAGAGGCGATCAGCAACCTCATGAACGCTAGTAGGTTGGGCGTGAGGCGCGAAATTTGCGATTTTTTCCGTAGATTCCAAGGCGAAAACTCCAGCTTGGCCCTCCGTTTCGGATAATACAAGAAGTGTACCACACGGATGGTGTGGAAAAAATCAAAAATGACAAATAGTCTGAAAATTCGGCGTTTTAGTGACCAGCCATCCCTTAAATCGGGGGATGCGAGTCAGTCTGGTGGAACAATACGATTTCGCCTTCGGCTCCAGTAGCCGATCCAGCCGCTGCTTGCGAAGTCCCAAACCGACGGGCTAAGCGGCATCGTTCCGCCAGAGATCACCCAGCGGGCCGTGCGACACTTCTGCCGCAACCAGTGGGCCCGCAGTCTCGAAGACGTCATGGTCCGTCGCACCTGCTGGCGATACTATCACAAAAACCACCAGCAAATCGCCCGCCGGATTCTCCCCTGGGTAGCCGACGAACTGGGCTTTGTCTGGAAACCATCGACTCGGCAACCGGTCGGGAGGGCGAAGCTCCTGCTGAGCCATGTTTCGTGGTCATCTGCGGCTCAGCGGGAGCTTCGCCCTCCCTTTTCAGACAAAGCCTAG
>SDBV01004316.1_pt1 | contig 20568 bp, 42 predicted proteins | sample 2277081 | NCBI WGS metagenome assembly SDBV01 (sample SAMN10402039, study PRJNA504765) | marine sediment metagenome | isolation source: marine sediment core GS10_PC15, 223 cmbsf | place: Arctic Ocean: Southern Knipovich Ridge | collected 2010 | reverse complement strand
TGAACTTGTAAAACGCAAATCCTACAAGACCTATGAAAGCAATGGCTAGGGCACTAACCGCTGCGACCATACTCAGTCCTAATACAGTCTTCCAAAAATATGCGCAGAGATTGGTCCTATTCGAAGCATAATAACCACAAGTGAGCTTATAGAACCAGTAATGCCAGGCGTTCTTTTTGACTTCCATTTCCTTTTCCTTTCGTTATTGGCTACCTTAATTAAGAGTCTGCTGGCTACACAGCCTTTGGCCAGTTAATGCGACTGTTCCTCTGAAACTGGTGGGGGCACGAGGATTTGCACCCCGGACCGATCGCTTAAAAGGCGACTGCTCTACTAACTGAGCTATACCCCCGCTAATTATCCTCATCTAACATGTCGTGCTCACCCATGAACTCCAGGAGAGTTCGCCATGCGTTTTGTCCCTGTAGCTTGATCCGGTAGGTCAGGTACACATACTTTTCTGGCTCGCGACCCAAAATTTTATCTAGCTCATCTCTATCTCTGGCGATGCCGATTAGAGCCCCGGTACCCGGTATAGGCATCATCATGGGAAGCTTCTCGTGAAATTCAATCTTCTCTGAGAAGCCCTCTTTTTCAAGCCGCACAATCAACCAGAAACCAATTGTCGGCAGACCCTGGGAATTGGTTGCAGCAGCGTAGTTAGACATGGTTTCTACCCACATCCTGTACGCTTCGTCATCTCGCCCTTCTACCATAGCCGTACCGCTCGCCGTAGCTACAGTTAATCCCGCATATAGGCTGTCAGGAATAAAAGGCCAAAAGTGCATTGTCCTCCTACGGTCTTTACAGTATAGATTTATCTGAGCCCTCGGGAGGTCTCGAACCCCCATCGTTTCTTTACGAAAGAGTTGCTCTACCGATTGAGCTACGAGGGCTTAGTCCGTGAGCTTATCAATTATTCTGTGTACCATATCAGCAGCGTGGTGGGGATTGGCTCCAATCTCTTTAGCCAAGCTTGTGTACTGAGTGGTTCGCAAGGCGTAAACCACAGCCCGAACTTCCACCGGATCTAAGGGGACCTCGTCTGGGTCGAAGGGGCCTTCTGCCTTAGAACCGAGAATAGATTTCTTAGGACCGTAGACAGTTTTCCGTTCGATACTATATCTATACTCGTCTACCTTGGCAGTAAAGAAGTCTGAAACATCTTGGTCAGTGTCGTCGGAAGGGGGACCGTCCATAAGTCCCTCATCCCAGCGGTCGTAGACCCAACGAACTATGACGGTGTGAGCGTGAGCTTGAGTTGTGTGGATAGTGAGCCAGGTGAGGGACCAGACGTCGGCGAGATCCCAAATTCTCAAGCAGTAGATGTCCATTAATCTTTCAACTTTTTGATGATGTTTTCTGCAAGCTTCTGGCATGTGTCGCGACTGCTGTTTATAGCGATACTCATCTCAGCGGGGCGAGAGTTCTCTAAGGCGAAGATCGTGACCTCGATTTCTTTGGGGTAAAGGCACACCTCGTTTGGATCAAAGGACCCGTCTTTGGCCACTGCTGGCCCATAAACTTCCTTCCTTTCCAGCTTGTACTGGTAATCTTCTTTTCTGATGTGGAAAAAGTAGGTTACTCTATCGATGTTGCTTTGGAAGGTACCGATGTCTCGTCCTATCCCTGCGTCATCCCACATGCCTTCTACCCAATTCACAAGCTCTTGGTAAGCCCCTTGGTTGGTAGTATGAAGAGAGCTTGTACTGTTAGCGTCAGTAGCATCCCAGATGGTGAGAGCTGTTACTTTCATGATTACCTCTGGAGGCCTGGGTGAGGAAGAGGGGCTTTGCCGAAGTTTAAGCTACAGGGGCTAACTCTTTAGCTTATTTGCGACGTCTACTGCCATCACATGGCACGCACCGACGCCTTCGTTTAGAGCGTAGGACATCTCAGCGTAGCGAGCATGCTCTAGGGCATAGATTGTGGCCTTAACTTCCCGTGGGTTTAGGAGAACCTCGTCCGGCCCAAGCTTAGGCATCTCACCTGGTTCTTCGGCCACTGCTGGACCGTAAACTTCTTTCTCTTTGATTTCGTACTGGTAAGCCTTACCTCTAACATCGAAGAAGTAGTCTACTCTATCGTTGTCGTGTTGAAAGGAACCTATGTCTTGGCCCATAAATGCTGTGTACCACATGTCTTCCACCCAACACACAAGGTCTCGGAAGGCTCCTTGGGGGGTGGTATGAAGAGAGATTGTACTGCTAGCGTCCTCAGATTTCCAGATAGTGAGTATCGCTACTTTCATGATTACCTCTGGAGGCCCGGGCGGGTGTCGCTCCCGCGATCACGGGGTTGCAACCCGTTGCCTTACCTATCTTGGCTACCGGGCCGTCTTTCTCTTTCTGGCCCCGACACATCCTTTGGCGTGTTTACCTGTTTCCCTAGGACAAGAAGCGTCGTAGGGATAGACGGAATCAGATCCCGAGTCCCAGTCGCTGTGATTCCCGTTCCTGTATTTGCAATAGTAACAGCAATCGCATATAGATGAGTCTATTTTTTTCTTTTTGATCGGCTCACAATCACATTTGGCCATGTTTTTTAGCCCTCTTGTTTATCTTGGCTACCGGGCCGGCTTGGGACCTCGACGAGTGAGCTTTAGCTTTCGAGAGGGCCTGCGCGAGGTCCACCACACTCGCATGCCTAGCAGACCGGCGGTGTAGATCAAGATCTCTACCATATACTGCGGAAAATACCCGAGAAGGCAGAGAGGGGCGCACAAGGCCAGGCAGCCAAGCAAACGCCAAGGCTCCCCGACCTGATCATACCCCCGATTAAAAGCAACGATGGGGTTTCTCATGCTGCTTCCCTCACCCAAGCGGCTACCGTTTCGGTAGGCGTTGTGTCTACGCGCGGAATCCATTGCCCTCTAGGTGGAGTTCCGGGAGGCACGTGGTGGGCGAACGGCGCCCAAGATTGAAGGCTCTCGAATGCAGGCATCTGTTCAGGGTGAGCAGCCCTACCGTTGAAGTAAAAGGCTATTTCCTTGTCCGAAAGCACCTTGTTCCAGACGGCGATCTCTGCGAGTTCAACTTCGTCATCAGTCACCCATTCATTCAGAATGTCTTGGGCTGTCCGGGGCTTGAACAGAGTTGCAACAGGTACTGCCGCCAGCAGCGGTAAACTTACCAGACCTTTCAGAAATTCACGTCTTTGCATTACGAGTTCTCCTATCTGCAATCCTTACAGCAACATTCTCCACCATGCCCGCCGAACCAGATAAACGCGTTACGCCCGTCATCGTCTGCGCTAATTACCTCGGATCCCCGAGGAGCCCTGGCTCTCCTTAAAATCTCTTCGTCGCTGACTTTCCGCTTTTTCTTTCCCTTTTTGACTTTTCGTGGCATGTTATACCTCACATTATAATTTATTGGGGTGACCGACGAGAATCGAACTCGCGCTTTCGGGACCACAACCCGACGTCCTAACCAACTGGACTACGGCCACCATTAATTACACGGAACAATTCTATACCACCGCCCTCGAATTCGAACTCTATCTCCAGTTAAAGCTGCCCGAGTAAGCTTACGCGCCTGCAAGGCGAGCTTTACTAGTTCTGATTGTTTGGCTTTCATGCTCTTCCTCTTCTCATCAACTCAACAAGGATGCGAGCCGTGTTGTAGGAGTCGTCGACTCCGCGATGTGGAGTTCCTTCAAATTCTAGGTTCAGCCGCTCTAAGCTTCTCTGAACCCCTTTACCTTTCACCGTCCCATGGAGTAGACCAAACATAGTCTTGAGGTTCAGGTGGCTCTTTCCGAAGGGGTACTCAACTCCCTTTCGGAGAGAGTCCTTAAAGAACATCTCCCGATCATAGTCTCCCCAACTGGCCCAAGGTTGGCTTCGGGAGTAGAACTGGTCCCGCAACCTGTAGCAGGCCTCGGCGAAAGGGATCCCCTCCCTATCCAACATTTCTTGGGTAATCGTGGTGAGCTTGGTACAGAACTCACTGACTTTGGAGTAGTCGGGACGGATGAACATCGAGATGCTTGGCCCAATCTTCAAGGTCTGGGCGTTCACTACAGTGAGTCCGATCTCAGTGATCTCAGACTCTTGGTCTGCCGGCTTGCTCTCCTTGGGTTCCCAGCAAGTAGCCTCTACATCTACAATGAGAATGTCGTTCTTATCCATTTTTACCACACTTAGGGCACCAGCGAATCGACCAGCAATCTTTCGGATTTTCCCATCTGTGTACGCAGAAAAGTCTTTTCAGCCAAGCCATGGTTTAATCCTCCTTTTGATGGATTTCATTCTACTCTCTTAGCTTTTTACAGAAGGTTGCCAGCTGTTCTTCAAAGGCATCTTCCTGTATAAAGCTGTTGATTTCCTCCGGCATTCCTGGCAATAACCCTTCTAAAACCAAGGATAAATAGCGCCGCGTAAAGTAGAACAGCATGCGGGTGTCACTAATCTCAGGACTTTCATGTAGGCAATCAGTGTCCAAGTGTGCCCCAACTTTATTCCTGATTATCTCACACTCGTCCAGCATCGGTTCGTATATCTTATCCGTGAGAAGGATCTTAATGCTGCTGGCCGGTCTTCCGGTAAGAGAAAGCAGCCTGACTGCTTCTTTTAGAGGAAAGGATCGGCCTGTCGGATCTCGAAACAGTTTGTACACACTTGTCACCATCCGAAGGACAGCCCCGTTTAACGCATAGTTTCCCATTATTGGGTTTCTCTGGAAGAAACCTCCGCAATCATGGATTACGCTGTCATACATCCTTATGCTACGCATGACAATACGCGTCTGCCCATTCAATGCTTGAACAAACTCTCTGTGTTCTTCAGGTAGGTCTTTCTTACTTGCTAACAAAAGATTCAGTTCCCGGACCCTACTCATAGGCTTTCCTTCCTAACTGGTCGGGACGGCAGGAATCGAACCTGCGTTTTCTGGCCCCAAACCAGAAGTGTTACCATTATACTACGCCCCGGTGTGTCTTTGCTTTGTTTCTCTCACAGTTTTATCCCTATGGCAATTTAGGCATAAGGGTTGGAGGTTTTCTAGTATAGTAAGTCCTCCTCTACTTACAGGAACGATGTGATCTATTTCCATACACCATGGCTTCAGGTTGCCATCAAAATCGCAACGTTGGCAAACTAAATCCCTTCCCTCCCTGATCCATTTCTGCTTGATGCTAGCCCTAGTCAGGTCTCCCCAACCCTTGGACTTAAACCGTGGCTTCCCTTTGTTGTTTTCTCTTGTCGCACAACTTTTACTACAATAAACTCGTCCGGATTGGCTTTTCTTTATCGCGGCAAAACCTTTCTGTATAGGAAGCTTGCAGCTATAACAGTGACGGAGGCGGCTTTTCTTCTCTCGTAGATAATGGTGTTTGGGATTAACACATTCATCATTGCCGCATCCGTTCATTACATGTGTGTTTCTGGCGCTACTGCCTTCCAGAAGAATATAAGCCACTTTCTGAGGTCGGTATTTCTTACTGTCTAGCCTGACGGTCTTTCCACCTTGCCAGCGCCAACAAGTTCTAGTCTTCTTTACTTGAGACCAAAATCTACTTTTTAATGCGTTACTATATCTTCCTACCATATATACTCCTTCAGATAGTAGGGAAGAGATCCTCCCTTAGATAATTATAAAGGGATTCTCCCCCTTAGTCAATGAGCTTTTCGTAGAGGACCTGTACCAGCTTCTGAGCTGCCTTGATCGAGATACCCAGACTTCCTGATAGGCGATCGTACTGAAGTTGATCGAGGCCGAGCTGGATAACCGTCAGCTCTTGAGGAGTCAAGAAGACCTCGTCGTCGTCCAACTCTTGCGAAGCTGCCTGCTTGATGCTGGAATAGCTGGCTTTGATTTGCCCTTTGACTCTGAGGTTCCCGTCAACGCATAGATCTCCACTGACATCCAAGTCTCCGTGAACTTCCATGTTGTCGTCAGCGGAGAACGTGGTGACCTGCTTGCCCGTCTCGACGTCTTGGCTGAATTCCATTTTGTTTATACCCCCAAGCTCTTCCTTGGGAGGGACACCCAGGAATTTCTTTCGGTCGATAACATTCTTGCCGTCGAAAGCCAACTCAGAACTATCTTTGATGGTCGCCCAGAAGGAGGCGTTCTCTGCAGCTACCCGCTGCTGGGTTTGCTCAGGAGTTAGAAGTGGTTCCTCGACCGCCTCTACGGACTCCTTGATTTCCTGCTGGAGACCTTTGGAGGCTCTCCACCAAGGGCTGTAGTTGTAGGCCATAATAATTCTCCTTGGCTCCGGAGGAGGGTCTCGAACCCCCAACTTCTGCGTTAACAGCGCAGCGCTCTACCAATTGAGCTACTCCGGATCAGGTTAAACCTCGATTTTTTTTCGGGCGGATTCTGAGACTTTAGGGGAGGATCTACCCCTACTACTCAGTCCAGACAAAATCATTGGCCTCAGTCATCTTTGAGGTTGTTAAGACATGGATGGCGGCCTCATGTGTCAGAGGCTTGAAGCAGAACCCACATCTGAGATGGTTATCTGCTTTAAAGTATTCGATGCAGGCGTTTCGAGGGCAGCCTGATTGGGCGTGAGATACATACCTCTTCCCATCCAAAGGAAAGGTACCTAAGCCCTCTAGCGAGATGCGGGGGTCAGGTTGTTCAACTGACGTCATGCTCCTGGACACGAAGACTTCAAGTAGCTTGCGAAACATTTCGATAATACTCCTATGGTTTGCGGAAGGCGGAGGAATCGAACCCCTATCCTTGCGGACACTCTAGTTTTCAAGACTAGTCACCGGCCATCCAGTAGCGCCTTCCTCTTATTCTTCTTACACCTTTTGAGAACTTTCCTCTTCTCTGTGTCACTCATCGTCCACCAGCCCGAGATATCTTCAATGTCTCGGAAGCAGCCGGTGCAGTAGCCTTCATCTATGTTGTAGATACAGATGCTAACGCAGGGAGATCTTACGCAGCTCTCCTCTGCCGGTAGCTCATGTAACTGTATTGGTCTCTTCGGAACATCTTTTGGCATGTTTTGTTTGCCTCTACCTCCCAAGGGAGGTTGTACGGCTCGACCCGCCTACCAGCGGGATCTCTCCACACTATTTCTTTATAGCGGCGATCATAACGATACGGTTTCCCGTTGTAGTAGATGGTCGCTCCTCGAGGCGTCAACTTGACTTTCCCCGAGAGAAGTTGGGCGGCGTGAGCCATGTCATGCACCAAGAGCCACTGGCTCCGATAATGTTCTCGGTAGAGCCAAGGCAGAACAAAGGTCAGGATACCATCTTCGTACAGCCAATGGTATCCCCACTGCCAGTCCCAAATGAAGTGTTTGTAGCCGATGATGCTTACCTCTTTGATCCGGTCCTCATACTGGCCGAGGATACGGGGGAGATACTTACGAACAGTAGCGACGGCTCGTCGTTCTAACTTTCCTGTTTGGGTTCTATATCCATAGAACCTGATTGGCGTCACTCTCTTTCTTCCTTCCTAGATGTCCGTGTTGTCTTCAAGCTCCGCAATGTACAGAATCTTGACGAAGGATACATTTCGCTTCATTTTGGTAGCAAGCTTAAGAGCTAGCTCTTCCGCCCGGGTCTCGATCTCGCTGGCATCTAAGAGGTTATTTTCATCCTCTTCAAGCTCAACCCAGACAGTATCCCACTGTCCCCCGACGTAACCTAGGGCTACTTCGACGTTGCGCATTTCTTCTTGTACTCCTTGAAGAGTTTCTGGAAAGGCTTCATTTCTCTCTTAGAGATGACCCCTTTGAGCTTCTCACACAGCCCCGTGGCGCAGTAGGCGTGGATCTCGTCTTGGATGGTGTTGGGGTGGTACCCCATGTCGGCTAAGATTTCGGCGGCAGGATCTGGCTCAAGATCCTCATATTCCCCATACTCATCACCGAGACCGTAGCGAGCGATAAGAAGCTCATCTACCTTACCACTGTACTCACTGTTGACGGTGTAGAGGGCGTGAGCAACCTCATGGGCGAGGATGTCGGCCTTTTCCCCCTTCTTATTGACGCCTCCGCCAGCGAAAGTCCCGATGAAGTAGAAGGCGTGTCCCTCTTCCTCATAGCAAATCCGGTCAACCAAGGTACCCATCATCTTGTCGTATCGATTGCGGTCGGGGAGGTATGTTTCGGAGTTATAGACCGCTGTCAAAGCCCAACTGGGAGTATTGAAGCCAGACCAATCCTTGGTGTAGCTAAAGGACCCCTTCCCGTGGACCTTGGAGTACCAGTCCATGTAATCCACAAGAGTAAAGATTGTCTTGTGGAACTTAGGGCTCTCGTAGTATTCTTGAGCCCGTAGAAAATGCATAGTCAATTCGTACTGAGTATCGAAGTCCAAATGATAAACGTGCGGCATAAGTTTGCGAATACTGAAATCCATGATAATTCTCCTTGTGTCGTGATAGTTCTTCCTGTGAGTAGGGTAGGAGTTGAACCTACAAAGTCTTTCGACCACTGCTTTACAGGCAGCTTATCTCGCCAGTGACAGCCTACCCATGGCAATATTTTTCGCGTCTACAATAGCTTGAAAGAAACTTTCCCGAACCTCTTCCGTCTGATTTCGCAAGACGTAAGCTGGATGTAAAACAGTCATGACACAGGTTTCATCTCGCATGAAGTCGAGATGCCCGTTCTCTCGGGTGATGTAAACTTTCCGCTGAAGAAGGTACTCTGCTGAGATCTTACCTAAGGTCACGATTAAATTCGGCTTGAGAATTTTGATCTGAGCCATTAAGTAACTCACACAGGCGTCCATCTCCTCTGTCGTGGGATTCCTGTTTCCTGGTGGACGACACTTCACCATATTAGTGATGAACACTTCTTCCCGATGCAATCCAGCTCGCCCGAGCCCCTCGTTCAACAGCTCTCCGGCCCGACCTATGAACGGGCGGCCTTCTCGATCTTCATCAGCCCCAGGGCCTTCCCCGACAAAGAGGATGCGGGCCTGCGCTGAACCTTCTCCGGGGACAGCACAGTTTCTGGTTTGGGAGAGGGGACAAGCCGTACAATCCCGGATGTCGCTTGCTAAAGATAGGAGTTCGTGGGTGCTCATTGTCCCAGTCGTTTGCCTAGAGTTTCCTCACTCTCCGGCAATAGATGAAGCGCGTCTACTATCCGAAGGTAAAACCCATGCCACTCTTCCCTGACCTTTGGGTTGGGATGTTTGTAGCCCAAGATCTCAGATCCGTGGAGCAGATGCATAAGGAAGTGGGTGTTTTGTTCATCCAAAGTGCGGAGGAAAAGTTCCAACACCTTGTCGAAGTCTAGATCCTCCGGCCAAGGCCCGGTAAATGATCCACCTTGGTCGGGAGTCCACGGATCAGTGAGGGCTTGACCATTCATGTAGGCGGAGAATAAAATACAGCGTCTGTACCACCGAAGCACAAGCTTGGTGGGGTGTTCCTTGGGCAAACCATCGGGCCCTCTTATCGAGCCCAAAAGCACGCCTTGCTGCATGTGGGGCAAATCCATCACCCACGGCTGTAAGACTGAAGCCATCTTAGCTCATCCTCCATTTGATCTTGTTCCACAGACGCTCGTGCCCGTAGAAAAGCAGACTCGAGGCCGTAGCATCCGCTACCATCAGCGTGGCCCCGAGCTGAAAGGAACCAGTGATGGCTGTGAACAGCGTAAAAGAGATAACCATGTTGGTCAGGCGATAGGTTATGGTCTTGGCTAAGCTTCTTAGTTTGGGATCACTCATATTAATTCCTTATGGTGACACCGCCAGGAATCGAACCTGGGACGCACGGGTCTTCAACCCGTCGCTCTACCGACTGAGCTACGGTGCCTTGTCTGGCCGGGTAAGCTGATTGCGCTTGTTCTTACCCTTGGTCTTCTGGCCATACTTCTTGAGGTTCTTCTTGACTTGGCGTTTGTTGGCCATATAAACACTCCTTCTACTCGTTCCAATCTCTCGGAAGGAAATGGGCCCCGTCCTCGATGTGATTAATACGCATTTCCTTAACCCCATGTAGGCTACCCTGAATCTGCTTCCCGTCCACGTCCATATATCCATAGATGGCTGTCGGCACAAAGGTTTCTCCACCTCCGAGCACGAACTTGGAAGCAGCCAGTTTGGCCTCCTGTTCTGCTTCCCGTTCCTGACGATGACGCTCCATGACCTTTTCGGCCTCAGCTTCGAAAAACTCCAGCTGCTCCGTGGCAAAGGTTCGAAAGAATTCCCCCGGATGGTCTAGAACACACACCCCGTATTCGAGGACAGGGTACTCCTCCGCCTGCTTGTGTGCGTAGTTCAAAGCTTCCTGGTCGTCTGTGAAGACTTGGCAGTCTCCAAAGTACTGGAAAGCTATCTCCGGGATGAAGTGTTCCCATTGCTCCCCCGAGGACACGTCGTAGTAGATATTCTCGATAGCCATAGCGTGGGTGACCCGATATTCGTATCCCCCGCCCTCCCGGGCTGCGGTCTTCAGGATGTAGATTCCGTTGTCTGCACTCATCTCTTTTTCCTCCTGTGGAGCTGACAGGAATCGAACCTGCGACCTTCTGCTTGCAAAGCAGATGCTCTCCCAATTGAGCTACAGCCCCATCTCACGGTATTTCGTTTACCGTGTAACGGTAAACTTCGAAATCATCTGACCAGTGGCCCCGAGCCAAACCGGCCTTGATCCTCAACTGTCTCAGAAAAAGCTCTGGTGTCGCCAAGCTTTCCCAAACAGAGGGCAGGAACGTGGCTCGGTGTTCTCCCTTCTTGATGATCAGACCGTCGATCCCGGGCCGTAGAACCTGGAGTATTTCTTCCTCCGAGGCTACTTCCAAGTGCTCAGGGGGGCTGAGTACCGAGACGCGGATCGTCAGGTCTTCAAACTCCTCAACTTCTAAGGGCATGAAGCGCCCGTCTCGAAACGCGGCTGCAAAGGCGTTGTGGGCCACATCTTTAACCAAGGGACGAAAGAATTCGAGAGAGCCCACACACCCTCGAAGCTCTGAGCCTTTTTCTAAAGTGACGAAAGCGGCTCCTAGTTCCTGTAGCTTATCTGGATATGATTCTACCTTCACATCCAACGGTTGACCTTTCTCCAGCCCCTCTAAAATTGAGTGGCGAGCTACAGAATATAATAGATTCATCCGTCATCCTTCTTCTTATCTACCAAAGCGTCCGCCATAGCAGCGTAGTGATCAGCTACCCAAGCGGCCTCGTCAAAGCCTTTGGCATAGTCTTTACAGACATCACACCAAGCCCATATCTTGGGCAGATCTCCGTCGATGCCACAAATCGAGTTGCACTTCGTACATTCAACCTCACCTGCAATCATCATCCCATGTCGCCCCAATCACTCACAAGAGTGAAACGAATACCAGGAAGTCCACGGACCAGTTCAACCCGCAGGTTGGCCCCGCCCCCTTTTTGATAATGTGTGAAGAATTCCTCGAACTTGATGCGGGCTTCCTCCGGAGTACATAACTCGGCTTCGATAGGACGTACCTCGTCCGAGGAAGGCGGAGGAACCCCCTGCTTCTCCCGCTTGTTCGGAGGAGGAGAAGGAGGCGGATCACGGGGAAGCCACGCTGCTCCAGGAAACGGGTCGAAGATACAGGCTCGAAGACGCTTTCGCAGACTCATAGTGTCTCCTATTGCGTCCAAGGGATGCTGGATCCCTGAACGCTTCAAGTGGTCTCTGTAGGCTTCCTCGCTGAAATAGACTCCGGGGCACGGGCCTACATCCACAACGAATGGAGGCTTCATCAAATTAATCGCCACTCTTCGCTCCCTTGAGTTTTTCTCCCAACTCCACAATCTTCTGGCCGAGCTGAATAGCTGCGTCTCTCTGGAACACGATGTCCCGACCTCCACCGTTTCCATGGCGGAGGAGTTGCCAGATGGCCTTCAGCCTGTTTCTCCAACCAAGACGAGTGTCCTGATCGTATGATGTAAGGTAGACGAACCCAAACTCATCGCCGATGTCTTCCTTGAAAATCATCACATTTAGAAGGTGGCCGTAACATTCACAGCGGATGAAGTAGCTTTCTTCGTCCTCGGTGTTCTCTTGGGTAAGTTGCTTAACCTTCACGGTTTCCTCTCTTTCTGGTACGCCCGGGTAGGGTTGAACTACTGACTACGTGTAGTAGAGGTGTCCATACTTTCTGCCTGGCCACTCCGGCATATCTTCTTCCGGGCACCATTCCTTGTTGTTGCCGGTGTCGTCTTCGAACTTGTCTTCAAACTCCGTTCGAAGCTCCGTCAACAGCACGTCCAGTCTCTTCAAAAGCTCTGTTTCCAACTCTCGCTGGACTCTCTGGTTGTGGACGCTGGGTCTGCCGAGCTTTGCAATCGGATACTCTCGTATGACAGGTTCTCCCTTACCGTAGCCTTCCGGCCAGAACTTCCGCTCTCCGATCTCTCCGGTAAGGAACTCCAAGTACGTGAGACCTTCTGCCTTACCGTCGAGCTGAGCAAAGTTTACTATGGGTTTCATTATTTTCCTTTCTGGTACGCCCGGGTAGAATTGAACTACCGACCTTCTGGTTATCGGCCAGATGCTCTAACCGACTGAGCTACGGGCGTTTACTTTGACTTCGACGTCTTTTCCCAGATGCATCTTCATAGCGGTTATCATGGCCTGTCTCATCTTTTCGGGAGTGATGACTTCGTCATGCCGCGCGCGGATCCGGAACGTGAATCCCTTTCCATTTTCGTCGTCCTTGAAGCCGCAGATCAACATGGTCTATGTTCCTTTCACTTTAGGGTATCCTCGCAGTTGATTATATCTTTGGGGGTGTCGCTGAAGTCATAGAGGGCATTGGAAACTTTTACCAGCGCGTTAAAAATATGGCCCTCAACTGCTGCCTCTTCGCCGCCGAAAAGCTGCCCCTCGAAATCTTCCATCTCTTTATCCCAAAGGTACTCAACCAAGTTCTCGATCTCTGAGGCGACTGGTATCAGTCTCTCTGTTAGATTATGATGATTAACCATGACAATACTCCTTAAACGCAAAAAAGCAGAGCATCCCGAGGGACCTCCGCTTTGGTTCTAATTCTATCTACTTGTGAAAAGAGGAGGTCTGCCTATTAATCCGTATTTGGCGATACGGCCCAAGAATAGCTATGAAATGATTTCGCTATAATCGGGGTTAGACAGACGCTCATGCTATCTCCTTGGCGTCCCTGGGAGGGGCGCTCCATTTAAACTATACGTTATCTCCCCTACTTTGTCAAGGGGAAAAGGTGGACCGGCCGTGATTACTCCGGCGGTGCGGGGGATCCCTCCCGGCCATGAGGGGGAGCAGGCTTGTCGACCGGTGTACATCATGATATCTCCTCTTTTATACGTATTACACGGGGGCTTTCCTTACTTATGCGGAATCCGCGCTCACGTCCCGGGCCGATGATGCCGCTACAGTCCTCTTCGTAATCGTACGAGGTCCAAATGATCTCGTCGGTAAGGATTCTGCTGGCCGTCAGAAAACCCCCACACATGTCGTCCCCGTCCTCACCCAGTCTCAGGATTTCACGTCCACCAGCAAAGATAAATAGGTCCCCAAGATCCAAGCTGGTAAGGTGGTCAACGTGCCCCTCAGCGGGCCTGTCGAAGACGTAAGTCTTACCGAATTTATCTCTTTCCTTGTCGAACATGGGCTTTCCTTCTAAGGTTGGGAGGGGCTACTCGGGATCGAACCGAGGTCAGATCGGGGTTGAAATCCTGCCGCTTTACCTGCTAAGCTACAGCCCCTAAATCTTACGGCAACTGCATATGCTGAGGTACTTCTACTCGCTGCCTGAACAACCAACGTCTTCGAGGAGCGCCGGAGGGCCTTCTGTGGTGGCAGGCCAGGTTCCTGACTAGGATCACCTGAAAGGGCTGGGGTTGGTAGACGCGCCCCTGGAAACGGAACTCGGTCGGAGTTCTATTGGCCCACAGCACCATTGCATTGTCCATCCGTGAACCAGGCTTCGTGTCTCCGTCCTGGTGCCAATCTTCTCCCTGGCCGTTCTTGTAGGTGACCCAGCCCGCCTCAGCATGGAGGGCTACGTCGCACCAGGCCCGAAAGGTCTGCGGTCCGTGTACCGGGTCGTCTAACGGAACCAGCCCCTGCTCCTTGGTGAAGCGAGTTAGGTAGCGACCTATACTCCACGCGCGCCAAATCTTAGGACAGTAGCGGGCTTTCAAGACAAGGTAAGGCCTGGCCATGGTAATGCTCCTAGTTTACTCTAGCCACGCTCGGTGACCGGTAAGCATCGTCAAGTCCAATCTTCTTCTCTGACCAGCCTGTCATACCAAAGTCATCTGTGGCGGTGGCTCGGACCTTGACTGGGCGGTCGTAGCGAAGTTCGAACTCGCTGTAGGCGGGATCCCTGTTCTTAACCTTTCGTTGGCAGACAACATCGGTGTCCTTGAGTCTACCTTCTACGTACCAGTTCCACACCGTGATCTTGTTCTGTTCAGGGTCGACAGCATGGGCCCGAATGAGGATCCATTTCTTGTCTTCGCTCACCGTCATCTCACCAATGGAGACCTTGGGCCTTCGGTTGATCGAGACGACAGTGTTCGCAGCGATGAGGTCGATCTCGAACTCTCCTTCGTTTTGGAGACGGGCTGCCTCGTTGTGGGCGCCACGCGTGAAGCTGAATGCGATGATGGTACCCTTGGTTTTCTTCACTCGTCTTAGGGCGGCACTGAAGTTGTCCACCACGTTTCGACCTACCCGCTCCGACTGCTTAACCTGAATGGGAACTCCGTCCTTCATACCATCGAGCCCCCCGTCGCCGATCTGTTTCTTGTTTGGCTCTCCTCCGAAGGCTTTGACGATGAAGGTTTCGTACTCAAACGGGTTCATCTCGTTAAGCTCCGCAAAGCTATACGGAAGGCCCAGTGTCTCACACTCTCTCCACTCCGCGAAGAGCTTGTCGGAGTTATGAAGATCTTCTATCCTACCCTCTGTGACCTTAATGGCAGCGATGGACTGATCGATGCCGATGAACTTCCTTCCTAACTTCTCCGCTGCTAAACAAGTAGTTCCTCCTCCTACAAAGGGATCTAGAACTATATCTCCTTCATTAGAAGAAGCTTTGATGATTCTTTCTAGGAGAGCTAGAGGCTTTTGAGTTGGGTATCCGATGCGCTCCTGCTGCGAACTGATGTGCGGAATTCTCCATACGCTGTCAGCTATTTTGCCATTTTTATTTAGCGCGCCCGGATTTTTTCGCCCTTTGAAATATCCATCCTTCAGAAGCCCATCACTAGAAACTCTACCCAAAGTTGATTCTTCGTATGGGATTCTTACCTCGTCCGCATTGAAGTGGCAATTTTCTGAGCGCGCATAAAACAGAATAACATCGTGTTTGCGAGGAAAAGAATACTTCGCTGCAGACATACTTGGATAGTGCCAAACTATCTCGTTCCTAAAGTTATTATACCCAAATATTCTATCACACATCACTTTCAAATAGTGACTAGCGTGCCAATCACAATGTAAATAGAATGAACCAGTCTCTTTGAGCACCCGGTGCATTTCTTGGACTCGCTCTTCCATCCAAGCGATGTAGACTTCGACAGCAGTCTTCTCGGACCCACCGGCCCAGCGATCTTGGAAGGATCGGACTTCGCCCGTGTCGCCCCAAATCACATTGTAGTCTCGCCCCGAAAAGAATGGCGGATCTAGGTAGATAAGATCTACAGACTCGGACGGCACCTGTCGCAAAGCTTCCAGATTGTCGTCATAGATCAGGAGATTCTTCTTCGCGATTTGTTCGAACCACATAACATACCTCTAAGTAACAATGAATAAAATCTATTGGTGCCCAAGGAAGGATTTGCACCCTCACGCTCTTTCGAGCACTAGCTTCTAAGGCTAGCGTGTCTGCTGATTCCACCACTTGGGCTTACTCATTATCTCTAGTAATTCGTAAGCTCGCCTAAATTGTTCTCGACGAATTCGTTCTATCTCTTTCTTGGTCTCTGGACTCACTCTTTCTTCTCCGGCTTGGATTTCTTCTCTCCTCCTGAGCTATAACCATCTTTTGCCCAGCCAGAACCTTTAAGGATAAAAGAACCCCCAGAGATCAAACGACGGCACTTCCTGCCGCACTGTAGACATTTGGGGACTGGTTTATCTTTGATGTTCTGAGAGACCTCAAACCGGTGGCCCCCATTACATTCGTAGTCGTAAGTAGGCATAATCTCCTTTTGGTAGGCACGACTGGACTTGAACCAGCGACCTCTTGCATGTCACGCAAGCGCTCTGCCAACTGAGCTACGCGCCTATATCAGAAGTAGCATCCGGTGGCACCATTTCAGCCCATGGCCACCGAGGATTTGTGCGGCTTTAGCGCCGGGCTTTTGATGCTACTTTTCCTACTGCGTTCTGTTGTGTTCCCGCATCTGATCCAATGTGTACGTGCCAAGAGTCCAGAATACCCCTTGTAAGAAACCAAGCCAGCGAAAAGCCTTCCCCATTCTCCCTTGGTCTGCAAACTCGTCGATCCGGTCGAGCATCCACTTCACATGATCAAAAGCTTCTGATCCTCTTGGAGCGGTTCTAGCCAGATCAAACTTATTGTCGGTCCAATTTTTTTCGTGGGCAAAAGACAGAAACTTACGATACTCCGCAGTGACTTCTTTTACTTTTTCAGGCGTCATTTGATGCTACTCCCTTAAGTCATCCAAAAGAAACGCAAGACCAAGAAAACGAATAGGAGTATGACTGCTGCTATGAAGTCTTCTTCTGATTCGCCCTTCGATCCAGAGTGCAGGCTTACACCCTTGAACCAGCGATTTTTGCTTTTCTTCTTCACTTATCCTCCATGGCGGAGAGGGTGGGATTCGAACCCACGAATGGTTTTACCCACTACTCCCTTAGCAGGGGAGCGCCTTCAGCCACTCGGCCACCTCTCCGTAACAGCCTGTACAAAGATGAAATTTCTGGACTTGTCCTTTTTCGTTCGGGGGACTAAAAAGTAGACCCCCAGGTTTGTCCAATTCTTTTTGGCACTTGTCACATATGGGCTTGATCGACATATACACACCATTCTTCCGAGCCTTTAGAATGCCCTTTCCGGTCGGCTCCGCAGTGACAAGGACGTCCTTTCAGCAACCAGAGAAGATAACGTTTTATACTATACCAGCTCAACAACGTCTACCGCTTCCTTCTCTACAACGGTACCGCAGTGAGGACCGTATGTGACAAGTTGGCCGTCCGGCTTGGTCTTGTAGTAGTGCATGATTCCGTGGGCGGGTGTTTGTCCGGCCCTGAAGGAAACGTCTAGTCTCACTACGTTGGAAAGAGCTTTACCCGTCTTTACATCGATCACCTGAATGAGATGCGGGAAAGCAGGGTCTCCCATCGGCTTGAGTTTTAACTTGCGTGGTTCCGGTGCATTTGTGCTCATGGCATGTAACCTTTCCTTTCTCGCCATACTCCTCGCCACTGCGCTTGCCAGGTGTTGTCGGGATCGTTGGCTACTTCCCGAAAAACCTGACGTATGTGGACTCCACAGGCGTTACCCACCTTAGCTCTGTTCCGGCAACGCCTTCCACTTACGGTCTTGTGGAGGCAGATCTTAGAAGTAATCATTCGTAGTCTCTAATATTTATACCGACCGGAAAGATCGGAATGTTGTCGTCCGATCGGTTTTGGTAACGTACGGTAATCTGTTTACCGAAAAACTTGGTTCGGTTCTGCCACCACTCCCGGCGCTTCTCCATAGTCCCTCGGGGAACCACGTCGAACGAGTCACCGTCTTCGGTGTGACAGATCCAAATAACGGCCGCTTTGAACTTCCCTATGCCGTCTTTGGCGCCGTGGATCGTGAACTCTTCATCCAGGAAGTCTTTAAACTTCTGCAGGTTCTTGGAGCGATAATCGCAACGGTACGCGCCCAACTTGTTCCTGATGATGGTGCCCTCGTATCCTGTCCGTATGAACCTCGCATGCAGCTTCAACATCATGGCCTCATCCTTGGCAGCCAAGGTGGGAACGGACACGAGAGGGCCATACTTCTTTTGGATCACTTCGTTGAGATGTCGGTTGCGCTCAGCGAAATCGGCCTCCGTTTGCACACAATCATAGATCCAATACTGGATCTTGAGAATGTTGGGATCTGTGGTCTTCTCCCGCTTAACAGCGGCTACGATCTCTTGGAAGGTCAACTCGGTCGTGAACAATTCTCCATCCCAAGTCTCGTCCACTTTCATGAGCCCCAGAAGGTGTGGGGTCAGGTGGTCCAGGGTTCCGAACTCTTTTCCGCCTCGAGACCAATACTGGATCTCTTTCTCGCTCACCTTATGAGCCAGGCAGCGTATTCCGTTCAGCTTGGGCTGGATAAACGCCGGCCATTTGATATCGTGCTTTCGTTTGGTGAAGGGGAGAGCCAGCATCGGAAGGAGCCCTTGACCAGTTCCCAAATCTTCCTTCTTTTCCGCATACTTCTTGTCTCTTTTCTTGTTCCACTTCGATTCCGCTTCCAAGCAGGCTTGCTCAAAAGGGGTGGTCTCATTGATTCGGCCAATATTTTTGCCCTTATCGACCTCCACCAGAGTGTACTGCATTTCCCCATCTTCGTACCCATAGTCCGTAATGATGGCGGCTTTGCCTTTATAGTTCTCAGCCCGGATCTTCCACACCTTGATCTTATCGGCGGAACTCTTCCCGTACAGAGTGGGGAACTTCTTTTGCACTAACATCCACCTCTTTCGTCGGTAATGTGTAACTAGAACCTACCGTAGACTTGGATCAGGGACGCGCTTCTATTCCGGTCTCTGGGTTGGAATAGCCTGCACGTGCTGCGATAGGCAAAAAGCTCTAGGTTCTGATGTAGAACTCGAACTTCTTGTTGAGTCCAACGAGTTCTCGGACAGCTTCCGTCAGCTCATCGAGGGAAAGCTCGAACCAAAAGTGATCTCGAACCTGGGTACCGAAATCAATGCCAGAACCATCGTACTTGGCTGCTATAATCTCGGCTACTTTGTTATCTAAGTCTCGGTCGATTGGGCCTTGATAGCTTGCTTTGAGTGTGATTGTACAGTCCATTTGTTTCTCCTTGGTTAAAAATGGTGCTCCCGAGGGGTGACGATCCCCTTTTGCTGGAGTGAAAGTCCAGTGTCCTAACCAACGTAGACGACGGGAGCTTAGTCTTTGAGTAGCCCTTTATCCAACATCGCGTGATGATTAGGACAAAGGTAGATTAAGTTGTCCAGAGAATTTACAATGCCCATGGGTGTATCCTCTGGGAAGCTCGCGATTGGTTCCAGATGGCACACCTCAACCACTACGTCGAAGTTACACATCTCACATTCTTTTACGCGATTGCTCCGATCTATAAGCTTCCGAGCCCACCTTCGAACATGGTTAAATTTGGCCCGAGACGCACCTTCTACAAAAAAGTCTTTTATTGGTCGTTCCCTGGCCTGCGTTTCAACTAGATTCATCCTACATTGGTGACATCTATTCTTTGTGCTATGGGTCAGTCTAGCCCCACAATCCAAACAGATATGTTTAGGAGATCGTTTCGGATTGTTATATTTAGCAGCACAAGAACGACCGCAAAACTTCTGCCGAAGGTCTTTGTGCTTTGGAATTTCTATTTCACAATATAAGCATAGTCTCATTTATATTTCCTTGGGGTTTAAACGACGAGAGCCCTAGATCCTTGACCCGGTGCCCTAACCACTAGACGAAGGGAGCGTGATCTTAAAGCGTTCGGCGATCGCGCGCTCGATGAGCTCAAGTTTACGGCCCGTGTTTATTTTCAGTTGCACCAGCTGTTCTTCGCTTTTCCATGGCATGAAGCTAGCATCCCGGCCTCTTCCATACAGGAAATAACCTACGGAAAGCCAAAGCTGGTTCAGATCTACTTTCTTCCCAACGAGATGATCGTGGACCGTGTGAAAGTGATGGTCATGGCTATCTTTGAGCATCTTGTCTGCTTCGTTAAGCAATTCGTAGGTCATTTGTCCTCCTCACCACACGGAGTAATCCGTGACGTTGATTTCTGTCTTGCAATCCAAGCAGCGCAGTATAGTTGCTTCCCCGATGCCGTTGTCATTGGAGAATTCTATGGCCACTTTGTCACAGTGCTCGTGATAGTTTAAAGCTACCGCCAAATCATGGCGTTCTTCTTGGGTGAGCGTGTGCTTTTCGCTCATGTCATCTCCTTGGCGGCCCCGGCGGGTATGAAGTTTACTTACGTCTTAAACGCATCCTTCCTGATTTTTCTTTCGGAGCTTCGTAGGCCTCGGCGGTAAAACCACCGCCTCACGTTGTCGTCTATGACTAGGATCCACTTTTTCACCGGCCAGTCTGCTTTCGGAGTGAGAAAGTAGTACTTGGAGTACATACCTTCCGGATGTTCACTTAACACGTCATACTCAGTAGTTGAGAGCAAGATGGGATCTTTGCATATGTTACCGGTGATCTCGACGAACTTTATTGCACGGCAAGTTCCTAAGTACCCCTTGTCTATCAAACCTTGGACGGCCGCTACTGCCAATGGGACTTGATCCACGGGGAAGTTTTTACCCTCACAGATTGATATAGAATGGGGAGGGGCAAAGAATACCGCCTTCCCTGTTCTTGCAACCTCGGCAAGAACTTGCCTCTCAATATATGTTAAATCACGAAACACGAATCTGCCGATCATAATTGAAACTCCTTTATAAAA
>SDBV01004315.1_pt1 | contig 20570 bp, 13 predicted proteins | sample 2277081 | NCBI WGS metagenome assembly SDBV01 (sample SAMN10402039, study PRJNA504765) | marine sediment metagenome | isolation source: marine sediment core GS10_PC15, 223 cmbsf | place: Arctic Ocean: Southern Knipovich Ridge | collected 2010 | reverse complement strand
GAAAATATCGGCCTCTGTCAGGTATACCGACAATGTGAAATGGATACGCCTTCGATACCGCAGCGTGACGCAATTTGAAGACTACAAGACACTTGAAATGAAACTGTCTAGCCAAGGCTTCATGTACGAAGCCGTTGTCCCTGCCGAGGACCTAAAACCCGAATACGACTTCATGTACTTCATCGAATACATGGACAAAGAAGGAAACGGAATGATCTTTCCCATCATGGAACACGAAGCCCCATACTACATTGTGAAGTTACAACGGGATTGAGCGTCGAAGGCCAAAGCTATTGATAGTCTCCCTGTAAACAGAAGGCTGCCCAATGGAAGGGCTCGGGATACTGTTTCATTGTGGCCAGTTTGGCTTGGCGAAGCGCCCTCGCTTTGTCCATTGTGGCAAGGTTTGAATAGAACTGCTGCATGAGATATGCCGTCGAGCGGTCATCAACCGTCCACAGGCTCGCTATAACGGATGAGGAACCAGCGTAAAGAAAACTCCTCGTCAACCCCATCAGTTCGTTTCCTGAATTGATCTCGCCAATTCCGCTATTGCATGCGCTCAGGACTACGAGAGACGCCCTAAGATCCAAGTCGAACACCTCACCCGCGTGAAGATACCCGTCGTTTTCCTCGTCCGGCGCAAGGCGCAATGAAGTCAGCATGGGTTCATCGCGGTTGAGTTCTCCGTGGCATGCAAAATGCAAAATATCATATTCACTCGCAATCTCGCGCACTATAGTCTCGGTGGCGTCATCGAAGGTGAAAATGCCCGCGTCTTCAAATAGTCCGTCCAACCCCAGCACTTCCTTCTCCGCGTTTATTAGCCGGAAAGCGGGGTTCTTTAAGTTGGGATTGCCCAATGCCAGAACGCTCTTGCATTGGTTTGGATTTACCTCCATGCAATGTTTTAGTACGTTCGCGCTGGGCGCATAGGCGATCGCGAAATCCTCTATAAGATAACGCCCGTCTTTGCGCAGGGCTTCGAAGGGCAGGTTGTTGAGCATCCCGTCGGGAGAAATGTAAACCAGTTCCGTCTTGAGATAGGGCAAAATGGGCTCTATCAGCAGATCGTAAAGTTCCTCCACTACAGGCGGCCTCTTGGGTTTGTCTCCATTTTCTTTTTTTGCGGCGGTCGCGGATTCCTCGTCAGTCTCCAGCGCAAGGTCACGGGTATTACCCGGATCCAAGCCAAGCTGTCTCCTCAAAGCGCCCATTTTACGTTCAATTTTCTTCTGGTTTACGCCCTCCAATGTTATTGCCTCAATCGAGTCGTGTGTGGCTATGACGGCGGCCACGTACTTTTCCCCCACCACGTAGCTCACAAAGGTAAAATCCTTCATGATAGGCTGTAAATCTTTAGAACCCAAAGAAGCCACACTTTCAAAATTCTTCACTTCACGATTCGCTGCCGATATGTCTTCGTTGAGGCGTTCGTAGTTTGTTTTTTCTATCTCAAGGTCGCGCTGCAAGCTTCTTATGACACTCTTCTCGTCTGAAGAAGGAAGCTCGGAAACTTCGTTTTCCAGGTTCCGCATTTTGGCCAGGACAACTTTTCTTTGGAGACGCTTGTCCTTAAGATCACTGCGCTTGTCCTTGGTGCCCTTGCTGGCCAGCAAATCCAGCAGCACCCGCCCCTTGTACTCTTCACAAAAATCAAATGTTCGTGGCGCGTCGGAAAGAGCAATCGCTGCCTTTATCTTGTTCTCCACGAATGCATACGTCCACGAGAACCCGGCAGTCCGCTGTTTGAATTGGTCAACGCCAAGCCTGGCGCGAATATCCAGAAGCTCTTTCACAGCCCTTTCTGCGTATATTATTGCATCCTCATACCGTTCCTGCTTCCTTGCGATATACGAGAGACTATTCAGCACCCTTGGAGCCTTTAGACCCGTTCTTATGTCCTTGTTTGCCGTAAAGTGAGGCAGGATTGCTTCATAAAGTTGTGTTGCTTTGTCATAATTGCCTTCCTCGGCGAGAAACCCTGCCTCTACTTCGGCCAATCCAGCAAAGGCACAATTGTCCATGGAAGCATTTTCGGGAAGGTACTTAACCATTTCATTTCGACATTCTTGAGTGCGCTCATCGTCAAATCCATACAAGGTTGACATGGTTGAGCCCTTGTTTGCCCACGCATGCTCCACCATGTGAAAGAAATCGCCTTCTTCGGCATAGAATATTTCCTTTTCAATCGCCTCAAGCTGCTTCTCGCAGAACTCTTCCTTCATTTCCGGTTTTTGAGCCGCCAAACTCGCATAGATGGCATTTCGGTTGTTGAATACGAAACTCAGGTCCTTTGGACTATTTGCTCTCTTATATGCATCAAAAGAGAGTGCGTTACGCTTAAGCGCCTCGTCAAAGTTCTGCACATGAGCGTAAAACTGAGCGTTACAAAGATGTATCCAACCTTCCTTTTCATGGCGATTACCACCGTATAAATCCTCTGGCACGACCGTTAGTGCGGCTTCATATTCGGCGGTTCTTCTATCCTGTCGGGCCAGTTTCTCATGGCGATCCGCAAGATTCCAATGAGCCCAAAATACACTGCTCCCTTTTCGTTTTGAGAGAAGCTTCATTGTGTAATCAATGTTTTCACGAAGGTCGGCCTTTTCAGATTTTGGACAAATAGATAGGGCCTTTTCAAAACTTGCCAATCCCGCCTCATAGTCCCCGGATAGACGCTGCACATCGCCCAGCCACCACCAATACAGGTAGTATTTTGGAGCTTTCTCCGTCGCCTCCAAAAGAACTGGGAGTGCCTTTTCATACTTGCCCAGTTCGCGGTAGGCAAGGCCCAATTGGCCCTTCATGTCGGCATGGTCGTTTGCAATTTGTCTGCCGATCTCAAGGGTTTCCGTAGCGGCTGAGTATTTGTCAAGGTTGTTCTGCACCCAGCCTAATTTGTGGTAGGAGTAGCCATTGCCGCCAAGCTCAATTGCCTCTTGCCAATATCGCTCTGCAACTTCGAACTTTTTTCGATTGCTCGTGTTGTAAGCCAGATTGCCGTATGTGTAACCAAGCTCCGCCAGAATTTTTCTGTTCTTTGGTTCAAGCCGGTCGCCATCTATGAGCAAGGCTATGGCTTCCTGGTAGGAGTCTTTTTCAGTGAGGCTTCTTGCGAGCGATACCCTTGTTTGAACGTCGGCAGGGTTTTGGGCCAGGGCGGCGCGAAGACCCGTTTCCGAGTCGGCTTTCTTTCCCTCGCCGCAGCCGGCAAGTATCGCCAAGAATATGACGGGCAAGAGCAGTCCCGCAGCGTGAAGCCTATTGAGTGGCGTATTTTTCATGGCACCCCTTACATTTTCGACCGCTTTGTGCTACTATACACGTAGGCGTTCGTATTTGCAATCTTTTTTTACATCACGAATCCACTCGTACGAGTGGATTCGGCAGAAATATCAATGATGCAGAAAAAAAGCTTGACAATACGAAGATTCTCGTATATAATGATTGGCAGAAGCTATACACAGGAGAAAATGACATGGCAAAAGTGAAACTTCCAAAACCTACAGCAGCGGAACTGGCCATACTTAGAGTGCTTTGGGACAATGGCCCCAGCACGGTGCGCGAAGTACACGATGTATTGTCCAAGAAGCGTGAAATAGGCTACACGACCGTTTTGAAAATCATGCAGATCATGACCGACAAGGGCATCGTCTTGCGTGATGAATCGAACCGCAGTCACATTTATGAACCAAAACTGGCAGCGGAGCAGACGCAGAAACAGTTGGTCAAAGACCTGCTCGATAAAGCATTTGGCGGTTCATTACCGAAGCTTGTAATGAATGCTCTTGCCGCCAAGAGGACATCGTCCAAAGACCTTGCGGAGATCAAGAAAATACTGAGGGAAGCGGAGAAGAAGAAAAAATGAACATACTAGGGTCGGTTTCGATGCAGCCTGTGGTCCAGGATCTTGGACTGGTGCTTATACACTTTGTGTGGCAGGGAGCGATATTGGCGGCAGCGTTATGGCTGGTCCTTTTAATGTTAAGGAAACACAGCGCCGCCGCAAGGTATTGTGTGGCATGTACGACCCTTTTTCTAATGGCTTTGGCGCCGATTGTGACGCTCCATTATGCGTCCAGTGGCGCTGGAAGTCCATTCGCGGATAAAATCGAAAACACCCCCCAAACTGCCCAGATCACTTCAAGCAAGAGTGCATTAAGTTCAGGCATTGCACGTTTAAGCGACTCGATGACCTCTGAAACGGCACTGGCCGATCCAGGAAACTGGGATTTGAACGCTCACTTGCCATACCTTGTGTCTGTTTGGGCAATGGGTGTGCTCGTCTTGTCTCTGAGATTCCTCGGTGGCTGGACACAAACCCAATACTTTCGTCACAGGCTGGTGGAGTCCTTGTCTGGAAAGCCGGGCCAGTTTATCAAAGAGCTGCAGTCGAAATTGGGTGTGAACCGTCCTGTGCTGCTTTTGAAATCTGCATTAGTAAGGACGCCGGTGCTGATTGGCTGGCTACGCCCAGCGATATTGTTGCCCGCTTCGGTGCTTACCGGCCTTTCCCAGGGAGAACTTGAGACGATACTTGCCCACGAAATGGCCCATGTGCGCCGTGGCGACTATCTGGTCAACCTGTTACAGTGCCTGGCCGAGACGCTTCTTTTTTATCATCCGGCGGTGTGGTGGGTGTCTCACAGGATTCGTGTCGAGCGCGAATTTTGCTGCGATGATTTGGCTGTCGGTGTTTGCGGGAGTTCCATCACCTACGCTCACGCACTGGCCGAACTTGAAGAGTTGCGTGGGGCCGAAGCTGAACTTGCAATGGCCGCGGTTCCAGGAAAGCTGTTGCCGCGAATCCGCAGGCTTGTGTGCGCGGAGCGGGCAACATCCGAACGCGCATCATGGTTGCTGGGGGCGATTCTGGCTATTGCACTTGTAGGTGGACTGTTGATAGCGGGAAGAACTTCCGCTGATTCATTGGACGGTTCCGCCGCCGAGGCCGTTGAAAGTGTTGCTGTAGAGGGCAATGCGGCGGAAGAGCCGGCTGACCAGAAGCTGAGCCGTGCATCAGTTCCAGAAACACCCCCGTCCGTTGAACGCAGCATTGCAGACCAACGTCCCTTGGGTGTGGCGGTTTTGGACCTGACGAGCATTGGGAGCGATCCGGCCCTAAGGGAATTGAGCGCACAGCTCAACGAACTTTTGGCAGTTAAGATAGCCGAAACCAAGAATGTGCGTCTTGTGGAGCGCAAAAAACTTCAGAGCGCTTTCGGAGAACTTCATCTCAGCAGTTCCGGGTTGGTGAGTGCCGGCACGGCCATGAAGCTAGGGAAGATTACCGGCGCCAACGTGCTCGTTTCAGGAAAAGTGATGAAGATAGAGCCGGACTATGTAGTCACATTGCGCTTGATCAACACGGAAACGAGTGAAGTTGACGCATTAACCGTGGAGAGTGGGGTAAAGGAAGGAGTCCTAGCTTTGGCCTCCGCAACAGGCGATGCAATAGCGGGAAAGCTTGGCAAACTGGACGCCATAAAGACGCGCTCGACGGAACCCTCGCCGTACTCCGCGGAGATTGAACAACTGAGGCGGGATTTGATGGGAATCGATTTGCCTACAGTTGCGGTTAGGATTCCTGAGTCGCATATAGGAACGGTTGTTCCGGATCCCGCGGGTGAAAATGAGTTGATTTCCGTGCTTACCCAAGTCGGTTTCCGGGTGGTTGACGTTTCCACTTTTGTAAAACGCCAGCCCTCGCAATGGTGGCTCAATATTTTCAGGGGACGCTCCGAAGAGCGCGAGGGCGTGGACATTACGGTTCGCGGTGGCGCTAGGGGTGTACGCGATATACTTCACAACGAAAAACTCGACAAACTCAGAGAAAGTGCCGACATCTTCGTTATTGGGGAGGCTTTCAGCGAGTCGGCGGGCCAAAACTACGGCTTCGAATCATGCAGGGCGCGCGTGGAAATTAAGGCAATAGACACCCAAAACGAAACGATAGCCTTTGCAAGCAGCACTCATGCCACGGCCGCTGACACCGCCGAATTCGTAGCCGGAAAAAGAGCATTAAAAACGGCTGGCGGCGAGATGGGAATCGAAGTGGCCAAAGGCCTGGCCAAGTACTGGCAAAAGGCCGATCTTGCCTCATCCACAAAGTGAACCACCAACGCTTTGGAGAGGCAGAGTTTAGTATACGATAAAGAAATGAAGTTTCATAGGTATTCGTTTAACCGGTTCATAAGCGCGAAAAGACTGAGCAAAAAAGGGACTTAGGGCTCCGCTAGGAGACAGGCAAGCAGAAGCGAGTCTTCGAGCGAAGACGTGTCTGTCCCTTTTCTTGCGGCCCCCGGCCAAGAGTGCTAAGGGCTTACCGAATGCCCAAAAGTTTCGCATGTTTGTCTGGCAGCAAGACGGTGAATTCTTACGAAGGGGACTATTATGGGAGCAAGATATTCGTTCTTGAATAAGTTAAGGTTATGCAGCTCTATGGGAAGTCGACTTCTCAAGACAAGCGCCAGATGCTGCAACAATGTGTTTCTTCTAATCGTAGGTCGCAATGCAGTCACTGGAGAGGGCGCTGACGAACTTCACAGAAAATGGCTTGGGAGGTAATGGCGAGTGTTGCGTTATGTTTCAATTTTGTTGGTTCTTGTGTCGCTTTCCCCGTGCATCTATGCCCAGGAAAGCGAGCAAACGCTTGGAGAGATTGTTTCTATAGTGGAGGACAATCTCGACAAGCTTGGCGGGAACACGCTTGCCGTGTTCCCGCTGTCTTATTTTGACGGCATAAAGTCCGTCGAGGGCGCACTCTATTCACAGCGGATCGTAACAATGCTCAACGACCACGGCAAAGTTCGCGTAGTGGATCGGGCGCTTTTAGACAAGGTTATGGAGGAGCAAAAGCTGGGCGCATCCGGCCTTGTGAATCCCGCTTCAGCAGCGCAGATTGGCAAATTGCTGGGCGCCAGGGGCATTCTTTCCGGCACCGTAACCGACCTTGGAGAATTGCTCGAACTACATGTTCGCCTGGTGAGCGTCGAGACGTCCGAAATCGTGGTTTCGTTCAAAGGAAAAACTCGCAAGACAATCAAGACATTTATTAATCCTCTCTGGTCGGAAATCGAAAGGATTAAACAAGAGGGGGCCAGCTTCGAAATTAAACTGTGGCCGGACTCGCAAAGAAGTCCCACGGACATACCAGGATACCGCATAGGGGATTTCCTCACACTCAACATCGAGGCCGGCAGGGACTGTTATGTTACGATTTTCGACTTCACCACATCGGGCACTATCCATGTGTTGTTCCCGAACTCGTTCGTGACCAACAACAGGTTAAAAGGCGGCAGGACTTACAAGTTTCCGGATGAGCAAGACGGTTTCAAGATCCGCGTGAAAGGCCCTCCTGGAATTGAAAGGCTTAAGGTTTTTGCCACCACGCAAAAAGTGCCGCTCTTTGCAGAGAACTACGCCAAGGAGTCGTTCCGCTCGGTTACGCGTGAATCATACAGCGTGTCGCGGGACTTGGAGGCGGTCATAGACAGCCTCGCCGGCAATTCATGGGCAGAGGTCACACTCGAACTGCGAATCGAGCAAACGCTCCGAAACGCCGCTGAATAATCCGCTGCCCTTCTCGTGGTCTCCTCTAGGCGAACATATAGCAGAAGACTACGCATAGGATAGCTGTCAATACAAGTAGGAAACGAGCTGCCTTGGGTAGGTGTTGTTCAAGAAGAACCTGTACCCATTTCGGCTTTGCGATTGCATAGAGCAGAGCCAAGGAAGTCACAAAAACCAACGTAGTCACACCCTCAAGCACGACAATCCGCAGAATCCGCAAAGGGATGTCACCTGGATGCCAATTCAAGGCCACCATCAGAGCGCCAACGCACATCAGAATAACTATCGGAGTCAGTGCGCATAAGAGCACACGGTCACCGGCCCCGATATCGAATGCTGATTTGTTTGACATCTCTCTAGCGTCTAACCGGGACAAGCTGTCCCTCAACGTGTACAATCAAATGCGAGGGACACCGAATGACAAGCATCTTCCCCGATCAGAATGTTCTCCCCTCTAGTCCCATTAGCCAATTCATCCTAGCCGAGTGAGTGGCAGACAATCAACATTGAACCTGGTCGCTGTACGAATGGCGCTGTGAAGGCCAGCGCGGACGTGGAATTAGTGTTTTCGAAAAGAGGGGAGACCAGATACACATCCCCCACCAGGGTGGCACCTTCAAATTTCCATTCATCAGTTCGTCATCGAACTGTCAGGGGCTCCGTTAGGAGACCGGGTGTCATTCGGAAAACAGATACGTTTTCCCCACCAACTCGCTCTCCTAGCCGGGTACATGAGGCGCGGAGAAGGAAAAGAAAGGGATGCACAATAATTTAGTATGGTGTCACGAATGGCACTAACTTAAGGTGTAACTTATTGATATTAGGCAGGTTAGCATCTCGTTTTTCACCATCGTTGACCAGCGGTCCACTTCACGTTCCTGACACCCACACCGCCAGCATAAGTGGCAGAAAGGGATTCACGCGGATACCTTTGGTTTCTACTGTAACGGTCGTATGCGGGTCCGGACGACGACGCCCACAACTCATTGTATTATAAGGCGTTACGCTTAAGTTAGTGCCATTCTATGGTGTCACCGGAATTCCGGAATTCTTGGGGAAGCAGAAACGCTCAATAACTTAGCAAGGTGGCCGCGGAACTCCCGGATGGTGTCCCCGGAACTCATTCCGTGACAGGTTATTGCTGTTTTGGGTATGCGTAAAAAGTGAGACCAACTTGTGCTTCGGCCCCTGAAAAATCGTCTGGTAAAGGCGGAAACGGGGCACTTTCCTGTATGGCACGAAAACAAGACTGAATTAGGGCTGGGTGATTGGACCCTCTGTATATTTCGGGTTCGCCTTTTAGGGTGCCGTCTTTCCGGACAAAGAATAGGATAACAACAGTTGCTTCTGGGACGCCGACATCGGACTTTTCCTGAACCTTCCACTTGGCTTGGGTTTTTCGAACGACTAGCTTGGTCCAGAAGTGACCGGCGATGTTATGGGAACCCTCAGTATGGGTGTAGGCAATGGAGCTGGTTCGGGGGGAGGGAGATGGATCCTCGATGGCGGACCGGGAACCAAATCTAAAAGGGAAGACGTCAAATAGCAGCGGTTGATAATGCTCTCGCATAGAATTCTCTGTGCTTAAGACGAAGAGTTCGCCAGGTATATCTTCTATTGACGTAATACGAAAGACAAAGATTCTATCAGGGCCATCCTTCACAGAGAAGACGGGAACGTAGAATTCCTTTTGAGCCCATGCGGTCGATTCAGCTATGTGTACGCGTGTACGGGTATGGGGTAAGCGCAGTTCCGGCCAATAATCTTCCTTGTGACGAATACTGGTCCACGGTAGTTCTTCAAGATCGTCCAGGTGGCCAACAGCGGCTACAGAAACATAAAACGCTTTTGGCCAGACTGATCCCTGCACCCTGGATTGGGGCAACAGGGATAAAGGGAAAAGGTATAGAGAGGATCGGCTTCCATTGGTTCTTAGTAGTATTGTAAAGCCAGGGTATAGATATGGGATCTTGTCGGGGAGGTCCTTGAAATATAACACGCTGTAGAATGTGGCGAAACGATCTGGGTGTCTAAACAACAATGGCTTACCATTAGAGTCAGTATTATCAGGTGTGGCACGAGACAACGGAAATAAGTTTGTTCTGCTGTCCCACCCGTAAACACCGCGTTCACTTGGACAATATATTCCATCTATTGTTTCGATTTCTCGAGTTAAGCCTGCTGCTGGTGTGGCACGCACTTCGCTATGAAAGGCGAGACCGGTTGCCTCGACGCGAATTGTGTATTTTCGATGGGGCAATAGGCCCTTCAGTGTGAAAGTGCCGTCGGAGGACGTTTTCGTTTCAATACGTGTGTAGGGTTTTTCTTGGACGATATCCGTTGAACAGGAGGCAATTACTGTGGCGCCACCTACGGGCCTTTTAGAGAGCCATTCGCGGACAGAGCCCTGTAAAGAGCTAGTTGAGGCTTTACAACCCGATAATGGACAGGCCAGTAATACTAAAAGGCATGTCAGGAATGTAGATCGCCTCAGCATGACGTGACCTCCGCCAGTTTCGAACTTTTTCGAGGGGGAAAATCAATATATAAGCTAGTCTACCCGAGGAGAAGGTTGATGTCAATGAGTCGAATTGCCTCATAATAAATCTATCTGAAATGGTGTATGGAATAGGAAAGGGTTCAGTTTCGTATTTTAGTAATTTCTGCATCTTGTTTTCTTGACCATAGTGCCTCGCGGCCGTTAAGTCACTTGGCTTTTCGGGTGTAGCGCGGAAAACAGTTTTCTAGCCATGAGCGATAGTTTTCAATCCGCCGCCATCACTGTAGAGATTACTAAAATACAGGACTGACCCTTCCCTCGAAGACTCGCTTCGCAGTGGGCTACTTTTGCAGGGCTCAAAAGCTCCTGGTTTCCCTTAGTTTCTGGTTTGTCGTGTTGTGTCCGGTTGGGCTTTATGGCCCTGGAGCGCCATGGTATGCATTCCCACGCAGGAGCATGGGAACGAGGAAGAATCATCTATCCCCCTGCACCCCTTTGAATCCCGACCGCGTGCCACATGCCTAAAAGGCCCAGGAAATCTATTGACTAATCCGTGAAATACGCGATCAAAGGACTATAGCCGCCTATGACATCCAATCGAAATATCCAAACAATCACAGAACACTCAAGCCAAAGCAACGAAGAAGAGCGACACTATTCATAGATCCAAGTAAAAGTGTAAACTAAACACCTCTCGTTTCCCAAAACAGCCTCAAAAAACCACTCAATTCAAATCACAAAGTCAATGCACTTTGACAACCAAACACACCTCGTTTCCCAAGACAGATCTCTGGAATCAGCCAAAAACCAGCAGTCGCGAAGCGATCTGCCAGGGGCTCCGAAGGAGACCGACTCGTCTTCCCAAATGCGAGCAGTTTCAAATACCTCAACACCTCTCGTTTCCCAAATCGACCATCACACTCCAAGGCCACAAATCCGCATCCGTGAAATCCGTGTCATCCGTGGTAAAGTATCCCTGTCCCGACCGCCACGTCAGGAGACCATTCATGGTGAATCAATAATTCGTCAGTTGCCGCCCGTGGCGCACCATCCTGCGCGGTGAGATCTCGGTTACGAATTTGTAATGTCTTGTTTCGCTTGGGTTTATGCAAATCCGACCGGAACAAAGCCCCCTAAAGGGTAGAAGGTGTATGCAAAACGACGGAAAAGGGCCCTAAGCCACTTGCTCCCTTGTCAGGGGGTAATAATCGCGGCCCGTTTTCCGGGTTGCGTTGACTAGGTTTATGTCGTTTTGTGAATCTGCGCCGTGGGAGATGCAGGGCTGCTAGGGACATGGGGTTCTAGATTTACAGACATTTTCGGCTTAACCTGTTGAGCGTCGCTGGGTAAGGACAGTAGATTGCTTCGTCGTTCCTCCTCGCAAAGACGAATGGGGGGAGCTTCTGCGTAGGGCTGGTGGGCCAAGGCCCGCAAGAAAAGGGACAGACCCGTCTCCGCTCGCGGACTCGCTCCGCAGGGGACTACTTTTGCCAGAGCCCAAAAGTCCCTTTTTTGCTTAGTTTTCTGGTTGGGGCGCCTTGGTATGCGTTCCTGGTCTCCTAACGGAGCCCTAGCAGGAGCAGGGGAACGAGGAATCAAGGCTTGTGTTCGCCTCAGGTGCCTTTGAACTCGGCTATTACTGCTTGAATGCTCACTTTTGCGTCGCCGAATAGCATTCTTGCGTTTTCTTTGAAGAATAGGGGGTTGTCGACTCCTGCGAATCCTGATGCTAGTGAACGTTTTAACACAAAGACTGTTTTTGCGTGGTCTACGTTTATGATGGGCATGCCGTATATGGCGCAGCCTTCGTCTTCGCGGGCGGCGGGGTTTACAACGTCGTTGGCCCCGATGACTATTGCTACGTCGACGGCTTCAATTATGGGGTTCACGTCGTCCATCTCTACTAGCTGTTCGTAGGGGACGTTTGCCTCGGCCAGTAGGACGTTCATGTGTCCGGGCATGCGGCCTGCTACGGGATGAATTGCGAATTTGACTTCGGCTCCGTTTTCTTCGAGTATTTCGCCTAGTTCGCGTACGACGTGTTGGGCTTGGGCAACGGCCATTCCGTAGCCGGGTACGAAAACAACTGAGCTTGCGGCTTCGAGAACGTAGTATGCGTCGCCGGGAGTGATGGGTTTTGCTTCTCCGTGTACGGACACGCTCGCTTTGCCGCCTGTGGCGCCGAGTCCGCCAAACAGAACGTTTGCCAGGGAACGGTTCATAGCTTTGCACATTATTTTGGTTAGAATGATGCCGCTGGCGCCAACGAGTGAGCCGGCCACGACTAAGACGTTGTTGGAGATGATGAATCCTGATGCGCATGCGGCGAGGCCTGAATAACTGTTCAAGAGGCAAATCACCACGGGCATGTCGGCCCCGCCAATGGGAATCGTGAGCATGACGCCCATTATGAGAGCGAGAGCAATTGCTGCTATGAAAATGGGATAAACGCCGCCCGGATTGAGGACAAAGAGCACCGCTAAAACAATAATGCATACCGCGAGAAAGCCGTTTACGATTTGTTGTCCGCCAAAGAGCACTGGTTTTCCGCCTATGCGCCCGGCCAGTTTTGCATACGCAATCAGGCTCCCGGAGAAAGTCACGCCGCCTATTAGCAGGGCCGCATAAATCGCGACGGCAAGATACCATTGTGGCGGATCGCCGGGGATCAGGTCTGAGGCCGCCCAAATCGCCGCCCTTTTATGGTATTCGGCCCACCCAACAAGCACGCTGGCGATGCCGCCGAAACCGTTGAAGAGTGCCACGAATTCGGGCATGGATGTCATGGGGACGCGCCATGCCGCGACCGCGCCTATCAGTCCGCCAACTACCGCGCCCGCTATTATGTAGCCGAATTCCATGTCCTGTTTCAGCAGCGTGGCCACTACGGCAATAAGCATGCCGACGGCGGATAGCATGTTTCCGCGTCTTGCCGTGTGTTGGGAACTGAGCATTTTCAGGCCAAGCACAAAAAGTACCGAGGCCACAATGTAGCTTATGTCTATCAGAGAATCTCGAAGGTCGGCGCTCACTTTTTGTCTCCCTTCTTCTTCCCGTGAAACATGGCGAGCATGCGGTCGGTGACCAGGTAGCCGCCTATAACGTTAATGGTCGCAAAGGCAACCGCGAAGGTCCCCAGGATCGTGCTTACAGTTGGATTCGCAACTGATCCCGCGGCAAGCAATGCGCCCACAATTGTTATTCCGGACACAGCGTTGGAGCCGGACATCAAGGGCGTGTGCAACTGTGACGGCACTTTCGATATGAGTTCAAAGCCAAGGAATATGGCCAGAACAAAAACAAACAACAGCATCATTAGCATGGCGTTTCACCTCCAGCAGTCGCGCATCAAGCGCTCAACTGTTTCTTAATCATTTCGTTCTTAATTTCTCCGTCGTGCGCTATTACACAACCTTGAAAAATCTCGTCCTCGAAATCCAAGTGGATCGATTTCTCCTCCTGGTTCCACATCATCTCGACCATGTTGGCCATGTTGGCTGAATACATTTGGCTGGCGTGCACGGGAGTGCGGCCTGGAAGATTGCCTAAACCGACTATCTTTACACCGTTCACGTCCACTTCCTTGTCCACTTCGGAACAGGCAACGTTGCCGCCTGATTCAACGGCAAGATCGACAATCACCGCGCCGGGTTTCATGCCCTTTATCATTTCCTCGGTCACGATAAGCGGGGCTTTTCTCCCAAAAAGCTGTGCGGTGGTTATGACAACATCCGATTTTGCGCATACTTTGGCGATTCCTTCGCGCTGCTTCTTCTGCTGTTCCTCGGTAAGCTCCTTCGCGTAACCGTCCTTGGTCTGGCCTGTTTCACCCAGGTCTATTTTCACGAACTTCGCGCCCAAGGATTTCACCTGTTCCGCCACGACAGGCCGCGTATCAAAAGCTTCCACCCGCGCACCCAGACGCTTGGCTGTCGCGATGGCCTGAAGGCCCGCTACACCGACACCTATAACGAAAACGCGTGACGGAGTGATAGTTCCCGACGGCGTCATCATCATGGGGAATACTTTGTCGAGGCGTTCAGCCGCGATTATGACCGCCGTGTAACCCGCAAGATTAGCTTGTGAACTCAGCGCATCGAGCTTCTGGGCCAGCGTCGTGCGCGGAACCATCTCCATGCTTATGGCTGTGGTCTTTTGCGCGACCAGACTTTTTATGAGGTCGTGTTCGTTGAATGGATCGAGGAAACTGATGTGAACGCAAGCTTCTTTGAGCGAGCCCACCTCATCGGACGGGGGCTTGCGCACGCGCAACACCATGTCCGCCTCCGACAAGGCTTTGCCTCGATCGTCAACAATCTTGGCGCCCGCATCGGAGTACTCCTCATCAGGGTGTCCCGAACCGAGCCCGGCCCCGGCCTCGATGCAGACTTCGATGTCTTTCCCTGCAAGTTTCTTGGCAAATTCCGGCGTCAACGCTACACGGCGCTCACCCGGATGTAGTTCTTTCGGCACAAAAAGCAGCATGTGTCGCCCTCCATTTTTGGGCAGGCTTTAACTCAGATCGTAGAATTGAGCGCGTCGAATCACGCCAATTGTACTATCTGGGTTAATACATTTCCCCATTTACCCTCGAATGATTGTACTTCATCGTTTCGTAAACGTAAAGCATTTTATGTATATAAAGCGTTTGCGGCGTCTGATTTATTCCCGACGCGCAAGAAGACTTGTAGCAAACATTAGCTCTTAAGCTTGCAGACAAGGGCTTAACATCGTTTTCGTTGATACCGTGGTTGGTGAATCTCGGTGCGACATGGCCATGCCCCCCTCCCGAAAACCCCTCCTCTACTTTGCCGGTAATGTTCCGGTAATGCTTTGGATAATAGGATACGTGCATGGAATCTGGGGCGGTGCTTGCCTTGGAGGTGTTTGAATTGGCCAAGTATAAAGGCTGAAAGGAAGATAATTATGAAGACGAAAATACTAAAACAGAAGAAGACGCGACTGATTGTCACGAGAGTTTTAGTGAGTGTAGTGAGTGTTGCCTTGCTCTTGGGGTTGAGCGGGTGTCCGCGCCCAAAGTGCGACGTCTATGATCCGGAGATCGATCCTGCCGATTTCGTGCTTGGGATCGACAATCCATTTCTCCCGCTTGTTCCCGGCACGACTTTTGTCTACCAGGCCGACACGGACGAGGGGCTGGAGGAAATAGTAATGATCGTGACCGATGAGACGAAGGAAGTAATGGGTGTGATTTGCATGGTTGTGCGGGATACCGAGACCGTCGATGGCGAGTTACTCGAGGACACCTTTGATTGGTTTGCTCAGGACATTGAAGGGAACGTGTGGTACTTCGGTGAAGATTCGAGTGAGTACGAGGACGGCGAGGTCATAAGTACAGAGGGCTCGTGGGAAGCTGGCGTGGACGGCGCCCAGCCGGGGATAATCATGCTGGCGGATCCTATGGTTGGAGACGAATACAGGCAGGAGTTCTACTGTGGCGAGGCCGAAGACGATGCGGAAGTGGTCAGCCTGACCGAGTCCGTTGTCGTTCCTTATGGTTCGTTTGACAATTGTCTGCAAACCGAGGAAACCACGGACCTTGAGCCTGATGTCCTCGAACACAAGTTCTATGCCGAGGGTGTTGGTTTTGTTCTTGCCTTGGAAGAAGACACCAGGGTCGAGCTGATCAGTGTGACGACCGATTGAGGCCCCGCCAATGGATCGTGTAGGATAATGGACGTCGAGATACGCAGACATATGAAAGGAACACTTGGCATGCGGGTCCTTTTTGTAGAAGACTCCAAGCGCCTTCAAGACTATGTTGCGGAGGGACTTCGCCAGGCGGGGTTCGCTGTGGACGTGGCGGGGGACGGCGAGGAGGGCCTGTGGGCCGCGGAGTCGGCTGAATATGACGCCATTATCCTTGACATCATGCTTCCAAAGTTGGACGGGCTTAGTTTATTGGAAAAGCTGAGAGCGCAGGGGATTACTACGCACGTTCTCATGCTTACGGCGAAAGACACGGTTGAAGATCGCGTGAAGGGCTTGACGAAAGGTGCGGACGATTACCTTATCAAGCCCTTCGCGTTTGAGGAGCTTTTGGCGCGCGTGCATACGTTGACCAGGCGCTCTTATGGCGTGAAATCTTCGCTGATTACTGTTGGAGAGTTGCTGATTAACACGGCGCAAAGGACCGTTCTGCGTGAGGGTAAGGAATTGCCGCTTAAACCTCGTGAATACTGTCTGCTGGAATACCTCGCATTCCAAAAAGGCAAAGTGGTTTCCCGCACCGATATTGAACATCACATATATGACGAGCGCGTCGAGCCGATGAGTAACGTGGTGGATTCTGCGATATGCCAGTTGCGCAAGAAAATCGACACGCCGTCCCAGGCTTCCGTCATACAAACAAAACGTGGAATGGGTTATGTAATGGTGGAGCCATGACGCTAAAATCCATACGCTCAAAACTTCTCTTCGCTTTGTTGGCCGGAATCTCGGCGATCGTTCTGATTTCCTATCTCTGCATCTATTCGTATGTTTCCCGTTCGCTCAAACAGCAATATGACTCGAATTTAGCGCGAAAAATACAAGCCTTCGCGTTGATGGGTGAATGGGAAGATGAACTTGAAATCGATCCGAGCGAAGCGGAGTACAATGATTTTGGAGACGATCCGGACGATTTAATACGTTTCGAATTCGCTGAAATTGAAATTCCGGAATATCAGCCGTCGCCCAAGGCGGAATATTACCAGGTCTGGGACGATGCCGGCCTTGTGTTGGCGCGTTCGCCTTCTCTTGGCGTGGGGAATTTGCCTCGCTCCAGAGTCTTGTCCAATGAAGCTCATCTCGAAGACATCTTGCTTCCCGACAGTCGCCGGGGAAGAATGGCAACTGTTATTCTAATTCCCAAATGGGAAGTTGACTCTGTAAAGACGGCTGATGAGGATACCAGACTTGTGCTTTCCCTGGCGCGTTCTTCGGAGGAGTTGTATGAAACGCTGACCGTTTTATCCGCAGGTTTGTCTCTTGCGGGACTTACCACGATCTTGGTTGCCTCGGTGCTCATTTGGATAACCGTCAGGCGGGGACTAAAGCCGCTGGACGAGATAAGCCGCGAGATAGAAGCTCTGGGTTCCGAGGAACTCGATTACCGTTTCAGCACGGAAGACAAATCTTCAGAAATGGTTCCTATCTGCACTTGTTTGAACGGGCTGCTGGACAAATTATCGAGCGCGTTTAACAGGGAAAGGAATTTTACTTCCAACGTTGCTCATGAACTGAGGACGCCTATCGCCGAACTGCGCGCGTTGGCGGAAGTGTGCCGGAACCGCCCTCATGCGAGCGAAGCCGACCAACGAAGCTTTGAGGACGCCCATGACATAGCGTTGCAGATGGAGCGCATTGTCTCGGCCCTTCTCACTCTTGCGCGTTGCGCGTCAGGACAAATCGCGAAGGACATGAAACAGTCCGACCTGGGCAAACTTATCGAGACCTCTTGGGCGCCGTTTGAACAAGAGGCCAAAGCCAAGGCATTGTCCCTCGAAATAGATTCAAAAGATTGCCATGAGCTTGAAACGGATGCGGTTATCTTGGGCAATATTCTTAAGAACATATTCTCGAACGCGGTGACTTATACTCCGTCGGGCGGCACGATACACCTTGCTTTGGAGTCGAGAGATGATGGCGTGTCGTTGACGCTTTCAAACTCGACGGATGACAGCCTTACCCAACAAGATTTGACGCATGTTTTTGACACGTTTTGGCGGAAAAACAAGTCCGAGGAAAACTCAACACACCTTGGGGTAGGCCTGCCCTTGGTTGCCGCATTTGCAGGCGTGCTTGGTATTAACGTCCAAAGCGACATTTCCTCCCAGGGGCTGTTTCAAATAAGCCTGCTTCACCCCTAACCGCCCATCATCCCGTCGGCTATGCTTTCGTACCAGGTCTGTCCTTCTCCGAATTCTTCTATCTTCACGGGAAACTTTGCTCCGAACTTCACAAACTCAACGTGGCCGTCCATGTAAAGCACGTTCGCTCCCCCTGGCACGTGGTTGTAAACCATCACGCCGGCCGTGGGTGAATCCTCGTCTTCGTCTTTCAGCCTTTTTGTCTGTCCCCAGCCGTCCATCATCACCGGCAGGCTGCTTTGCGCCGTCGAGCTTGAGGCCGGATTATTGATGTCTGTTATGAGGAAGCGCTCGACTCCATCGCGCAGCCGGTAAATGACGTCTGGCACTGTGATGAAGTTGCCCGAAGCATCCAGGCCGACGGCCCTTTCCTCGTCAGGGATCGACGTGGTGATAGCGTCTCCCGAGGAATTAGTTACCTGAAAACCGTCCATGGAGCCGGCATTGCCATATTCCCATCTCAAGCCTTCGGGCACCTCATACATGCCTTGCCAGATCTGGCCTTCTTCGGAAAAAAACACACCTGTGTATGGACAAACAGGGCCCAAATCCATGCGAAAATCGTCAAGAGTGCCTTTTCCATTTTTGACCGTCCCGAGTTTGGGATAGAATTCACGAAGCGCCGAGCCCGCTTCTTCAGCGCTTTGCCATGAAAGCTCGGCGGCCGTTCCTGACAGAACTGCGTAGCCGAAATAGACGTACGAACGCGGCAGACCAACGTGGGACAGCATGCAATTCGATGTAGCCAGGCCCTTGGAGATTAGGGCCTCGATTTCCTCCAATCCCTCGTCCATCGGCCGGGCCGATTCAGACCATGCGCTGGAACTGACTCCCGAATCGGAAGGACAAACATTTATCATTGGGTCAGTGAGATACTCAGGATAAACAGAGCGAAGATCGACGCCTAGCAGTTCCGTCCGCATACCCGGCAGCATTCTTTGCAATTCAGGATAATTGCCCCCGTTTTCGCCGCTGAACATGGATGTTATCATTCCCCACTGCTTCAGATTGTTCGCACACGAAGCGCGTCTTGCGGCTTCACGCGCCCTGGACAAGGCAGGCAGCAATATTGCGGCGAGTATCGCAATGATTCCTATGACTACCAGCAACTCTATGAGAGTGAATCCTGATTCCTTGCGGATCGGCATACGAATCCCCTCGTTCCTTAAAAACGCCACTTGACCTTGCGAGAAAGTCTCGTTGGCAGCTTTTGCTTGCCAAGAGTCATTCAACCTTTAGGATTTTACCACATTGCACTATTGGAGCGTAATGTTGCGGCAATCAGGTTGAAAGGGTGGGGGGAATAGCCGTTTTTCTTGAAGGGGGTTTGGGGGAAACTTCTTTTTTCGCAAAAAGAAGTTTCCCCCAATAAATCTAATTCAAGCCGCTAAGATGTTTTCTCTATGGCGGGCTTCTTTCTCATTACCTGCACTACAAGTACGAGCGCGATAAATGCGACTTCCAGGCCGATGCCTGTCCATTGCGCTTTATCCCAAACGACCCATACGCTGCCGAATCCGGAGGCCAGGCATGAAATGCCCATTAGGACATTCCACAGTACCCGGGCTCCGCCTTTGGGCATGTTGCCGCCCATAAACTTTTTCTGGTTCATGAGCAAGTAGAAGGTCAAATACGCTATCGGCAGAAGTACCATCGCGAACACCGATGTTGGTACTGCCAGCCAGAAGGCCGCCTCTTTCCAGAAGAACGGTCCGAGCGCGCCCACAGAAACCATCAGGCAACCGATACGCTGCGGCCATCCTCTTGCCGGCAGGCCGAGCAGTGCGCAGAAGCACAGTCCGTTGATGGTCATGAGCATTGTCGCTGCGCTTAGCGCCATTCCAATCACGCCAATGCCAAACACATAATGCGCGAAAGTGTCACCAGTGAGCGGTGCCAGGGTGGCTGCGAGGTTAAAGGCGTCGCGTTTCACAAGCATTGCGGCCATATTCTTGTCCGCATCCGGCAGAGCGAGTGTTTTCTGGGCTATCTCATCTGCCGACAGTAGTTCGAATGCCTCCTCACCTACCTCGTGCTTCACGCGTTGTTCCAACATTCCCTTGTATGGCCCGACGAGGTTTTTGGCTGGCACAACGACTTGTCCTTGCTCGTCTGTTTCGCCCAGAAGGCCGGGGGCGGGCGTTGCGTGGAATTGTGAAGCGGAAGCTATGACCACGCAGCCCGTCGCAACTATGAACGGAATGAAGAGTCCGGTTGAAAGGTCGAATATTGCCAGTCCGCGGAATTCTTTGTCCCAACCTTTACGCAACATCGAGTAGGGAAGCAGGAAGGTCATGTTAATTCCGACAGCCGTAGCGGCCGCGCTTATCATCACATCGCGTTGTTCACTTACGATGATGCCTGACCAGTAACCCTGGAACTCCTCCACCACTGCGTTGATATGTGGCATGAAACTGTCGGTAGGCCGCATCAGCAAACTGAGGTCGGGAATCAGGCCTCCCATGATTTTACCCCAGGGGAGAACACCTTCCATGCTGAGTTTGATGACAACGCCGAGAAAGCACAACACGATCATGCTTACGACCACCCTTATTAGCATCTCGAAAACTTTTGTGCCGCGTCCGGCGCTGGCGTATATCATGCTCCCCGTGATCGCGATTGCG
>SDBV01004314.1_pt1 | contig 20573 bp, 10 predicted proteins | sample 2277081 | NCBI WGS metagenome assembly SDBV01 (sample SAMN10402039, study PRJNA504765) | marine sediment metagenome | isolation source: marine sediment core GS10_PC15, 223 cmbsf | place: Arctic Ocean: Southern Knipovich Ridge | collected 2010 | reverse complement strand
AAAAAATGAACCAATGTTAAAATCAAATCATTTGAAATTGTTAGCTTGGTTAATTTATAACAAAAAAATAGAAATTAAATTGGGATTATTAATCGATAACGAAGGATATATTTTAAATGACCCCGAAAAAATTAAATTAGGGAAAGGTAAATTACATAAGAAAATTGGAATCCTTTATGATGATTTCGATAATTCTATAAGCTTTTGTGGTTCTAATAATGAAACTCCCTACGGATGGCAAAAGAATTTTGAAGAGTTTGATATTCATTATAGTTGGGATGGGTCTCTTAAAGGTTTACCTTGGCTAGAAAAACATAAGAAGAAATTTGAAGATTACTGGGAAAACAGAGTAAAGGGGTTGATAACTATTAATTTACCAAATAAATGTGTTGAAAAGTTAAAAGCATTTGCACCAAATAAGTTTGATGAAATTGAAATCGATGAGATAAAAGAATTTTATAGAGATATCGAAAAATATGATCTAAAAAGTGCAATCGAGAATAATAAGAAAAATGTTGGATTTAACCGATTCTGGAAGAAAGATCCCGATACAAAAGCGTTATTATTAAATAATTTCAACTGGAAACATCAAATTGAAGCCACTGAAAATTGGAAATCCCATAAGTATATAGGCTTATTTGAAATGGCAACAGGAACGGGGAAAACTTTAACTGCAATTAGGTGTATTCATCATCTTTTCAAAGTAAAAAAACAGATTATTTGTTGGATCTTAGTCCCAGATAAGTTTTTAATTACCCAGTGGAGCCAAGTTTTAAGAAATTTAACAAAGGGCATCAAAATTATCCAAGTTTCAGATAAAATTACAAGATTAAAACTTCAAGAGTCTTTATCTGTGTTTAAAATTCTCAATAAAAAAGAAAAACATAATTTTCTTTTTTTTTTAAGTACCACTAAAATGACTAAAAAAATAATAGAAATTCTTAATAGAGAAAAAATTCAATCTAATGAAATTTTACTTATTACAGATGAAACTCATAGTATTGGGGCGTTGAATACCCGTGAAAGCCTTAAAATGTTTGAAAATGTACCAAGTTATAAGATTGGATTAACAGCGACACCTATTAGATATTTCGATCCAATAGGCACAGATTTTATATTTAAATTTTTTAATAATAAGATTGCTTACAAATTAACACTACAAGATGCATTAAAAAATGGTTTTCTCTGCCCATACGAATATTACATTGAATTTTGTGATTTAACGGAGGAAGAAAATTATAACTATAATAGATTTACTTCACAAATTTTAATGTTAGATAAGATATTAGACGAGGAAAAATTGATTGAGTTATACAATTTGAGAGCAAAGATCATTAAAAAAGCTAGCAACAAAAGAAAGTCTTTTGAAGTAATTTTAAGGAAACTTATAAATGAAGGAAATTTTAATAAGGGACTTATCTATTGCGATGACCATAACCAGTTAATAGAAATCGCTCAGATTTTGGTAAATTTTTCTCAAAAATATAGAGTAATTGACGCAAACACAAAAGTTATAGATAGAGTTGATATTATAAAACTTTTGGAATATGAAGATATTAATACAATTCTTGCTATGAAATGCCTGGATCAAGGTGTTGATATTCCCTTCCTTAAATATGGGATTTTTCTTTCTAGCTCCGGGAATGAAAAGGAATTTATTCAACGTAGAGGTAGATTACTGAGAAAACATCCTTCAAAGGAAATTGTGAAAATTTATGATGTCATTGTGAAAAAAAACGTTGAAAAAGGTGATGATGTATTTTTGAGAGAAAAACAAAGAATCCGTTTATTCAACAATCTAGCTGTAAATAGAATTGATGTAGAAATTGATTATTTTGATGAGATGGGAGATTTTTTGTGAAAATCATTTTTTTAGTAGCTTCATAATAAGTTCACTGTTGAACATGCCAGTGCTAACCATTTCTTTTAATGTTTCTTTACCTGCAAAACAATATTTTTCCCCAACACTCCGAATTTCATTCTTATCTAAAAGAATTTTATGGCAATCATCTTGATTTTCTCTTTTACCTTTGTGCCAATAAGCAATAGCCTTTAATATATTATCGTGCTCAATTTTAATATCTTTCTCATTAACTGTTCTTATTGAATTTTTTTCACCCGATGGTAAAGATACGATCTCTTCTCCCGATATAACTCCTAATGCCGAGGTTAGTACAAAAACATCCCGAAAGTATCTTAGATGAGTCTTGACTCCCTTCTCTGTTTTACTTTTTCCACATAGTCTCGCCATTAAATCATGACACTCTTTTTCGCTAAACAAACCTTTACCTAATTTTTTAGTACCAGAAATCTTTTTTCCCATTCTTAACTTACTCCTATAATTCTAAATCTATAACATTTATGAATTCTGCTCTATTACCTTTATAATTAATAGTATAATTAGTACCAATTTTTTCTTTGATGTATGGGTGAACAGAGTTATGTTCTGTATCAGTTAAAAATAAAATAATTTGACTGCCCTTTAAAATATCTGGCAAATATTTTCCAATATGTTGGATAGGTTCTTCACTAATACCCCCAAACGGACTGTCAAATAAAAATGGAAGATATATTGTTGTTACTAACGGTAAAGAACTCAAATAACTTATAGCTAAAACATGCCTTTGACCCTTAGATAAGTCAGGAGCCGATATTTTATGACCAAGTTTTTGAATGGCATAGAAATCCCAATTGTCATCAATTTCAATACCATTCCATTCTTTAGGATTCCAAATAAATCTTAAATATTTTTCAGATGTCTTTAACTCTATGTATTCACGTATAAAATTAATAATTTCCTTCTTAATATCAATTAGGATTTTCTCTGATTCATTAACAATTTTATTTTCTTCTGTCAAATTGTTTAATCTTTCAAGTAAATCTCCATTGCTATATTTATCTAATTCCGTCTTTGTTTTATTTATCATTCTATTAGCTGTTTTAATTTCTTTTTGGATATCATCAATTTCTTCATTTTTATTATTTAGCAAAACTTCAATCTCTCTAATTCTTTTTTGAAAACCCTCCATCTTTTCTAATAAATCTAAGTTAAATTCCGCTACAGATTTGAGTTTAATACTTTTTTCTTTTCTTAGACTTTCTAATTCAACTTTTAACACTTTTCTCTCATTATTTAGTCTTTCTAATTCGACTTTATGATCATCTATCAACTCTAATTTGTTATCCAACCAACCCCTAAATTCTATAACAGCTTGATTAACTTCTCCTTTTGGGATGTTTTTTTTAAAACTTTTAAAATTCTCTATTTCTAACTCCTTTATGACATTACCACAGACGCAATTTTCCATCTCACTAATCTCATCGATTACTTTATCATTAATATATGAAGGAATTACATTCTTCTTTTTCTTCTCATTCAAATCTTTCAAGCACCATTTATAGATTTCTTCTAAAAAAATATGAGTAGCACTCAATTCCAATACTTTCTTAATTTCGTTATTTATTTCAGCGTTGAATATATCTTTTTCTTTAATTTTTTGTTCAAGATTATCTATCTCCTCCTTAATTCCTGGTTCAATCCCAACTAATTGTTTTTCGATTTCTGCTAGCTTTTTATGTAATTTCTGTTTATCAATTTCAATTTTTTCCATCTCCCCCTGCAAGGCATTAAACGTTTCATTTAGGTTATTAAGACTACCTGTCCATTTTTTTAAGCCTTCATTTTTTTTACCAAGGGTCTTCATATGTTTTATTATTTCGCCACTTCTTACTCTCAAACCCTTAAGCATTTTATCTATTACAGGGACGATTGATTGTTCAATGGTTAGTGGTTTTATCAATTCGATATTAACTTTAAAATACGTTATTAATTTTTCTCCATCTAAAAAATAAAAATCCCTTGGTCCTTTAGGGATCATTTCTTTCATCATTTGTGAAAATTCTTTTTCTTTTATGATATTAGGTTGATTTGAAGTGTTTTCCACCCATGAGCCAAAGAATTCAGGATCTCTAATTCGCTTGTCATATTGGAAAGATCTCCGAATATGAAAATCTTTTTGAACACCTGTAATCTCATCACTAATATTAAAGAATAATTCCACTCTAGTTTCTTCTAGAGAATTTTTGATGGTAGCTTCTGCTTTTGCTTCTGTGTTTATCTTTGAGATGTAGTTTTTGTCAAAAAATAATACCCAAGTTATTGCATCAAATAATTTCGTCTTTCCCGTGCTATTTTTTCCTAAAATGTATGTAACATTCCTATCAGGATTTATAGAAAATTGTAAAGTATGTAAACCATAATAAGGACCCCAGTTCTTCAAAATAACCTTATCTAAAATTAACTTACTCATAACTACTGCACTCTTTCTATTTTTTGATAACCTCTTGATAAATTTTGAATATATCAGAAGGTTGGATTTCAGAAGATATCCTTTTAGTAAATGTATAATATTTCAATAGAAATTCTCTTTTTATTTCATCATCAGTTAGATTGCCTAGAAACTCTTTGAATTTCTCAGTCCAATCAATTTTTTCAATATTTTTATTCAATTAATTTAAACCCCTTTAAACGTCTTTTAATCATTTTAAAATTGACTTTGGCTAGTTGAAAATTAAGTGATACAACTATTTAATATCTAAGTTTAACTTAAATTTAAATTATGATAATTTTGATAAATATATGTTAGACATTTAAATTTATCTTCCATAAATACCGAAGGATCTTACTTAAGTATATATATTCTGAAAAGGATTAAGAATTTATAGCACCGTGCTTTTTGGACCTTTTTGCATTGAAAGTATTAAAAAATGTTTGAGAATTAGATGTATCATAAATTTTTAAATAATTATGAAGACGATATATTATTAGGAAAGACGATGCCAAAAAAGACAATTAACAAAGAAGAATTGAAACGAAAATTCGCTGAATTTAAGCAAAATTTAAGAAAAACGGCTGAATATTTTGACAGTTCCATAGGAACTATTATAAATCGACTAATTGAGTTCGATATACCTTATAAATCAAATTCTCCCCAAACAAAAACAGAGACGATTTATAAAGGGATTCTAGATTACTTGGACATCCATGGTTGTGGTCTACGGAGTCAGATTATAAATAGTTTTAATGAAGAAAATGGATGGTATCACTCTAACTGTTTAAACCATTTAGTTCACAGGAAGCAAGTCATAAAACAATTATACCGAACATTTGATTTTTATATTCTCCCTGGAAATGAGAGTGAAATAAAAAGAAAAATAAGAGTATTGCAAAGATATATTCTTGAATGTGTAGGACGATTTGGACCTATAAAAGGGAGACCTTTAGTGGAGAAAATAAAAGAGAATTATGATGTATTTGTTAATTCAAGATTAGTATTTCATTTTGCTAAAGAATTAATTGAAGATGGAAAGTTGGGTTCAAAAAAGGATGCACTATCTCATATTTACTTTATAAAGAGTAATAAAAATCAAGAATTGGAAGCAAAACAGATTGCCAATAGCAGAGCAAGAAATTCAAAACTAGAAAGTGTTAAAGAAATTTTTTATTCCGAATTAGATAGAGAATTTGCGTTAAAAGAGATTGAAAAAGCAGAATGGGCGTCTATTTCAAAAAAAATGGCTCCTTTTCTTAAAATAGAATGCTCTGGACGTAGTCATTTACATTTAATTAGAACGATCTATTTCATGCTAATTAAAAGAGAATTATTCTTACGGGTTCTTAAACAAACTAATATACAAGAATTGATTCCCCTATTAAGACTATATGATATAATAGAAAAAAAGAATGAAGAACATTTTCAAGGATTTGCTAAAAAAACTTATAGATATTTTAAAAAAGAAATATTAAACCATCAACAATTCTGTGAGAAAAATTTAAGGGGTCAAATATTAAATACTCCAGATATCCCTCTAAGAATCCAGTATTCCAGTATAACCTTTTTTGGTTTTGATACAAACTATAGTAATAAAATAAATATTTTATTTAAGAACGCTGTTGAAAATGGATATAATATATCTGGAAAAAGTGCAAGAGGAATTTTAGGTGGGTTGCTTTATTATTTTTCAGAAAATCTCAGTTTGGGGTTAACACAAGGTTATATTGCGAATAAGTTGGATGTTACAGAAGTAACCTTAAGAAGTAGATACAAGGAAATAAAAAAATTATCCCCTAATTTTAACAAGTTAAATATTGAAAAACATGAAGTAAAGGTCACAGAGTCCGATGTAAAAGAAATCGAATCTCATTCAAAAATTAAAAATCAAAAAGAATTAATAAGTAAAAAGAGTGCGGAAAATGAAGATATTGTAATATATATTGAAGATGATGAAAACATAGACAAAAAGGCTTCAGAGGTAGCATATGAAATAAAAATCCAACTTCTATTTGAACAGAATGTAGGTGGTCTTTACCAATCTAGTTGTGGACGAACTTATCGATATAAATCTTCTCTCTTGAATCACTTTCTTAATTGCCCAGAATGTTCAAATCGATTGTTAAAAAAAGAAGAAAACAGTTTTTTTCGATGCAATTGTTATAGAACTTATAGATACGCTTATCAATTTGCAAATCATATAAAGAAATGCCACGACTTTAAAAATTACCTCGAAAGTCTTTTACATCAAGATACACTTGTAAAACATAGAATTAGAAAAAGAGAAAGCTGAGGGTTTGTTTTAATTGTGTGGATTGTGGAGGCTGTGTAGGATCTTGTTCATCAGGAGCCATATCGGTAAATCCTCATTTTCATATTGATGAACACAAATGTGTGAATTGTTTAATATGTACAGGAACTAAATATTTAAAAATGAGCTGTGTAGCAATACATTATAAAGAAAATAGAACTATCATAAATTTAAAGACAAATTAATTATTCGTGATTAATATTTTTGAAACTCTTATAGTTAATTAGTTCTTAATAATTTTAAAAGATAAAAAATTGGGAGTTAAACAAAAGTCTAAAATGACCGTAACAGATCAGTTATCTTTCTCAAAAAATGCATTAAAAAAATATACTCAAGAAATCGATAAATTATATAATTCAGGTTTAGCAAATGAAGAATCTTTTTATCCAGATTTCAAAGTTTTATTAAAAAATTTCTTTAAGTCTGAAGAATATGATGTAATAGTTGCTTCCAGAAGAGAAAGAAATGAAGGAAAACCGGATATCACTGTATATATGAATAGGATTCCAATCATTAATGTGGAAGGAAAAAATCCCGGTGATTGGATTGATGAATGGTTAAAAAAAGAATCTAAAAATAGGCTATATGAACAAGTTTATAGATACAGAGGTGGAAAATCTGCTAATATTCCTGTAATCATTACTGATTTTCTTAGAATCTGGATTGTAGATAAAGATATCCCTAATTCATTAGAATCCGACATTAAAATAAAGAACAAATTTAATATTGTTGATGATACTGAGGAAATTTGGAAACCTTTTAGAAACGCAAAAGAAAATATAGAGAATGCCCTACATTATGCTGCTGAAGAGATTTCTTTTTCAATTACAAAAGTAAGCTCATTAATTCCCCATTTAGTTAAATATGCTAAAAAATTAAAAGATAAAATTCTTGATGTGTTTAAATATCCAAAAAATCCTATGAAAATTTATTTAGAAGGTATTAGAGATGATTTCATTAATTCGATTTTTTCTAGTGATAAGGAACAAAAATCCGAAGAATTTGCTGATTTGTATGCTCAAACTATAATTTATGGAGGCTTTTTAGCATGGATGAGATTTTGTAAAGATGGAAATAGTTCTAAAGATTTCAATTTCAATATTGCTACTAAATATCTACCTTACGGAACTTTTACATTTAGTCTTTTTACGGATATATCAACAAAATCTTCTCCTGAAATTAAAAATAAGATTATTAATAAAATTGAAAGAATTTTTCAATTATCTGAATTTAAGAAAATAACTGAAAACACTGAAACACTAATGATTACTTTTTATAGCGATTTTTTATGGCAATACAGCCCAAAAATAGCTAAAGATAGGGGAATTGTTTTCACACCTCACCCTATTATTAATTTTATTGTACGAGGAATTGATCATTTTTTAAAAAATGAATTTAATGTTTCTGATGGTATTATTTCTTCTAAAGTCAATTTTCTCGATCCAGCAGCGGGAACAATGGGGTTTCCATGTGAAATTATTAGATTAGCTAAGAATAATTTTCAGAAAAAATTTGATAAACAACCAGGACGTATTATAAGTGAGTTTGATACTTGGGTTCATAATTGCTTTTTAAATAATACATATGCATTTGAAATATTAATGGCTCCCTATGTTCTCGGGCATTTAAGAACTAATATGTTATTAGATGAATTAGGAGCTAAAGTCGATTCATCTAAGGATAAGATCAATTTACTTCTATTCAATACTCTCATGGATCTACAGACTACTTTAAAAGATTTTAGAAATCCTGCTATCGGTCAAGAAATAGTAGAAGCATTGAACATTAGAAATAACAAACGGATACTTGTTGTCCTCAGTAATCCACCTTATAATGTGTCCAGTCAAAATAAATTTAAGTGGATAGATGATAAAGTTGATTTTGAAGTTAAAAAAACAAAGAATAACACAGAAGCAGATATTATAAAGGTTAAAAAAGATGTAAATGATTATATTTGGGATTTGCAAAGGGAAGGAACGAAGGAACTCCAAAACATAAAAGCGCTCCATGATGATTATGTTAAATTTATACGCTTCGCGCAATGGAAAATTAAACAACATGGTTATGGAATAGTTGCTTTCATCACAAATAATTACTATATTGATGGATTAATTTTCAGAGGCATGAGATCATCCTTAAGAAGAGATTTTGATGAGATATGGATATTAAATCTTTATGGTAATGCTAGAAAGGGTATTCCTTTTTCTATTAAAGAACAAGGTATTAATAAAGATGAAAATGTTTTTGGAATAAAAGTTGGTGTCGCAATTGTATTTTTCATAAGAAACTTGGATCATAATGATGAGAAGTGTAAAATAGAGTATAAAGGTATTTTTGGGACAAAACCTGAAAAGTTTGCATTCTTAAGCAAATCAATTAATGACATTAATTTTGAGAGTATTGCTAAAAGACAGGATTATGAGTTTTGTCCTGATGAATTCAAGAAAAGGGCACAATATGAGAAATTTCCTTATTTATTAGATATATTTGAAAAACATATAGTTGGTATTATAACCAAGCATGATTCTTTTGTATCTGATGTTGATAAAGAAGTTTTAATTAAAAAATTGAAAGCTTTTTTCAATGGAGAAACTGGAATAAATTTAGGTTTAGCTAATATACAGAAAAGCAATTATTGGTGGAAACCTAAAAAAGTTATGAAGAAAACTGATTTAACCCAATCCATAAAGAATATTATTTTATGGAATTATAGAGGATTTGATAAAAGATATTTCTGTTATAATAATTATTTGAACGCTCGTAATTCATATCATTTATTGCAATATTTAATTCCTCCTAACAATAACAATATCACGTTGATTGTAAATAGACAATCAGTTGGATGTAAAGGAGATTCGAGTATTTTTATATCAAACACTCCTTTTGAGGTTAAGTGCTGTGAGGGTGCCAAAGGATTGGGATCATATGCTTTTCCGTTAAAAATTAATAACTCTAATAAACCTAACAATTTCCAGAAACCCAAAAACGCAAATCTTTCGAACATCAAGCAAGATTTTATAAATATTTTAGAATATGGAAGTGAAATAGATTATAAAGAAATATTTTACTATATTTATGGATGTCTCTATACTCCAACATTTAGACAAAGATATTACATAGGACTAAGAGAGGATTTTCCAAGAATTCCGTTTCCAAAAAGAAAAGATATCTTTATTACTATGTCAAATTTCGGGAAAAAATTAATAGATCTTCACCTGTTGAGAGATAAATCTATAGAATCTACTAAATTTCAGATGAGTCCATTATCTGATTATAAAATATATTATATTCGAAGTAAGGATAAAAGTGATATAGGTAATCAAATTCCTGATACTTATGATCCATCAACACAAAAAATATATTTCAAAAAGAGAACCCAAACTCAAATTAAAGAAGAAATAGAAGGTAAAGAATTAAAAGATATTACGTGGATTGGGGGAATAACTCAAGAAATGTGGGATTTTGAGATCGGAGGACGACAACAACTAAAAGAATGGCTTTATTCAAGGACATATTCAAACCAATCAAAAAAAAATACAGTTCAAAGAGCATTAAATAATAAAGAATTAGATTACTTTTTAAAAATGTGTGATGCTATTAAAAAAACAATTGAATTATTGCCTAAACTAGATGAAATCTACAAAAAAATTGATCCTTAACTCTAAAGTTTAGGACATATCAAAACACAGAACTTTTTTCCTTTTAAAAATAGAAGTTTTAATTTTTCATTTTGATAAATTTTAAATGAATTATTTAATATTTCAAAAGCTTTAGCTAGATAAACAGAATTATATTCAGTATCATTTATTACATTATATTCTTTATTAGTAAGGTTCTCAACATCTAATTTAAAATTTTTAATCAAAATAAAATCATTTTCTTCATATAATTTAAAAAATAAAATGTTGAACTGAGGTATAGTAGATACAGACATTATATGAGTTTTATCTACAAAGCCAAAACTATCTTTATCATAAAACCAATTCTCACTCAACAAATTTGAAAAACCTTCGAAATCCTCTCTATTTTTTATAACTTTCCTTAGGTCTTGTTGAATTAATGATTTCACCAATTGTCTATTTTGTTTTGGAACTGGTTCAGACGTAGATTTCAAATTCTTAGAAAATTTTTCGTAATTCTTAACCTGTATTTCTGTCTTTACAATCTTTGAAAAATAATCGAATAATGTCGTTTGTTTCATTTTTACTCCAAATATTTAATGCGATTAATTACATTTATTGATAAGTATATCAAATTTTAATTTAAGAAGACTCTTATCAATAGTTAAATATCTAAGAAGATAATTAAAAACTCAATACTTTTTTAAAAAATTATTGATTCATATTATGAGATAAGATATACAAATTTGATAAAAATCATAGAAAATATGTGATAAATATCCTAAGTCCATTACAATCTCTCGATATTAAAGTTCATTATTCAACTGACTCACATAACGATGTTAAGAGGATATTAATAGAAGATTTTTTTATTCCTTGCCTTAAAAATTCCGTGAAATACGACCGAGTTTCTGCATTTTACTCTTCATACGTTCTTGTCTACCTATTTCAAGGAGTAAAAGATTTTATAACAAATGGGGGTAAAATAAGATTATTACTTGGTTGTATCCCTAGTAAAGAATTTGAAGTTGTAAATGATAGTGAAAGGAAAAAATATTATGAGGAAGATTTCATTGAGAGACTCCTCGATGAAAATGAGATTTCTGAGAAGGAGTTGAAAAAAAATGTAATTAAATTATTTGCTTGGTTATTAGATAAGGGTTATCTAGAGATTAGATTAGGATTGATGGTGAATGATCACGGAGAATTAGCAAGTCAAGAAGAAATTAAAATAGCTTTAAATCAAGGTATGCTTCATGATAAAAAAGGTGTTTTTACAGACAAAGACGGAAATAAAATAGGCTTCATAGGATCCTTAAATGAGACATCTAAAGCCTTCCTTGAACATTCTGACAGTATAACAACTTTTAAAAGTTGGAAAATTTATCAAGATGAAGTAAACAACGAGCATTTACAAGCTATCATAAATGAATTCAACCTCTTCTGGGAAGATAAAGCAATAAGGCTACGAGTTTTTCGCTTGCCTAGTGAATCTTTAAAAAAAATTACTAAATATGCTCCAGTTAATTTTCCTGAAGAAGATTATAAAATTATTAATGCTTTTTACCGAAAAGTTGAACAAAAAATCTCATCTGAGAAACTAAAACCTTTACAAAAAGAGGTTCAAGTGAACCATGTTGAAGATCCTAATTACCCCTTCAGAAATATAATTTGGTATAAACCGCAAATATTAGGATATGAAAAATGGATTAAAAATCAAAATAATGGGATTTTAGCAATAGCAACTGGAGTGGGTAAAACACTTATAGCTATTCATGCGATTTATGAATTTCTTAAGGAGGTTAATTCAAATAATAAAATTGTAACCATAGTTGTGCCTGATAATTTAGCACTACAATGGAAAGAAGAGCTGAAATTCTTTATCTTCAATAAATTGGGCGAAAATTTTTCTCATTTATCTTTTTTGATTTCAGTTAAAACAGGAATGGTAATAAAATCTAAATTAATTTTACTTAAAAAAGTATTAAAATCTTATAAAAAAAATATAATCATCGCTTATTATAACACTTTCATAAAAAAAATTATTCCATTAATAAATTCTCTTGAAGTTAATCATGAAATATTGCTAATTGCAGATGAGGTTCATGAAATGGGCACTAGATTGAGAATGGATAAATTTTATAATTTTCATCCAGACTTTCGCTTAGGATTAAGTGCTACTCCAATAAGGCAGTTTGACATCGAAGGAACTGAATTCATTGAAAATTATTTTTCTGGAACCATTTATCAATATAGCATAGGTGAAGCTATCAATGAGGGATATTTATGCCTCTATAATTATTATCCATTATTCTATGAATTAACTGATGAGGAATTATCTTATTATACTACAATGTCGAAACAAATATTTGCTAAAGAAAAGGAAATAAATGAATTAAAGGATAAAATTCTGGTTAAACTGTTGAAAAAAGAAAAAGAACTTTTAACTATTAATAGAAAACGAATAATTAAAAAAGCTGAAAATAAATTACCAATACTTAGGGATATTTTAATTGACTTACAAAAATCGGGAGATATATATTATTCTCTAATTTATGTTGAAGATGAGAGTCAATTAATTCCTGTAATTTCACTTTTAGAAGATTTAAGTATTAGATATGAGGCAATTATTCAAGATGTTGACCCAGTTGATCGTCAAAAGATTATTAAAAGATTTGAAAATAAACAAATTCAAGTTATTTTAGCAGAAAAAATATTAGATCAAGGAGTAAATATAAGAGCCTTAAGAACGGGAATCTTTCTTTCTAGTACGGTAAATGAGAGGCAGTTTATTCAGAGAAGAGGTAGATTATTAAGGACATTTCCCGGAAAAGAAGTTGCGCATATATATGATTTTATATCATTAGAAAAGAGCGTATTAGGAGAATTAAGAAGAGCAAAGATTTTTTATGATGATTGTAATAATAAATATGAAGTACTCCAACTTTTTAAAGAAGAAAACATCAACTTAAATGAGGTGGATTTTAATGGTGCAAGACAATAATAAAGAAGAAGTTTCATTTGAAAGTGTTGTTAATACCTTAGACCTACCTGATTGGTTTATCGATTTACTGTATAAAATTTGGGATTTATATAAAGGAAATTTCCTATGGACTTTAGCAAACCTAAAGGATTTAATAAAAAAAGAAGTAGATGCTGAAGAAGATAATGTTAGAACCTATATAGAAGGAGTTATTTCAAACAGTAAGGATTAAGAATTAAAATTTTTAGAGATAGAAATGCAAACCCATAAAAAAATTGTTTACTTTAAGAAGTTAGTTCTAGAAAATTGGGCTCAATTTCAGAATAACTCAATAATATTTCCTGAAATAGAATTTGATAAAAACAATATCAATATTTTTTATTTTTTAGGAGAAAATGGAGTAGGGAAAACAAGGTTATTTCAGGCTTTTAGAGCTACACTTTTTGGTGAAAAAGATTCTTCAATTTCAAAATTTAAAAGTAATAATTTATTTGAATTATTTCCAACATCAAAGAAAGAGTTAATTAAGGAAAAATTACAAAATAATGAGAAGATAGAATCTCAAAATATAGTCTTAACTTTAGAATTTATAGTCAACATGCCTTATAAACAATCTTTAAAAGAATATTATAAAATTGAACGTATTTGGACTTATAAGAATTTCAAATTATCAACAAATAAAATCCTTTTTGATATAGAAAGGACTAAAAGATATATGGAGAGATCAACAGGAGGTATATATACTAATGCTAGCCAAACAAAAATTGATAAATTAATTGAAGAATTTTGGCCAGAGGCAGCTAGAGATTTCTTTTTCTTTGATGGTGAAAAATTACAAAAAATGATGGAAGATCCTGATAAAATGGAAATTAAAGAAAAAGCTCTAAAAAATAGTGATTACGAACCTCTCGAAGAGCATATAAATCCTTATCTTGAAAAAATTATGGGGAGTTTTGAAGAAGAAAAAGGAAAAAAATCGAGAAAAAAAGATTTAGTCTATGATGCTGACGTAAAGATATCAGAAATTAACAAAAAAATTCAATCCAAAAAAACTGAATTAAATAAATTAATAGAACAAATAGAAAAAGAAAAAAAAGAATTAAATGAATTAGAAGAAGATTACAATACCAATTTTAAAGATAGAATTAATGAATTAAAAAGATATGAAAAAGCGAAACCTTTTATCCAAAAACATAATGAATTGACAAAAAAAAGACGTTCTATATATAATGAAATAGGGAATATGTTAGGTGATAATAAAAAAAAGATTTATCCTTTTGAATGGTTATTAATTTCCCAGATAACTGACGATGTTATTAAAGATCTTCAAGAAAAAAAGAAAAATAATGTTATTCCTACAAAATTAGATAAAGCTACAATAGAATATATTAAAAATTTAGATGTATGCTTATGTGGGAATCCAATAGGAGATGAAGAAAAAAATAATCTCCAAGTTCACCAAGATACAGCTGTAAATGAAGATTTAAACGCCGGTGCTAACACATTTTTAAATTTTTTAATTGATATTCAAGAAAAAATTGCTGATATTAAAATAGAATTAAATAAGAAGTTTGATGAATTCATAGAAGTTTCTAAAGAAATTGAGAATTTAAACATTCCAACTTCTTCTACAAAAATAGACAGTAATATATTAGAAAAATATCTTGAAATGACTGAAAAAATTACTAACCTACGAAATAATAGTCCAATTTTAAAAGGTCAAAAACAAGATGTAGAAAAATTATTAAACCAATTAGAGAATGGTGATAAAGGAAAAGTATATTGGGAAAATCTTAGACTTAAAAGGCTAAAACAGCAAGAGCAAATAGAAAAATCAGATTTGTATCATCTATTAACACGGGAAAGTTTAAGAAATTTAAAAATTATAAAGGAAACATTAAAGGAGAAAATAATAAATTCAATTAAATCAACAACTAACGATACTTTTTTGAATCTCATTCCAGATCCCTCAAAATATTTAGGAATTAAAATCGATGAAAATTGGCAATTTGGTTTTATTCATAAAAAAAATCCGAATACTCCGATTTTTGATCCTTCAAAAGGGCAATTTCACGTTATTGGGTTAAGCTTTTTAAAAAGCATTTCAAAAGTTGCTCAGCATAATATACCAATACTATTTGATACTCCATTTGGTCGTTTATCTTCTCGTCCTAAAATTAATATTGGAAAAAGTCTACCAAAATTATTTGCAGGCCATCAAGTTATAATTTTTCTTACTGAGGAGGAAGCACATCATATGCTAGAATATATTTCTGATAAAAATGGTTTCGAAATTTTAAATGACTCTGGCTTTGAAGTAGAAATTGAACAAATTGAAGATAATTCTGACTTGAATGAACGTTTAAAGCGAATAAAAGAAGGGGATAAGATAAAATTGTTGGAGGGGGCTCATTAATGGTAAAAAAGATAAAAATTAAAATAAATGACATAATTAGCGATAAAGGTACACGAAGATTAAATTTACCTGAATCAATTAATAATGAATTTAATGAAATTAAAAATTATGGGTGTTATTCCAAATTCTTTGGGAGAGACTTTTTTCACTCATTCTATTCATTAGCTATTGCTTATGCTACAAAAGAAATTAAACCATCGGAATTAAAAGGTTATTTTGATGAGGATACAGAAATTGATAAAAATCCAAATAAAGAAAAAATCAGTCCTGCGATAGATAGTCCTCAGTTAGAACATCATGATTATTTTTTTAAAGCAATTGCTTATTGGTATGCCATGAAAAATGGGGATGATTATTGTTATAGATATATCGTTCAAACTAACGAGGCAAGAAAATTATGTGAAGAATTATTTTACCATTATTACAAAAACTACCTTGACAAATTAAGAAATCTTAGTTCAGAAATTCCTAATATAGCATTACTAAATGATTTAGATTGAACTCATTATAAAAAATCGTGAAATAACCGAGATATCAAATTCTTATAGAATGCCAAGTAGAAAGAATAGATTATATATTTAATGTAATAAAACATCCATTTAAATTTATGGGAAATAAAACTTGGGTAGTCTATCTTTAAGCAATGAGGGTAGTTTCAAAGTTTGCTCTTTCTATTTATTTTTTCCATACCCCCAAATTCAAAAAGAAAGTTAAATATTAATTTACCCAATTAAAATATATGGAAGAAATAATTATTGGTAAAATTTTTGAGAGTCTTAGGAATTCCTATCAATTAGTTGATTTTCGTGCAGCATTATTTAAAAGAAATGATAATTGGGAATATATTATCGCAATTTTTAGATTTACAAACAAATCTGAGTCTAAAATTCAAGAAATTCATAATGAACTTAAAAAAATGACGCTTGATATACCCGATCTTAAATTTATTCTAAAGGTTATCGAAAAGGATGAGTTTGAGGAAAAATTGGAGGAAATTAAATACTCAACTAAAAACTTTGAGTTTAAATTCGAGAATTTAGAATTTGAATATGAACTTAACCTACTAAACAAATCTCAATCAAGTAGTTATCTACATGATGATGATAAAAAAGAATATAATTCAATAATATTTACCTCACAGATCAAGAAAGGAAACATTAAGCATCATGAGAGATTTCAGTTTCTTAATGATGAGGTAAAACTAGTAGGAGAGGATAGCATCTATCCTATTATTGAAAGAATTCTTAAGGTTAGAAATTTTACTCTTAACTCACCACTATTTTGTTCCATAATCTTTCCAGTTTATCTTAATGTAAGATTTGAGAGTCTAAAATTTGTAAATAACTACTTATCAGGAACCATTATTTATCATAATCATTTTGAATCATCAAAAGTCCATATTGAATGCTTCTCTAAAAAAGACCAGACTCAAAAACGAGTAGAGTCTGTTTTTATTGGTCCTACACCTACAAATCGGTCTGCTATTAAAAAAGTTAAAGATAATATATATCAACAACAATTTATTGTTTACTTTAGGGATATAAATATAATAAATGAGACATTAAGCTTTTTTTATATAAGAGTACGATTTATTTATCAGAAATTTAAGGAATTTTTAATTGATTTTAATATTCCACTAAAGCATATATTTAGTGATATCGAATTTAAAGAAAAAATTCCTTCCTCTCTTGAACCGTTGATTTTTCCGTTTCTAAAAATAAATTTATTAGACAAAACTCAATCTCGAATCGATGCAACAAAAATAATTGAGAATTATTTTAAGACTGATGTAGAGCTCTTAATTAAAACTATTAATATTAACATGTCGTGGCTAATGGATGATAAGGCTACACAAATCTTAGAAGGCTTTTTTATAAGTGCTTCAAATGCTAGAAACGTAAACTATTTCAATTTTTTTAAGGAAATTGTTATAAAAGTATGTCTTAAGGTATTACAGAAGGAAAATTTAACAGATATTAGAACGAAATCAAAATTTAACGATTTATTAATCAAATATTGCTATTTTAATTCCTATTCAATAAAATTTTATTATTTTAGCAATCGGTTAGCCGAATTTAAAGATGAAGTTATTTATCTTTTAGACGAAATCTTTCAAAGAAGAATTCAATCTTATGATTCTACTAGGTATGATAGACGTGGTCTTATTCAAATTGACTTTCCAATTTTCTGGTCAGAAATTAAAGTAATGGTATCTGACTCTTTATTCTGTAATATTCATTTTTTCCGAAATGATACCTCTATTTTCAACTATCATACAGTAGATATACTTTTTACTCTTTCTACAAAACCCAAAAAAACTTGGGAAAATGTTAATAATGAAGAAATTAATTATCTTGTAATTTTTATTAATAAAATATTGGAAATGCCTAATCTTCAGTTAATAGATTTAAATATCCCTGAGGAAATTATTTCAAAATTGAACCAAAAAGAAATTATTCAAGATAAATCTATTTTCAAACAAATAGAAATACGGAAAGAGAATATATTTAAAATAATTAATACAAGGAAAGAAACTAATGAGAAAATGTTTTATGATTTGAATATATTCGTAGGAAAAAATAATAGTGGTAAAACTTTTTCAATGAAAAATATTTTTATAGACATTATAAATGGTAATCAAACATTTGATAATATAAAAGCATTTAATAAATTCGTAGATAATTATCCTGAATTCCCTGTATACGAATTATTTTATATTCCTCAAAATAGAACTTTAGAACAGTCTATAGGTATTTCTTCGGATATAAAAGAAAGTCTATTGAATTTCTTTAACATTATTAAAAATCTTAGATCAGGGAAATATGCTAGTTATGAATCAACTGATATTGAAAAAAGAACTGAAGATACTGCATCAGATTTATGGAAAATTCCTAATTTTTTAGAAATTATTGATCTATTTTCACTAGATCTTGAGAATATTTCTCATTTTAGACCAGATGATAAAAAAATAGTTAGATTTGGGAGAAAACTCCTTGAAACCTTTAATGAAATTTATAGAAGCTGGATTCATGTAATAAATAGATTTTTACCTGATGTTGAAATTAAAAATATCAATCCATTAGGTAGAAGGGGAGAGACCGTTATAAGGATCTTTGATAAGATGACTCAGAAAGAAATTACAAATTGGAGATCATTTGGTAGTGGTACCCAACAGTTATTAAATTTAATTTTTTTATTTGAGTTTTTGAAAAGATGCCCGTTAATAAATTATGACAATTTCAGTAAAGGATTGGAAAGCGAAGATGTTGAATTGGCATTTAAAGAAAATATCGTGGAGCACTACAATAATAGAATTATATTTGTCGACGAACCAGAAGTAAGTCTTCATCCTAGCCTCCAACGAGAGTTTTTTGAATATTTAAATGAATGTTCGGGGAGACTCCAAATCTTTATTGGGACCCACTCTCCTTTTTTTTTGGATATGCATAACTTTGATGATCTTCTAAACAATACATTATTGGTTAGACTTTACCCAAAGAATGAAACAACTCAATTTGAACCAATTATCATAGATAGGGCTAACAAACTTCGAATAATTGATGAAATTTTTGATTATACACTGTTAGAAGTTGTTTTTTATCTTTCTAAAAATAATTATGAAGATTTAATGATTTTGGAGGAAGAGAGAGATTTTATACTTACAGAATTAAACATGATCAGAACAATTATTGACAAGAGAAAGCAAGTAGATCCTAATTTCACTGGTCTTTTACAACTGGGAACCTTTGATGAAGACTACAAACACCGACTTATTCAAAATTCAATTATTTTAGCATTTAAACCCTCTGAAATCAATCTTAATGAAAAGGATCATGTTTTCGAATGTGATCAATTTTTTTTATATCAAATTCATATTAATAAAATGAAATCTACAGAAAAAAATAGATTTAAAGCATTATGTGCATCTTGCTGGGATGTTGAAAAATGTGTTAAATTTAATGTACTTTCATTTAGTAGAGACCAATCAAAAGCTTTAATGGATAAAATTAAGAAGAAATTAGGTGATTTTGATAAAGAACAAGAAAAAATTCTTAAAAATCGAAGTATATTGGTTTTTCCAGAAAATTCATTACCTTATGAACTAATTAATTATCTAGTTGAATTTGCTATAAATAATAAAATTGTAATCATAGGGGGTATGGAACATAAAACAAGAGATCAAGTTGCATATTATGTTAGAAATTTAAGACAAAAATTCCCCAAAAAATACATTCCTCCAATTAATTTAGATGAAATCAATAGCATTCCCAAATTCTCATCAGAAATTTTTATCAATCAGGCAATCGTTATAAATGCTAATGGTAAGTTTAGTTTTCAAATTAAAAATGTCCCATTTTATAAATCAGAAGAGAAAAAAGAAAATATACCTTTAATTTTTAATCCTTTATTTTTCAAATTTAAAACTGTTATTGGAAGTGTCGCTATTATGATCTGTAAAGATTTTTTAGTAAATTACTCTGTAGTTGACAAATGGATGGACAAAAATAAAATTAACTTGGTAGTTATTCCTTCATTTTCCCAATTAGTAAATCCATTCAAAAATAAATTCGGAAATATAATCCATCATAGAAGAAACGTTAAAAAAACATTTTTATTTGTCAACATTGCCGAATATGGTGGTTCAGGAATCTATAATTTCAATAAAGAGCGTGATTATGAACCTGGAAAGAAAAGCCCTTTTGAAATTAGGGAGGAAGAGTGCAAGATGTTTATAAGATTTGATTGATGGGTTTAAAATAACAATAATATTAAATATCCATTAAAAATCATCGTGAAACGGTTAGTTAATGGAATTTGATAATTTTTCTCAGATAACCAGGTTTTTAATATTTAAAATCTGAAATCTTTATAAAAATGATAAATATTAATCAAATGAATAATAAAAAAATCT
>SDBV01004313.1_pt1 | contig 20575 bp, 14 predicted proteins | sample 2277081 | NCBI WGS metagenome assembly SDBV01 (sample SAMN10402039, study PRJNA504765) | marine sediment metagenome | isolation source: marine sediment core GS10_PC15, 223 cmbsf | place: Arctic Ocean: Southern Knipovich Ridge | collected 2010 | reverse complement strand
GGCAAGGATCATTACCGTGCGCTGGCAAAAATACCAAATGTAAAAATTGCCGTCCTGTGCGACATCGATCAAAGGTTGTTGCCGGAGGCGGTTACGGAAGTTGAACAGTTAACCGGAACTAAACCTGCTACAGCAACGGAATACCGGAAAGTTCTGGAAGATAACAACATCGATGCTGTATCCATAGCCACACCTAATCACTGGCATGCACTGCAAACCATATGGGCCTGCCAGGCAGGGAAGGATGTTTATGTGGAAAAGCCTGTTTCCCACACGATACTGGAGGGCAGAAAAATGGTGGAGGCAGCCCGGAAATATAACCGCGTGGTTCAAACCGGCACCCAGGCCAGAAGCAGTATAGCTACAATGCGGGCCATCGATTTCTTAAATGACGGCGGACTGGGAGATATTTATATGGCAAAAGGACTTTGTCTGAAACCACGTGGCAGCATTGGTCGTGTGAAGAATGGCACCGTGCCTGAGGGGGTAAACTGGGACGCATTTCTTGGGCCTGCACCTTACCGGCCATTCAATGAAAACCGGTTTCATTACAAATGGCACTGGTTCTGGGATACGGGTAATGGTGATTTTGGAAACCAGGGCATTCACCAGGCCGATATCAGCAGATGGATCCTGAACAAATTGACACATCCTGTGAGGATACAGGGGATCGGCAACTTTTTTATCTGGGACAGTGATCAGGAAACTCCGAATATCCAGCATATGGAGTTTGAATATGATGACGGCAGCATCTTTCAATTCGAGGTGAGGGGACTTGGCACCAACGCAGAAGGCGGCATCAGGATTGGAAACCTGATCTTCGGGTCGAAAGGATGGATGAATATTGCCAGCGAAGATGTTGGAGAATGCCAGACTCATTTTAGTGATATAAAAATTATGCCCAGTGGTTATTCAGCTTACAGTGAAGAGGAGGGTCCGGCATTTACAAATGAAGATCCGGAAACCAGGGATTCAGTGGTGAATCATTTTACAAACTTCATTGAGTGTGTCAGATCCCGAAAATGGCAGGATCTGAATGCCGATATTCTGGAAGGTCATTTGTCCACATCGCTCTGTCACCTTGGAAATATCGCATGCAGGTTAAAAAGAACATTGGGTTTTAATCCACATGCGGAAACCTTCATTAATGATCCGGAAGCGGATACATACCTGACCAAAGCATACAGATCTCCCCATGTTCTGCCGGACAAGGTGTGAAATCTCTTATTCGAACGAGAGCTCTCCAAAAAATGCAGGCTGGTGATAATCAGGTGTCTCCGTACCAACTGGGTTCCAGGTGACAAAATGTGGTGTTGATGTTTCATCACCGCATTTATAGAAATTCGCACTGGCCTTAAGCCCTTTCAGCAAGATATCCTTATCATAGGTCAGACACGCTGCCGGGATGACGATCATCATTTCCCATTGATGTCCGCCCGTTTTTTCTTCAAACGACTGGTTACCCAGGGACGATCTTACCTTGATTAATTTCAATATTCCGGGATCTGTCAGCGCCCTGTTTGCCCTCCCCGGGCCATAGCCAACGTGCGGTATTCCGATACAGCTGAACTCAAAATTGTAATACGTTTCATTTTCATTTGTTGATATAAAGAACTCGACACAACTGTCTTTGTAGACATCCCCATTTACCCGGGTCTCCTTTGCCCTGATGTTCTCTTCGGTTATATAATACTTCAGGAGTATCTGATCCTGACAGTACGCTATTTTGAATTTAACCTCAGGTTTGTACGGATATTCAGGCCAGTTAATGGTTTCAATGAATTGAAATTCAGAGTTGTTTTCAAGCAATTGTTCTGCCAGATCAATGCCCAGCGCACCCACATGTTGTATCTCCTTCACTATTAGTTTTTTCATAATCTTTTGGTTTGTGGAAGTTTTCCGGTTACATCCTTGCAGGAATAATCCGGGAAAGAACCCTGCAAGTGACACTGAGGTTGCGCCTGCTAATGTGTTTTTTATAAAGCTCCTGCGTTGGGTTTTCATCTCTTACGAATTTACTCAAATTACTTGCGCAAAAAGGATGTTCCATATCAATCTTTGAAAGAAATCTTTTTAAAGGAAGAATAAATAAAGAATTAATAAATAGTAGGGTAGGTTAAGCAATGTATATGCTTTTCCATTTGGAGTTTTTGCTTTCTCAACTGAAAGTTTATTTGCCAGCACACGTACTGCAAAATGTTGGTTGGTTGGTTGGTTCGATCAATAAACACGGATTAGTTATATCAGATGCAGTATGTTGGCATGTATTATATCATAAATCCAAGTGTGTATTTACATAAAAGACGATAAAATCCAAACGTATTATAGCAGATAAGATGATAAAATCCAAATGTATTTATTATCTTTGAAAATACATTGAAATTAATCAACGGTCTATGTTGCGCTTTTTTACTGAATATCTGATCGATTGGAAAAATCGAAACTACAAAAAACCTTTAATAATAAGGGGAGCCAGACAAGTTGGAAAAACTTATACGATTGAGAAGTTCGGTTATGAGTATTTTGCGACAGTAATAAAAATAAACTTTGAAGAAACTCCTGATTTAAAACAATTCTTTCAAACCAACAATGTTGAACAAATAGTACAGAATTTAGAAATATATTTTGGAAAGGATATTAGGAGATCCAGCACATTACTTTTTCTTGACGAAATTCAAACCTGTCCGGAGGCAGTTGTTGCATTGCGATACTTCTTTGAAAAAATGCCGGATTTACATATTATTGCTGCCGTCTCTCTGCTAGACCACGCCCTGAATGAGTTACAGTACTCTATGCCTGTCGGCAGGGTTGAATTCGCTTATATGTATCCATTGTCATTTTACGAATTTCTAATTGCAATAAATGAAAAATCGCTTTTAGAATTTTTAAGAAGTTTTACAATCCAGCAAAAAATCTCCAAACCTATTCATAATAAATTAATTGAATTGGTTCGTCTCTACTTTTTTATCGGAGGAATGCCTGAAGCTGTTAAAACTTACGCTGAAACTAAAAGTCTGTTAAATACTCAACGTATTCATGAAAGTATTATTAAGACTTTGGAGTTTGACTTCTCGAAATACGGTAGCCGTTTGCAGCAAACCACTCTGACGAAACTTTTGAACTATATACCCAGGACAACAGGACAAAAATTCAAATATGTCAATTTTGATCATTCTAAGCGTTCGGAAACCATTAGAAACGCAATAGAATTATTAAGTATGAGTAGAATTGTTAACCTGATTCACAACACGAAAGCCAATGCTATTCCTCTGGAAGGTGGGATTGTGGAGAAAGTTTTCAAAACTCTTTTTTTTGATATTGGGCTTTCAAATCATATTCTTAAACTTCGACTGACAGACTTGCAATATCTGAATTTGCACAATGAAGGTAGCCTTGCCGAACAATTCATCGGTCAGGAACTAGTATGCCTTAGCCCGTATTTTGCCGAAAACAATCTCTATTACTGGATACGGGAGAAACGAAACTCGGAAGCAGAAATTGACTATCTTGTCCAATCAGGTAATGAAATTATCCCGATAGAAGTGAAGGCCGGGAAAACAGGCACCCTGAAATCATTACAGATTTTTGTAACTGAAAAGAAATTGAGCAAAGCAATTCGCTTCAATTCAGATATGCCTTCTGTGGTACAGGTTGATACTTCAATAAAAATCAATAATAATTTAGTGAAGGTGAATTTTCAACTATTGTCACTTCCGTTTTATCTTGTTCAGGAGTATAAACGATTTCTATAGGATCATTTTCCAAGCTTAATACCCAGGGTTAAGATTTCATGTGGCTTTATGGTAACCGAAAGAGAATGTCCCTTGACAGTAGCCTTTGAACCATTATCCAGGGGCAGCTCAATTAAATTTAACCTCCGGACTGCCTCTATTTGATGTGGTAGGGAGAGGGTCAGGGTCTTTTCTGTACCTTCAACCTCAACCAGGCGAACCACCAATTCCCGGGTATCTTCGGCTTTTTTTAACCCAGTCAGAAATACACCTGAAGCATCCAGCGAAATAAACGAATCCTCTTCGGGGCGGGTTGAGTGTTCACTCACAAGAGCGAGCGACGGGGGTTCGGCCGCATAAACGGGCACATTAAAGTCATCGCCTTCCATCCATACTCCATTTCGCCAGTCGCCGGAATGAGGATACAGTGCATAGCTAATTTTGAATTTACCAAGGTTTGGGTAAATGTCAGGATCGCCGGCTGCTCTCATTAAAGTAAGCCTCAATTCGCCATTGTGATATGAGTGTCCGTATTTGGTTCTGTTTAGAAGTGCCATCCCTGTAACTCCGTTGGACAGATCGACCCATTTTTGTGCAGGGACCTCCTGACCATCGTCTTTTTCCGGAGTGACGCCATAAATGGTGGATTGGGAAAATGGATATGTTACCTCTTTTCCATCAACTTTCCCGTCAACAGCCCTCTCAACTACATCAAAGGGAACCTGAGAAAAGAATTTTGGATTTTCAATGGTTAACGGAAAAATTGCCCTTAACATTGGAGAATCGGTGGAATCGGTCCCGGTTTCCAGCCAGTGTACCTCCATATCATATGTAATCCGGGGATAGGATTGATATAAATAAGTCCGTTCTATAAACCTGGACTTGCCCCATGTTTTAACCGTTTCAATACAAACCCTGACCGGCCCGTTTTCAATAATTTTTACACTCTCCACATTTATTACATCTTCCTCACTGACAATTTTATTAATGATCCATGACTTCATTCCACCTTTCTTATCTTCCTCATAGATCCTTAATTTGTTGAGCTCACCACCCTCTTTCACATATTCAGCATTACTCTGTATATCAATGAGGCTAACAATTGCTCCATTGCTTAAATCAAATTTTATCTTATAAAAGTCTGTTTCAAAAGTATTGTCGTTAAATGGAATGGGGTCGTTATCCTCTCCAGGCTTTGTCATATCAACATAGAAGGTTTTGTATCCCCCGGCCGGGAAATCATCAACAATGAATTGAACCTTGGAAGTATATCCGGGAGGGGTCATTTTTGACCAGACAATTTGTGCCGGATAGGTTTTCCCGGAACCATCCCGAACTAAAACAGAGGCGACATTATCATTTGAGGAAACAGGCTTAAAGTCATGACCATAATAATTCGATCCCCAATGACCTGTTTTTACTGAGAGAGGTTCATTGTGTGAATAAACAGTGGCTTCAACAATCGTTTTACGGTTAAAGGGTTGAAGGTTATAGGCTACAACAGGCTGACCCATATCCATTTGGAAGTTCACTTCATCTGCCATTTTCCAAAAGGCCCTGTCACGCAATTCGGTCGATTTACGAAGTACTTCTGAATACCTTGCGATGGCTTCCTTATTTGCTTCATTAATGGCTGAGCCCGGAAGTATGTCGTGGAACTGGTTAAAAGTGACAGTTTCCCAGAGACTCCGCAGTTCATCAGCCGGGTACTTATCACCATTGATCCAGCGAAGTGTATTAAAATACTCACTGCCAAAAAGAGAATTCTCACAATTTCGATTCCCTTCTTTGATATCGGCAACCGTTGTATAACACCCCTCAAATATGAATTGCATCTCACCGTGGTGTGTCGGACGACCCTCCATCTCTTTTGAAACCCTGCTGAAAAAATCGCCGGCAGTTGTAAACTTTACTGCAGGATAATCCGGGATATTGTCTAACTCATGAACCAGATCAATGTTGGCGCGGGTTGGGCCACCTCCATGATCCCCTACTCCGGTAATATGCAGGATCCGGTGCCTACCGGGAGCTATTTTCTTCAATTCATCCTTCAGATCAATGGTGATATCCCCATTATAAGTATTATTAGCATAGCACAGGACCGTTGATGAATCTGGCCCGGTCCACCAGAAACTACCCATATAAGGTTTTGTACGATGAAAATAGAAGGATTCACATCCGGCGAGTTTAAGAATTTGTGGCAGCTGAGAGATGTGTCCAAAATTATCGGGCAACCATCCTACATGGGCCATTTTCCCAAACCGGCTCTGGAAATAGCGTTGTCCCAATAGAAAAGAGCGGGTTATTGCTTCACCTGAAGAGAGATTCAAATCACCTTCTGTCCACATCCCTCCGGCCAGTTCAAGACGTCCCTCTTTTACATATTTCTGAACCAGTTTAAAAAGGGGAGGATCAACCTTCTCCACAAAGTTATATACAGATGCCTGACTCTGTATAAAAGTGAAATCAGGAAACTCATCCATAAAAGCAACTACTTGCCGTAAATTGTCGTTGCACATCTTCATGGTTTCCGAATAGGTCCACAACCAATTCATATCCATATGGGCATGCCCGACCACATGAATGGTATCACGCTTAGATCTTTTTTCTGTTTCCATAGTGGAGTTTTGAATTGTTTCAGGCTCTTCAGCAAAACCAGAATTACAGAGAAGGAAGAAAAATCCCCCAACGAGAATGATTGCTCTGAGACGTTTCATAATATTGGTTTTTATTTTACAAATACAACAAGTAAGCCGGTCAAATGAATATGAATTAACGAGGCCACAACAGAAAATGCCTTGCCCACAAATTGTTTTGATAAACATTGACAGATTTGGATAGCAGTTTCTCAGCTTCTGCATCATTACCAGTGCCGATCTTACTTAATGACATATAATAGTAACCTTTTGATAAAGACTGCTTCGCATCAGAGCCATTGTCCCTGTATTTGACAGTGATGTCTACGCCGGTTTTTAATAGCTTATTAAATAGTTTGTCAGCCTTTTCTTCATTTCCAAGCTTCCTGAAAGCCATTCCCTGATAATATACCAGATCGGGCCATGCTGGTGAATTCTTAGCTTTTACACACAAGTTGTAGTATTTTATTGCATCTTTTTTCATACCTGTTTTCTCGTATACTTCTGCCATTACATAATATATCATTGCATTGCGCTCATCATTGAGAGGCTTTCCTACTTCAAGGTTCTCGGGGTACAACATGGCTGCTTCTAAATCTTCCAGGGCGTTTTCATATCTGCCTTCCCGCATCAGTTTTTTAGCTCTAAGCACATGGGCATCCACATGGTGCCAGTATATAATTCTGCCACCTTCCCAGGTTCTGAAGTGGTGGGTCGTTAAAAGCTGAATGGCTTTATCGAATTCCCCATTCAAATTTAACAATTTCACAAGGCTTTTTGGGGCTGTAATATCCTGTTTTACCATCTCCACATTCTTTTCCAGAATGGTGAGGCAATCTTTGAAGTCAGCCTCAGATTTGTCGTAATAACCCTCCAGTTCGGCGTACCATATCGGGTTTTTGTGATCATATCCTATAGCCTTTTCCTGGTATTCAATTGCTTTATCAGCATCATTATCATGATAGAATGTGCCAAATGCAAGATTGCGCCATGCAATGGCAAAGTCATGATCAACTTCTACAGCCTTGCTCCAGGCAGATATACCTTCCTCCGGACGTTTGTCATATAATAAGTTCCCAAGCAAATAGAAAGCAATAACCCTATTTGAATCATTCTCAATAGCAAATCTTAGTACAGATTCAGTTTCTATTCTGTAAGGGAAACAATAATCAAGTGATAAAGAAGAAACTTTAGAAAGTGCTTCTTTCGATTTATCCGGATGGTCAGACATTGAATGAAACCATGAGAGATAGTAATAGATCAGTGGATTTTTGGGGCTTTTAATGGAAGACAGTAATCCAACGCCCTCTTCATACATTCCAGAGCGCAGATAGCCAGTGGCAATTTCAAGATAGTTATTATCAACATCCTGCATGTTCTTTTGGAGTGTTGAGAGAGCAAATTTCCCAGTCAATAATTCTTTTTCGTAATATGCAGCAAAGTTGAGCGGATCAAATTCAATCAGTTTTTCTATGAATGCCAGTGCCTCCTTTTTCCTGTCTGATCTTCTGAGCAACGCACTATACAGCACCAGAATTCTTCCATCATTGTTGTTTGATGAATAGGCATTCATTATATACTCAAGAGCTTTCTTATAATTACCTTCCGTACTTTCCATTTGGGCCAATTGATAATATGATGCCGAGTACCACTCATAATACCATGTAGCCAGGAAGAAGTTTTGGTAGGCTTCTGCTTTTTTTCCGAGTGCCTGCTGAGCCAGGGCCAGGTAATAATAGAGTTCTCCCTCCTTTGGATGTACATATTGAATTCTTAATTTTTCACCTGCTATCTGGAGGTATTCTTCTGCCTCATTGAATCTCCATTGTTTTACCCGGCGAATTCCCATCGCAATATTAGATCTGTAATCATTCGGGGATTTTTTAAGTGCCGCCAGGTAATATTCATCCGGATCGTGGAACGGACGAGAAAACTGCTCTACAAATCTCCCGGTTAAATAGAGGTCTTCCAGCGATTCTATTTCATGGGGTGATTTCGGACTTTTTGCCACCTCTGGTAATTCCGGTTTTTTTAATTTGTATGGCGTATAAGAAACGAGTACATCCCCATCGTTATCCTGTAACTCAATATGCAGTTTATACTCATCCAGTTCTTCTGCACTAACCCAGGTAGCTGTAAATGGATGCCCCGGGTCAATATCAATGTTTTTGAAAACCACCTCTTTTTGGTCATATTTTAATACTACCCGGGCATTTTTAAAGGACCGGGTTGTATTAAATCCATAAAAGACCTTTTTGGAATTTTTCAATTGCAAAGTAACTGCAGCATCAATGGTTGCATTTTTAACAATTTCGATATCCCGCAGCGGATACCAGTAATTTCTGGCATCTTTTACCGAATGAGGAGAGAACCAACTGTAATCAGGTTGATTATTGGAAAAAGTGCCCGTCATGAGTTCAACATATGCTTTTCCATCATCGGTAAGCTTACGCCTGGCATTCTGACCTTCAAAACCGGGACCAAATTGCCACAGTTTGGAAGCCTGGTTTTCATATACATCTCCAACATGGATGGTGCCTGCCTTTTTTGCATAATCATATCCACCGATAAAACCCTCTTCGGGATGCCACATGAAAAAAGAGACGGGATTGGGATGATTTTTCCACCAGGTAAGGTCAACCCCCGAAGTATAATCTGTACCACGATACTGTTGATCCGATATGGGCCAATGGGTAAAATCAGTATTAGAATGGTAAACACCGATTTCCTGGCTGGGAGGCCAAAAAGTCCGGAAGTTTTCATCAGCCGTAACTGCAACGTTTGCCCAAAACAAGAAATTTTCAGTAGTTGTTGCAGTGTTATTCAGTCTGTAATCCACTTCAATATAGGAACAACCCGGATGAAGAGTAACGCCAACTATTCCTCTAAGACGCAGACCACGCTCGGTTTCACCAATCCATACAGTTGCACTACCATTTTCATGTTGCTCGAAAAAATAGTCAGCCGGTAAAAACGTTGTTGGTCGATGGTGATGTGGAAAACACCATTCTATTCCTCCCGATACCCACGCCCCAAGTGTCCCGATCAGGTCGGGTTTGATTACACTGTTGCGATGGAACAACTCATGCCCGTTTGTTTTATCAATGGCTGAAAAAAGGCGCCCTCCCAGGGCAGGAATTATGGTTATTTTTATATACTCATTCTCCAGGTAAACCATATTATACACCACATCAGAAAGTTGATCACCGAGTTTAATCTGTGCAGGATACGGGTAATAATGTCCTGCTGCTCCTTGAACATTTCTTCCGGTATAGAAAATTGGACTTAGTTCATTCGCTCCCAACTGATAGGTCGGGATCGTCTCTTTGCCTTCATATACACTGACTGATTGGCAAAAAGCAGCATTGAACAACAGTAAGGCAAAACAGGAGAGGATATTTTTTTTCATAATTACATTTTTCACTTCAATATTTTACCAAATAACGAAATTTAAATAAAAATTATAATTTAATGAAACATTGTTTTCACTTAATATTTATTGCGGTTTTTACGGTTTCATGTACTTCGGTTACCGATTTTGATCCTGTTAAATATGTGGATCCCCAGATAGGATCGGTTCATGGCAGTATGGGAAGCTGGCTTCCATGCGGATATGACAACAGACACGGATCCATTGAAGGATTTGGGCATTTTCATGAGTTTCAGGTGGGGATTGATCCTATATATGAATTTGAAATTAGCATAATTATTTTGCCAGACCAGAAATATTCACGTAAATATATACGGTAAACCAGAAATATTCACGATATTTGCTCTATGTGGATAAAGAGATATTTGAGAAAGAGCATTCAGGATGAATTGATAAAGGGGCAGAAGCTTGTTGTTTTGTATGGTGCCAGACAAACAGGAAAAACCTCATTATTGACCAACATTATCAATGAATTGCCTTATAAAACAGTACGGGTTAATGCTGATCAAGCCCGGTACCAGGAGGTATTCAGTGGTCAGGATCTTAAAAAAATGCAGGATTTTGTTGAGGGATATGAACTGCTTTTTATCGATGAAGGTCAGAAAATTCCCGATTTGGGGATTCATTTAAAGATTCTTCATGACGAGTTGCCCTCATTACGTGTCGTTGTTACAGGTTCGTTATTTTTTGACTTGGCGACTAAACTTGGGGAGCCAATGACCGGACGAAAAAGAGTATATACACTTTTCCCCTTGAGTCAGGAGGAAATGGGCTCTATGTATAATCCTTTTGAACTAAAGAATCTTCTTGGCGATTTTTTGGTTTTCGGGTCATATCCTGAGGTTTTAACCCAATCGAATCGTGATGAAAGGTTTGAAGCCTTGAGAGAGATTAGCGATTCATATCTTATGAAGGACATCATTGAAATCAGTCAGATCAGGCATGTTCAAAAAGCCTATCAATTGTTGAAGTTATTAGCATTTCAAATTGGATCTGAGGTTTCAATACATGAACTGAGTCAATCCTTAAAAATAAATCATGAAACAGTAGAATCTTACATAGGTTTATTTGAAAAGGCTTTCGTTCTTTTCAGATTAGGTGGGTTTAGCCGGAACTTGAGAAATGAGATTAAGAAATCGAGTAAAATCTACTTCTGGGATACTGGGATCCGGAATTATTTGATTGGCAATATGAACCGCCTTGATCAAAGAAATGATTCAGGAGCTTTATTCGAAAACTTCCTGATTGCCGAACGTCAGAAATGGTTAAACAATCACAGATCGTTGTCGAATTCATATTTCTGGCGACTCTACACAGGAGCTGAAATAGACTATGTTGAGGAAAACCAAGGAGTATTAGTCGGGTACGAGATCAAATGGGGACAAGGGAAAATTCGTGTCCCAAAATCCTGGGCAGAGACCTATAAGGCAGATGTGCAATTGCTAAACCGCGAGAATTACCTGGATTTCATCAAGTGAATACCCCTTTTTACCATCAAAGCAACTGTTTTCTGTTCTCATATACTTTTTGAATCGCATGAATAATATCGTCCATATCCTTGCGATCTGCCAGTAACATGTTTTGGTAAAACCAGACTGCCTCCCGGGTTAACTGGTCATTATCGGGCAGGTGATGCAACTCTTCTCGGTACCGGTTAAGCCTTTGTTCTGAAAACAGTCTTTTATATCCTCTTGAATTTAACGCTTCTTCAATTAATCCATCAAAATACTGTGGGCCATAACCACCTGAACAGGGTATCCCTTCTGCCGAAAGTGCAGCAAGGAATCTCTCCCTTGGCAGATCATCAAAATAGGCCTTCTTATAGCGGAACGGATAAAGATGATAAGCTGACCTGGTTGCTCCTTCAGTGAGTTTGTAGGGTATTATTCCTGGAATGTCTGTTAATTTCGAATCCAGATAGAGGGCATTTTCCAACCGCTTATCCGCATCCTTTTTCGCCCGCTCCATCTGTGACAATAATACGACTGCCTGAAATTCCGTCATTCTTTTATTCCCGCCACGAAAGGGGTAACCACGGAAATCGGACATAGTTTTGCCATACGCCCGGCCACAATTATGGTATGAATAGCAAAGGTCCATCACCTTATCATTGTTCCCAACAATGGCTCCCCCTTCTCCCGAAGGAATATGTTTGGAGTTCTGGAAACTGAAACAACCCAGATCTCCCAAAGTACCACACTTTTTACCCTCATATTCAGCCAGCCAGGCCTGACATGCATCTTCAATTACAACAAGGTCATTCTTTTTTGCAATGGCATTGATGCGGTTCATATCTGCCGGAAGGCCGAGAATATGAACAGGAAGAATGGCTTTGGTACGTTCATTAACCTTCTCTTCAATTTTAGCCGGATTAATGTTGAATGTCTCCTGATCGGTATCCGCAAAAACAGGAAGCGCTTTCTGATTAAAAACCACATTGTAGGTCGCGATAAAGGTATAGGGTGATGTAATGACCTCATCACCTGCATCAACCCCCATTACATGCAAGGCTGTTTCTAAAGCGGCTGTTCCACTTGCAGTAGCAACCGCGCGTTTGGTCCCAATCAAATCGGCATACTTTTTTTCAAACTCGCTGCCTTTGGTACCATTTCCACGAAACCAGTTTCCACTTCGGAGAACCGATATCATTGGTTTTTCGGCATCAGAATTCCATACCGGCCATTTCAACCAGCCATTGGTCCTGACAGGATTGCCCCCTTTAACAGCCAGTTCAGAATCCAACAATTTGTTTGAATTTCCAAAAACAGGGATTTGGCTTGCCAACATTGTCCCCACTGTTCCGGCGGTGGTGCGGACAATAAATTTTCTTCTGGTGAAACTGTTTGTTTTCATGTCTCAAAGTTTTTTGGAATACCTAAATTTAGGGAAAAATTGTTATTTTATGAAACAGCGCTTTTGCTTAATTCTGCTTTGAATTCTATCTGTAATTACGTGTTGTTTCAACCAGCTTCATAATATTTTCTGAGGGTGTGTCGGCCGGGATTGCGCAGCCGGCATTCATTATTAGCCTCGGATTATCTTTAAATAGCGCCAAAATCTCTTTTGTTTTTTCTTCTACCACTCCGGGATTACCGAAAGCAATTACTCCTGAAGGATCAATGTTTCCACTAAATGTTACATCCTTTTTTTTACATACATCATGCACCAATTGTATATTGGTTTTATAGTCCAGTTCCAAAGCATCTGCCCCGGTTTCCACCATTTTATCCAATATAATATCTGTATTGCCACAAATATGTAACATGTAGGGTATTCCTGATTTGTGAGCCTGTTCAACGACTTTCTTCTCGTAAGGCAGGGCAAACATTTCATACATATCCGGAGAAATCATCTCCGGACCGGCAGGGCTGTCGCCATTTGAAACCATGTCAACCCCTGTTTGTATCATAAGATGAATAAACTGGCAAGTTGCATCGGTGCAGAAATCAAGCAGATTAAATACCAGATCATTCCCTGTCATTAAATCCATCATCCATTCTGTTGGGGTACGCATCATGCTGGCCAGCGAAAAGGGAGCCTGATCGCAATTCCCCCTGATAAATTTCTCATCACCATAATGCTCCTTAATAATACGGCAAGCTTCAAGCCATATCTGAACACGGTTGTCTTTTGAAATGTCAGCAGGTTCTAAATCCTTGACCATCTCAAGGGATGAGATAGCCGGTTCGTGCACCCTGGCAGCGTCATCTTCAGGAAAATCGACCGGCACGCCAACCGCCCCGGCTAATGTTGCTGTATCAATATCTATTAGCGCACCATCAAGATCATATTTTTCGATTGCCTGGATATGTACTTTTGCAACGACTTCCGGATCTTCCCGGTAAGTTTTCATAGATACGCCATATTCTTTAACTGCCATGAGGAAATTATGTAGCAACACAGGCCTTTTATCTGGCCATTCGCCGTTTAGAGCAGCATCGATTCTTTGTTTGCCGTTCATTTTCCTGTCTGTTTGTTGTATAATCTCGCAGAATTGACTCTTTTCTTTATCTCTTTTTTGGACTCTCCCAGGATTTTTCAATCTCTTCCAGTGTTTTGCCTTTTGTCTCCACAATGAATTTTTTGTAGAAGAAGAAGCTAATAAATGTAGCAATGGCAAAAAAAGCAAACACATAGCCTATTCCGCTATTATCACTAAATGATCTCTTCACAATGGGGAAAAAGAATAATAAAATTGCATAAATCATCCAGTGTGAAAATGACCCGATAGATACACCCCTGGACCGGATATTGGTAGGGAACATTTCGGCAAATAATACCCAGACTACCGCCCCCTGAGAGAAAGCAAAACAGGCCACAAAGCTAATCATGAAAATAAGGGGCATAAATCCACCAATATCTTTAAAGAAGACGAATGAAAACAGGCCAAGAAAAATGGTCATCCCGATTGATCCGGCCAATAGCAAAAACTTCCTTCCGATTTTGTCAATCAGTGTCATCGCAATAATTGTAAAAGTAAGATTTGTAAAACCCACAATGACGGTTTGCATAATGGCCGATTCGGTTCCAAAACCTGCTGCCCTGAATATATCACTGGAATATATCATTACTATAGCAATCCCGGTTGTCTGATTTAGTATTCCAATAACAATACCGATCAATACCAATCTGAAATATGGTTTTTTGAAAAGATATTTGAAGTGTTCTACAACTTCATAGTCGATGGAATCTTTTATTTCCCCCAGTATTGTATCACTATCGGCAGAATGGTTCACCTTTTCGATGACAATCTTAGCTTCTTTGAACTTGCCATTTTTCACAAGCCAGCGCGGGCTTTGGCCAACAAAGAACAATAACACAAAAAATATAATTGCAGGAGCCGCCTCTGAAATAAACATCCACCGCCAATTGTTATCACCCGTATTAATCAATGCCAGATCGGTCGCAAAAGCTATTAATATACCAATGACCAGAGCCAACTGGAATGTGATGGCAAAGCGTCCCCGGTATTTTGCGGGAGCTATTTCGGAAATATACATGGGCGACAAAACCGATGATCCTCCAACGGCCAACCCTCCAATTATGCGAAATACAATGAAGGAAGTAACATGGTTTGACAGGCCGGTTCCGATGGCTGAAAGCAGGAATAGTGCCGCCATTACTTTCAGCATGTTCCTTCGCCCATACCTGTCGCCCGGTTTACCAATTGAAATCGCTCCAATGATGCAACCCAAAATTGCAGAACTCATTACCCAGCCTTCCATTACTTTATCAAACTGAAAATAATCTCTGAAGAAAGGCAACGCCCCGTTAATTACGGCTGTGTCGAATCCAAAAAGGAAACCGCCTAAGGCTCCGACAAATGCATAAAGGAATAGTGATTTTTTCATTTATAAATAATTGATTTCAAAGCGCTATTTTTTTTGACAAAACTAATTTTCACCATATTCAACAGGTCTATATCTGACCATTTTTGAGCACGCTCATAAGTTGTTTAACAATTTCAGGATTATCATCAGCGATATTATGAGAAGGCATGGGATTTTCAGAATAATCAAATAATTCAATATCAATTGTATCTCCATCATTGCCTTTCCATACCATTAGCCGGTATTGCTCACTTCTTACGGTAATCCCATGAACACCCCAGGCATTTCTTTCACCAACAGCGTATTGTTTGATTTTAATATCCGGATTATAAATTACAGGTTTCATGCTTATTCCTTCAAGATTTTCGGGAACAGGCAGATCACATAGATCAGCAAGAGTAGGGAAAATATCAACAGTCTCAACAATACCATCTGCAATGACCCCCGGGTCGTATATTCTCGGTATTTTTATTATCAATGGACTTCTAAGAGCAATATCAAAATTGGTATACTTGCCCCATATGCCATAGTCTCCCAGATGCCATCCATGATCTCCCCATAATACTACTATCGTATTTTTATCCAAATCCAACCTTTTCAATTCACCCATTACTTTGCCAATTTGAGCATCAATGTAGCTTACAGCCGCACAATACCTATGCTTCAATATTTTCTGACGATCGGGAGTTATCTGATAATTACTTGTATCATTCACCCATCTGTAATGAGTTCTTGGTTCATAGCTGGTATGCCCACCATGTAAACAAATATTTGATTTTACATTCTTGGGCATTTGTTTATAATCAGCTTCAGGAATTTCATCAGGATCATACAAATCCCAGTATTTCTTTGGGGCATTAAATGGAAGATGAGGCTTATAAAATCCTACTGCCAAAAAAAATGTTGTATCCTTTAGTTTTTGTAGTTGTTTAATTGCTTCCTCTGCATTTAAGCCATCAGCATACCCATTATCAGATACGTCAGCAGCTTCAAATGGTGGTTGGTTTATGTCATTACCACGATTATAACCATATAATCGTGCTTTTCCCCCCGAATATGAAAAGAAAGCTTTCCATGGGTCATTCCATTCACCAACCGGAGCATATGATTCATTCCAACTATATGGGACTTCATGTATTTTCTGCATGGAATCTATCACTCCACCAGGTTGGTGACTGATTTTACCAATGCTAACTGTCAAATAACCATTTTCTTTGAATAATTGAGGTAATGAGAAAATAACATCTGGTTTTGAACCCGACTCTCTGATCTCTCTGAAAATATCCCAATTTAGAGTACGTTGCCCTGAAAGCAAAGTTGAGCGCGATGGCCCACATGCAGCACAATGCACAAAATGGTTTCTAAACACCCTGCCTTCAGATGCCAGTTTGTCAATATTCGGTGTATGCATATACTCTTTACCATAACACCCTAACTCCGGACGCAAATCATCAACAGCAATAAATAGTACATTCAGCTTTTGATTGCTTATGTTATTACTTTTGCTACAAGCAGATAAAATTGCCATCAGGGTAATCCCACCAGCAATAATTAATATTCGATTTTTCATTTACAGGTATATTATGATACTGTTTTAAAGGATTTTATTTGCTCAAGATTTTTTTAGTTTTTGCTTTTTGCATTACTGACTCTATATCAATCGAAATCCCCCCTCTTATTTTGCTCTCTTCAGCTGCTTGCATAAATGCAAATATTTCCAATGTTTCATCATTGGTAACAGGGACAATTCCTGTACTAAAGAACTCTGTTATCTTTTTAAGCAAAGGATTGTAGCCCTGATATTTATCAAGTACAGCAACACCCTTTTCTCCAAAAACAGTCCCTCCATAACTTCCTTTTCCCTCACGTATCCCGCGATAACAACCAATACGGTCATCCTCCCATACGCCCACAACTACATCCGTATTTTCTGTAAAAGTTCTTTGCACACGCTTACAACCTGTGCCCATAATTGTAAACAGGATTTCTACACCATGCACTCCATACCAGAACAGATCCGGGTGATGCTCCTCAATATGAGCTGGACTATAGACTTCCGCTCCAATAACTTTGCCGATTTTTCCTTCAGCTATTTCCTTTGCTCCATCAATGTACCTTAAGGAAGAAGATGAAAACATTGGTACATTATAATGTTTTGCAGCCTCTACTATTGCATAAGCATCAGATAAAGATCCTGCAAATGGTTTATCAATAAACAGTCGCTTTCCTGCCTTCAATACCGGCATAGCTTGTTCCAGATGTTTGTTTCCATCTATACAGGTTAACAATACAACATCTACCTTTTTTAACAATTGTTCTATGGAACTCACGATCTCAACACCTTGATTTCTTATCTCCTCTGTGAATCCCGGAATTCTCTTTCTCCACTCTTCAATATTTTCAGTACCATTCGGATAAGCAGCAACTACTTTATATCCACCGTACTTATCACCTGCCAAAGGGTCATTCAGGGCTTTTGTAAAAGCCACACTATGTCCGGTATCAAGTCCTATCATACCTACCCTCTTTCCTTCTTCCTTATCTCTCCTTTTATAAATTCCAGAAGCACTGCTTGCCAGTCCCAAACCCAGACTGGCCATTGCTGTTTTCTTAATAAAACTTCTACGATCTGTATTATTCATAACCATAATTTATTATTAGATTAATTAACCTCTTTCTACTGCAAATATTCTGATGGGAATTTCCAGGGAGCACGATATTCTGGAATTGCCAGTTTGGCTGCCTCTTCATCTCCGACAATTTGCTCTGTATCAGGATTAAATCTTATAGATCTTCCAAGTTTCATAGCCAGAACACTCAATGTTATGGGGACATCAACCTTGACATGATATCCGGGATTGCACGAAGGTTGTTTGCGTGACTTTATACATTCTACCCATTCAAGTTCATGTCCGGGAGAGGGTGCAATAGTTTCAGGAGGTGTTTCCATATCCTTCATTCTGTCACCTTCCGGCAATATCTGATGAGAAGAATAGTCGGTCTGTAAAGTTCCATTTACACCATGCAAGTAGATCCCCAATCTGCGTTGGCTCTCCTGACCACGTGAGAAATCAAAGCCATAGCTATTTGTTGATGACTGCATCCAGGTCATTGTCAGATTTGGATACTGCCAGATAACCTCGTGATTGTCATAGGCATCACTATCATCTTTAATGATGTATCTTCCACCAGATGCACTGATCTCAGTGGGATAACCAAGCTCCAATGCCCAGATAGGCAAGTCAGTGATATGTGGTGCCATGCCGGGTGTCCAGCCGCCACTGAAATCCATCCAGAAACAATGATAGAATGCATCTTTTACCAGATTTGGATTGAAGGGCTGCATCCGTGCGGGACCCACCCACATATCCCAGTCCATTCCTCTGGGTGCTTTCTTTTTATTGTTTCCAAGTCCAATTCCATTTGGAGCTTCATTCATCACAAAAAATGTTCGCACAGTGCTGATATCCCCTAAATTTCCTGAACGAATCAGTTCGACCATACGACGATAGTGTTCACCTGCATGAATCTGGGTTCCTATCTGACAAATCACATCATGCTTTCTCACTGCATTTCGAACTGCCAGGCTTTCACCCAGATGCATGGTCATTGGTTTTTGCAGATAGATATCCAGACCCGCTTCCGCTGCTTCAACGGCCTGAATCGCATGCCAATGTGCAGGAGTAGCAATAATGACAGCATCAAGACCTTTGTGTTGAAGTAATTCCCTGTAATCGGTATAACCTGTGCATGTTTCTTTGTAATATTCCATTACAGGATCCAATCTTTCCTTCCATACGTCACATGCCGCTGTCACTACAATATCAGGATGCATGGCACATGCACTAAGATTGGTCTTGCCCAATCCACCGCATCCAATGATGCCAAGATTAATCTTATCACTTGGAGCAGAAGTACTTATGCCACTGATCACTGAGGATTTCACAATAAGGGGTGCAGCAATTGCAGCGACAGTAGTTGTTTTCACAAAGTGTCTGCGTGTGAGAGGTGAAGAATTTTTAATAGTTTTCATGATTATAATAGTTTAGTGGACTTATTTTGCATTGGTCTTAAAAATATACAGTGGCGTAGATGTTTCATGATATGCATCCCACCTCTTCTCTGAAATATCCTTCCCCGGCTCTCCCCCTGTATGAATGATTAGTCTGTAACGCAACACCAGAGATTCTGCCGTGTCAAGCAGGTATCTGGTCCCAGAAGATGGGAATGTAGGCTGTACCCACGCCAGATTCGGGTATTCAACCCAGTCACCCGGATATTCAGGATTGTCCTGATGCTGCAAAACCATCAAGCCTGAGGTGGATTTTGCTCCTTCAAATATTCCGTTAAAATCGGACCATGCCCGCAATGGTTTTGAGTCAGCTTCATCTGTAAAATATGAGATCTCCTGTGATTCAGGCGTCATCATCCGCAAATTCAATCCACCATAACTGTTTGTAAACCGTGTGGCAATAGTGACACTGTCCTCCAAAGCCAGCAAATTAATCGTTAAATCGATAATCCTGTTGTCTGATGATGAATGATATACCCTAATTATTGCGCGTTCACGAACAATCGGTTCTTTATCCTCCCACATCCACAAATTTTCAGCATCAATCTCTGCATACACAGGACCACTGGTATATTCAATGTTTCCTGTTGGTCGGGCAAAAACTGTTTGCAGCGCATAAATATCGCCACGACCAGTCCCATATTCTACCTCTGGCCAGGCCCAAAATATACCACGATGATGGGGATGACCAGCAGCGGGCCAGTCAGATGTAAGCATTTCGTCTTCTAACCCGTATAACGGATGAATATAGTCGCTGCGAGGTATTGCATAAATAGCGGATGAAACGATGGTGTCTTTAGGAAATTCCGGGTGAGATTTTAAATATTCCTCAAAATATATCCCTGACATTTTATTCGAATAAACAATCTTTTCATCATTATCATTCCCACTTCGGATTATATCATTTTCATTAACCGTTTGGTAATTATATTGTAATACCTTTTCACCCTTTTCTTCAATAATAACCTGCCCACTATTCGGATCAAGTGTTGCTTTCATTAAGGAAATAAAGGGAGACTCACTTTCAATCAACTTAAACTTACGGGGACCTGGCTCACCATCCGGCATAATCAGAACCATATGAGGGTTTGTTTCTCTTCCAATGTTTTCCAATTGCGCAGGGATCAAATGCTCATTCTCATTATCAGTAGATGTATTAAGAAGACCCAGACGCCCCTCTTTTGCAGCAATTACCTGATTTTTGTCCAGTTTTACTTCAACTGAAACAGGTGCTTTGGTTTCTCCTAATACCCCATGTACATCATCAATGATTAGCACATTTTGATTGGACGAACATCCTGGCACACCTAATAACAGAATACAAATCACAATTGCATTCAGAAGTGCTTCTTTTCTCATTTTGATATATTTTTAGG